>Ga0316202_10000749_pt1 | contig 30987 bp, 48 predicted proteins | sample 3monrhotite_MG_FD_204934 | JGI IMG/M metagenome (GOLD analysis project Ga0316202, IMG submission 204934) | Microbial mat bacterial communities from mineral coupon in-situ incubated in ocean water Damariscotta River, Maine, United States -... | ecosystem: Environmental > Aquatic > Marine >...
TAATATTAAATACACCAATTTTGAAGGCGTAAAACACATGGTAATCCCTGTTATAATGGCTCAAGAGGGCGTTATGAATAGGTTTTTTTATCCGTCAGACGAATTTGAAGAATGGGCGAACACATGGGATGGTGTACCAGTACCTATCAACCATCCAGAGATTGAAGGGGTGGCGGTAAGTGCGAGAAGTCCACGGATACAGGAATTAAATAGTGTGGGGTATGTTTTTAATTCAAAATATGAAGATAAAAAACTTAAAGGTGAAATTTATTTAAACCTTGAAAAAGTGAAAAAACTTAATGCAGATTATTTAATTCAAAGTTTTGAAAATGGTGAGATTATGGAAGTATCAACAGGGTTATATTCTAACGTTGAAATGGTATCAGGTAAGTATGGTGATAATGAGTATGATGCTATTGTGAGAAATATTAGACCCGATCATTTAGCGTTGTTACCTAATACAGTTGGAGCATGTAGTATTGAAGATGGATGCGGTGCGTCAATCAGCGTTAATAGTTGTCAATGTGGGGGAGCGTGTGGCGGTAAGAAAAACAGCCAAAAAGAAATAAGCAAATTATTAAATTTAACCCTAGAAAAAAAGTATAACGATTTAGTGTATATAATTGATATATACGATAACTCAGTAATTTACGAGTTTGGAAAAAATAGAAGCGTATACAAAGAAAGGTACGCAATTAATGATGATAATGTGGTGATATTAGAAGATGATGCCCAAGAGGTAATCCAAAAGACTAGCTATCAAGCGTTAAATTTGAGTGGAGGTAATAACATTATGACAGAAATTCAAAACGAAGAAATAAAAGAAGAAGAAGCAACAACAGAAGAACCAGAGACAGAAGAACCAAAGACAGAAGAAGCAACAACAGAAGAACCAGAGACAGAAGAAGCAACAACAGAAACAGAAGCAGAAGCAGAAGCAGAAGCAGAAGCAGAAGCAGAAACAGAAGTAGAAACAGAAACAGAAACAGAAACAGAAACAGAAACAGAAACAGAAACAGAAGAAAAAGAAATAGTTGAAAATCAATTAATTGATAACGAAAAAAAAGAGTTTCTTGCGAATCAATCAAAAATATTTGATGAGAAAAAACAAGGACTTAAAAAAGGTTTAATTGATAATAAACATTTCACTTTAGAAGAAGTTGAAACATTTTCTTTTTCAGTGTTAGAAAAAATCAATAACTTGATTAAGCCGAAAGATTATAGCGGTAACGGATCAAGTTTAATTGATAATAAAGAAGAATATAAACCAAAAGGGTTTATCGAAAGATTACAGGAGGTTAAATAATGTCAGAGAACACAATTTGTTTAAAAACAAACGGAAATCCTTTCCGAAAAGAAGGGAAAGCACAAGGTGCAATTACACCAGGAGATTTTATCGAGAGAGCCAGCGATGGCGACTTTATTCGACATACGGCGGTAGGGACTAACTCATTGCTATATGCAGTTGAAAACACGTCAAATGGTGGCGGAATTGATGACGATTATGCAACTGGAGACAACGTTTTAGCGAATTACGCTCAATCGGGTGACGAGGTATACGGTTTTGTTGCCGCTTCGGCAGTAGCAATCGTTATCGGCGATCCGTTAGAATTTGACGGTGCAGGGGGATTTAAAAAAGACGCAGACGGTTCAAACACTCAAGCGTACGCATTAACAGCAGTTGATAATAGCGCAGGTGGATCGAAAGCTAGAATCAAATTAGAAATTTTATAAGGAGGATTTAAAATGTTTATATTTAACAAAGAGACAGGAAAATTAGATATTCAAAAAATGAGAACTAACGGTTCATTACCAACAGATTCTTATAAGTTTTTTGATGACGCTTTGGTCAAAGTTGCAAAGCAAGAGTTAAAACTTGTACAAGATTTAAATGAGTATGGGCTTGTGGATAACAGCTTAAACTTAGGTGATACGATTGTATCGTATGATAAAGTGTCGGATATGACCCCAGCTGAGGTATCCATGGATGGAATCACACGTTCACAGAACGGTGCGTTATCATTCACTGAAGCAGGTGTTCCAGTACCGATTTTCAGAAAAGATTTTTCTTTAACCGAAAGACAAATGCAGGCCACATCTAGACTTTCAACTACTGGAATTGAAGTTGCAACACGAGTTGTGTCGGAATCAATTAATACCACTTGCTTAAATGGTTATGGTCGTAACGTTGATAGTTTTCAGTTATACGGATTGAAAAATCAACCAAATGTAAACACTGTAACCATTTCTAATGCATGGGGCGGTGGAAGTGAAACACCACTAGCTAACATTGAATCAATGATACAGAAGTTGCAAAATGACGGCTATGGTTACGCAGAGAATTCTTGTGTGTTGTATGTATCACCTGATAATTGGGGATATATTGACCAAGATTACAGCACAACTAAAGGCGAAAAAACCTTTAAAGAGCGTTTTGAATCATATGCGCCGATTAGAAAAGTTGAGTTAGGTACTGGATTAGCTGATGGCGAATTGTTGTTAGTAGAAATGCGTAGCGATGTAATCGAGTTAAAAGTGGCTCAAGATTTAACATTTTTCGAACAACCAAAAACGGAGGCAATGCTTTCTAATTTCACTGTTTTAGGAGCTATGGCGTTAGTTGTAAAATCCGATTCTAACGGAAATTCTGGAGTTTGTTACGCAACGGGAGCGTAGTTAGTAAATTATGGCTAAAAAATATAGTTATATTATTAGCGGTAATCACACAGATAGCGAGGGGAATTATTTCCCTCGCAATTCTGTTATTAAGCTAACAGAAGAAGAAGCAAGAAAACCAATTTTTGTTAATAAATTGACAAAAGTTGAAGTTGAAGAAAAGCCGAAAAAGAAACAAATTAAAAAGAAAGAAGAAGTACAAGAAATAAACGAAGAAGTAAAAGAGGAAGTTTAAAAAATGGCACGAACCACTGATACTGAGGTTAAGAAGATAATAAGTTTAAATAAGGTGACGGATACTACGCCGTTCATTGATACTGCTAACTTATTGGTTACTAAACACCTTGGTAACAGTGGTTTAAGTGATGATGAATTAACACAAATTGAAAAGTATTTAACAGCTCACTTATTGACGTTGCATAACGATGAAAGACAATTAAAAACCCAAAAGTTAGGCGATGCCACAGATACATACGCTGGTGGTTTTGGCAAAGGTTTAGAATTTTCTCAGTTTGGGCAAATGGTATTAATGTTAGATAGTACTGGAACGATGCAGGGTTTAGGCGGTAAAAAAGTATCGGTAAGAGTGATTAACGTAAATGACTAAGTATTTTGATACGGCTACTTATTGGGTAGGTAGTGGGGTCTTAGACGCTTACGGTGATTATTCAACGTACACATCACAATCTATTAATGTCCGATGGGAAGATAAAAACGAGTTATACGTTACGGATAATGTAGGCCAAGAGCAAAGAAGCGACGGTGTCGTTTATACTGAAACAGAAATAGAAGTAAACGGATGGTTATATTTGGGGCAATCAGCCGAAACATCCCCAAAAAGTCAAACAGGGGCTAAACAAGTAACGAAAGTTAATAAAATGAAAAGTTTGAAAGGTGACAATATAATCTATAAAATAATGTTATGAATTATAAAAGTGATAATTTAGTTAGAAATTTAAATGATTTTATAAAAAATCAAGAGGGGATAACTAAACAAGGTTTATCTCTTGCTTATGACCATGTAAAAGATAAAACCATTGATATTACCCCAAAAGATAGCGGAACTTTGAGGAGTAGTTTTTATAAAAAATTTTTAATTACGCCAAAAAAAAGAGTAGCTATTGAAATAGGTAATTTTGCCAATTATGCTTTAATAGTGCATGAAAACTTAAATGTAAAATTCAATCTTGGAGAAGCGAAATTCCTTGAAAAAGGAATTTCAAGAAATATTGAAGCAGTTAAAAAAATTATAACTTCAAGGTTAAAAGTATGACGCAAAATAACGCCAGTTACGATTTAAGGGATTATTTAATCAATGATTCAGGGGTAAGCATTAATATATTTGTATCGAAAGAACCCGATACACCTATAGAGTGCGTTACGTTGTATAATTACAGTGATTCAGATCCCGATCCCAAATTTAGGATTGATTACCCGTCAATACAAGTAAGATCGAGAGCGAAAACGTATGAAACAGCGTATAATAACGCCTTAACTATTTTTAATAAGTTAGTAGGGATTGGGCAATTTGAAAAAAACACAACTAAATACACAGGAATTTTTGCTAAAACGTCAATCTTCGATATTGGAATTATTGAAAATGATAATTTTGTTTGTGGGTTTAATTTACGTTTAATTGTTGAGCCTTCCGATGACGGCCAACACAGGCAATAAAATAATTTGATTTTTTAATTTTTTTGTTTTACTATTAAAATATAAAAAAACGAGGTTTTTAATATGGCTACAGCAGGTTATAGTTTCAAAATTTTTGTAAGTGCCACAAGTGGTGGAACGTATAGCGAGGTTCCAGCTACAGATGGATCATTTAATAGATCAAGAGATATAAAAGATATTACAGATACAACAAACCCAGGATACCAACAACGATTAGCAGGGTTAGCCGATACAGCATTATCAACAGAGGCAAACTGGTCTGCAAGTGATACAGCGTTAGGCGTAATCGAAACAGCGTACGAGAACGGAAATACAATGTATGTTAAATTTATGCCCGATGGTGTAGCAGGTAATGGATATAAAGTGCCTGTTATCGTTGAGAACTTTTCGATATCAAGTCCAGTAAGCGACAAGATATCGGTTAGTATTAGTTTTCAGGGGAATGGCCAACCACAAGTAGACAACGCATAAGGGAATGACTGGAACAGCAGGCTACCAAGCTAAATTTAGAAAATCGGGAACTAGTACGTCATTCACTGGCGAGGCTATGACTGTAGTCACTGGAAATACTTATCAAATTGATACCGATTCTAAGCAAGTGTGGAACAGGTTAAGCACATTTACATTTTATGAGGATTCTGTTGAAATATCTTCAAGTGACATATCAAGTATTGATTATCTTTTTGGTAAAGTTACGTTTTCAACGTCAAAGACTGGAAGTATTACCGTTGATGGTGATTATTTACCAACGGCATTAATTGCTGGTGGGTATGAGGCAACAATGAACAGAACCAACCAGCTTTTTACCTCAACAGATCAAAGCAATGTAGGATTTGAAACTAAAGAAACAGGGATAAAAGACGTTAATATTACAGTGAGCCGTTTTGATGATTTAAGCGGTGATTTTGTTACTGTATTAAATAGCGGAAACCCTATAGTAGTAGAGTTTGCACCTGTATCAACAAAGGTATATAGAGGGTGGTTTATTTTAAGTGGTAAAGATCAGAGCCTTGATGTTAATGCGTTGATTGAAGACACTTTAACGTTTGATTTATCGGGGGATGATGAGGAAGGGAAAACATTTAGTAGAAACTAAAAAAAATTAAGAGAGGAGAAAAAAGAGCAATGGCAAAAATTACAAAAGATGAAATAAGAAAAGCAACGTTAGGTTTAGCTCAAGATTTTGGATCAAGAATAGTTAAAATCCAAGATATTGAAATTGAAATAAAGCAGTTAAGTGTAGCGGATCGAAACATGTTGACGAGTAAATCGTTAAATAAGGATACAAATCAAGTAGATTATATTGAGTATCAAATTAACTCTATTATATTTAGTTGCTATGTACCTAATACGAATGAAAAAATATACGATGAAACAGACAAAGAGACTTTAAAAAATTGTGTATCGGGTGGATATGTTGATATTTTATTCTCTGAGATTTCCGCTTTACATGATATAACTTTTGATGAAGCAAAAAAAAACTAGAACAATTCAATCCCGAAACTAACGCATATGAATTAACTCAAAGATATAATCTTTTTAGCCTAGCTGAAAAGTTAGGCAAAACTGTTTTTGAATTAGAAACCCAAATGCCGTATAATGAAATTATGGAATGGATCGCTTATTTTGACATAAAAGCAAAAATGCAAGATCGTGCAATGAAAGAAGCGGAAGCAAAAGCAAAATCAAGGAATAAATTCAAATGAGTGTGAATTTAGGTACTATATTTTATAGACTTGGTGTCAATACAACAGGCTTAAACAAGGCAAATAAAGACGTTAAAAACTTTGAGACAAAAAGTAAAAAATCCTTTGATAGTGCGACTAGATCGGCTAACACGTTAAGCAGGGCAATTAAGGGCATAATTATGGCCGAAACGGTAAGACGCATACTTAAAACAGGTGACAGTTTCCAGATGCTAAAAAACCGAATAAATGCAATGATCGGGGATATGGAGAAAAGCAAAATAGTTTTTAGTGAATTGCAAAAAATAAGCGAATTGACAGGTAGTTCTATACAAGTCACTGCTGGTGGATTTCAAAAGATGCTTTTTGCAAAAGACACAGTTGGGGCGACCACTGGCGAAATGGTCAAATTAACTAAAGCGATTACTCAATTAGGTATGATAAGTGATTCAGATGTTGGTCAGATGAATAGTGCAATGTTGCAATTTTCGCAAGGTTTAATTTCTGGAACATTCCAAGCTCAAGAATTTCAAAGTGTTGTAGAGGGAATACCTGCCATTGCTCAATATATGGCTGATGGCATGGGCATTACCACTGATGAACTAATAAAACTAAAAAAAGAAGGGAAATTGACATCTAAAGATGTGTTTGATGCTTTGATTAGTCAAACGGATGAAATAAACGAAAAGGCGCAAAGCCTGCCAATGAATATGGATCGTGGTTTTTCAAGATTAACTTTAGGGATTAGTCAGGCAATTGATGACATTAACACCGCTACAGGATTGACCGAAAAATTAGGGGGTCATATGTTTACGGTGGGTGAACATGTTTCGAACGCAAATATTTATTTTGATGTAATGCTTGAAAAATTAAACAGTGTTAGAGAATCGGCTGGATTTGTAACTAAAGTGTTTGATTTTATGTCAAAAATGGGCGGGTTTATTGTTGGCGATGAGGAAGAAGATAAAACCACAAAAAAAGCAGGGCTTTTTGCTAGAGTCCAAGAAGAGATAACCAAGAAATCTATAGAAGCGGAGAAAAAGCGACAAGCAGACCAACAAAAGTTAGACGATCAAGATATTGAAGCTAAGCAGAAAAAAGCTTATGCAATGCTTCAAATAGATCAGTGGTACAACAATTCTAGAAAAGCCTTTGAAAAAAAATTTATTGACGAAAAAGGAAAGATTGATAAGGTAGAATTACAACAAGCAGGGGAAAATTTTGCACAACAAATTCAGTTAGCAAGTCAAAACTCGAAAGAGTTTTTTGAATTAAATAAGGCGTTAGCTATTGCTAACATTGCAATTAAAACACCAGAAGCGGTGGCAAATGCTTATGCTTACGGTACAGCAGTTGGATCACCTGTAGTAGGTGCTCTTTTTGCTGGTATTGCTGGTGGAGCAATGGCTGTGCAAGCCAGCGCTATAGCCAATCAAAGCTATACACCTAGAGCAGTGGGAGGATCAATATACCCTAACGGAGGGTATCTAGTTGGTGAGAATGGACCAGAAATATTACAAATGGGCAATAGTGCAGGTAGAATAATCCCTAATAGTGATATATCGGGGGGCGTATCAAGTGCAAAAGTAAACGTTAATGTGTATAATTTAGAAGGGCAAACGGCAAAAGTTGAACAACAAAGCGATGGTATGGGTGGCGTGAATTTAAAAGTGATTATTGAAAGTGTTGAAAATTCTATAGCGCAAGGAATAAACTCTGGAACAGGAAACTTAAACAAGGCCTTGAGTAATATATATGGTATGAATAGGGCATATGGGAGTTATTAAGTATGGCTAGTATAGATTACCCAAAAGAAATTTTACCGAAATGTTTAGTTAATGGAAATCGGCACCAAGAAAGGCAACGGATTATATTTACTGATATGGATAGTGGGTATAGAGTTGCAAGAAAACGGTTTACGTCCGTTCCCCTTGATTTAAATTTTCAATTATTGTTAGATCAAAGTAGTTTAAGTTATTTCCAGGCTTGGTATAAGGATACGTTAGATTGTGGGCTTAATTATTTTAATATGGATATTGCTGTAGGGGTAGGAGCGAATACATCTCACGAATGCAGGTTTACTAGTCAACCCACTTACACGATGACAGGGAATTTATACCGTGTTGAGGCAACTATAGAAGCAGTTGAAATGGCTACAGGGTTAGATTATAATGAAGTTATTGAAGGTCTTATAGCGTCACTTGGCGGTGTAAGAGGTTTCGATGTTACGTCAACTTATATTGATAAGTTAGATGTTGCAATTAACCAAACGTATGCTAATAGTGGCTACGCAGGGAGCTAAAAATACATGACTAATCCAACACAAGCACAGATTGACAAATTAACCACGAATTTAGGGCGTTGGGATGATATAGTCAATGGATCTGAGACTGATACTGTAACTCTGGATAACTCAACAGTTAAAACGGTATCGGGATACTTGGCAGAGTTAAAAGCGTATAACTCATTAGGGGCGTGGCAAACAGCGTATAGTTACGCCGTAAAAGATGTGGTATCAGAAAGTAGTGTATTATATGTATGTTTAGTTGCACACACAAGCGGAACATTTTCAACGGATTTATCTAGTGGAAAATGGGCAATTTTACAAACAGATTTTCAAAATTTAAATGTTAGCGGAACTTTTTCAGGTACGTTTACAGGTACGTTTACAGGTAATCTTACAGGTGATGTTACAGGAGATGTTACAGGAACAGCTACAAACTCAACTCATGTTTTTGTCGTAGATAACGAATCAGAAAACGAAAATAATCTTATTCCATTCATTGAAGACGCAACAGCAACAGGTAACGTAGGCTTAGAAAGTGATGGGGATTTCCATTATAATCCAAGTACAGGAACACTAACAGCTACGTTGTTATCGGGTACATTATCGACAGCATCACAGCCTAATATTACTAGTGTTGGTACATTAACAAACTTAACAGTTAGTGGCCATATAAGGATGCCTTACAGCACTGGCAAGTACATTATTGGACCAGAGCAAGTAGCAAGTAATACATTTCGCACCACTTTTGATTCAATAGAAATAAACGGAGCAGATGGCATTGCAGGTGGCAGTGCTATGGGTGGCGGTAGTGTTATTATTAGAGGGGGTGGGGCTCAGGGTAATTCTTCAACGGGATCATATGGTGGCCACGTTAAGATATATGGTGGAGAGCTTTTAGGGGGGTCAACAGGGGCAGGTCAGATATATTTATATACTGACAATACTGAAAGAATGCGTATTGATGGTTCAGGGTCAGTTTTAATTAATACAACTGATAGCGACCCCACCAACGACACCACGGGGAATGGAACAGTCATCTCATCTGAGGGCTGGTTTGCATCCACTGCTAGTGGCCAGACAGTTGCCTATTTAAACAGGACAGACTCATCAGGTGGAACAGTTGTCGATTTTCGTCTAAACGGAACTGTTAAAGGAACAATATCCGTAGACTCAGGAGGAACAACATACGGAACTGGTTCAGATTATCGATTGAAAGAGAATGTTAATCCACTTAATGATGGGCTTAAAAGATTAATGGAATTAAAGCCTAATAGGTTTAATTTTGTAGAAGATAAAAACAAAATTGTAGACGGATTTCTAGCCCACGAAGTGCAAGATATAATTCCAGAAGCCGTCACAGGCACAAAAGACGCAGTGGACGAAAAAGGCAACCCCGAATATCAGTCAATAGACCAAAGCAAAATTGTTCCCTTGCTTGTGGCAAGTGTTCAAGAATTGAAAAAAGAATTAGACGCATTAAAAAACTGAAATGACTATTACTGGCGATTTAAAACGATATTACGCATCTAGCGGTAGTGCGGTAAAACTCGATACTTTGGAAATTAAACATACAACATTTACTAGCCCTTATTATATAGTAAATGATTTTCAAGATTTAACGGCAGGGCTAGAAAACAGTGCAGGAAATGTAACATTTAAAAAATACGCCTTTGAAATTACTGAACCATCCAAAGACGATAACGGAAATCAGACGTTAGGTATTACTATTGATGCGGTTAATCTTGAGCTTGTTAATTTATTAAGTACAGCGGTTGAGGATACAAACAATAACCCTATAATAGTTACATATCGGGTATATTTAAGTGATGATACAACCGAACCAAAAAGCACGCCCTTAGAATTAGAATTAACCAGCGTAACAATTAACAACCAAACAATATCAGGAACGGCTGAAATGGTAGCATTACAAAATAAACGGTTTTTGAATGTTAATTATACTAAAGATTTTTTAAGTTTAATTATCAATGCGTGATTATTGCCGATATATAGGTATTCCTTTTGTTGTTGGTGGTAGAGATATACAGGGCTTTGATTGTTGGGGCTTTTTGAAACATTACTATAAAAATGAATTGAATATAGACGTAATTGATTACGATGTAACCATTGATAACTCAAAAGAAGTTATCCAAACGATTAAAAAAGAAAAAATAAAACCGTTTTGGAAAAAAATACAAACCCCTGTAAATAATTGCGTTGTATTACTTGGTAAGCTAACAAAAGCGCATCATGTAGGTGTATATATTGATGGTGGGGTGTTACATTGTACTAATGGCGTGGGCGTGGTGTATAATAAAATGAGTAAAATAAAATTATTATATAATCGAGTTGAATTTTATGAGTGTAACAGTCAAAATACATAATAACCCTTTTAATATTTTTGAATTTCAAAAAATTGTTACAGATGAAAATATTAATGCACAGAAATTTGTTTTGGATTATTACAAAAACAAAGAAATACCAGTATTAACATTTAAAGTTAATAAAACAAATTATGTAATACAAGATTTAGATTTTAATTTAAGTGATGGGGATACGCTTAATATATACGAATTTCCACAAGGGAATTTAAAAGATATCGGCTTTAAAGATATAGCTAAAAGTTTTGTTCCTTTTATTGGTGTTTTTAATACGTTTAAATTAATTGCATCTATATTTATTCCAGAACCCGAAGACTTGCAAACCAATTTAAATAGACCTGTAGGGGGTGCGTATAATTTTAATGCTCAACGGAATTTATCTAGGATTGGTGAGCCGATCCCGTCACAATACGGCAAACTAAAATGGTTTCCAGATTTAGCGACAGCACCGTATCAATATTTTGAAGATTCAAAACTTGTTACCGAATACTTATTGAGCTTAGGTCATGGCGAACATGTTATACATCAATTATATTCAGGTAAAACTAGAATATTAGGTAATGAAAATGTAAGTTATACACAGTTTACCCCAAACACTCAAGTAACTAATACCGAAACCTTGGTTTATACGGTTAAAGAATTTAATAGCGTTTCTTTTAAAAGTCCTGCACGTAGTAGGGTAGCTTACACAGCGATTAATTTTCACAAAACAAATAAACATATAACATTCCCAAATTCTGATCATTATCTTACATATAAATTTAATATTGGTGATTTTGTTAGAATATGGAGCGATGAGAACACGGCATTTAATGGAGTTTTTGAAATTACTGATGTTACAGATGCTAGGTTGACCTTAGCTGATACGTCCGCATGGACTCAAGCAGATGACACTATTTTTGCTGTTTTGTATCGTGAAGGTGATTATTATGAGAACCCCTTTTATTCTTTATTATCTTCCACAGATTCAGATTTAAATAAAAACCCTTATTTAGTTAATGGAACAGCTACGGAGGTGTTTACGATTGAAACACCATATACAGGTGATATTTACCTTGAACTTGATTTAAAAAGCCTTAACGGTTTTTACATGAAGCAAAATAACGAAATTTATCAAATACATAAAAATATATCAGGCTATTTAAAGCCTACTATATCGGCATACTATAAATGGTTTTATGAAGTTGATGTAACTACAACATCAGACAATTATCAGTTTACGTTGCCTACGTCAGAGTATTGGTGGGGAATTGACAACGATATATCAGGCTTAAAATTCCCTACCAAAACATCTAGTGATAATTATTATTTTACACACAATGGTACGGTTGTACCAACAAGTGATATAGATTATGTAAATAGTAATTCAGTACGATTTTTAACTGAAAAAACAGGTACACTAAAATTACATGATGTGGTGGCCTTTGTTTCAACTGGATACCCTAGATTAGATAACAATCTAGTGTTTAAAAACGATTTTTATCTTTATACCCCACAAACTAACACTGTCTATAAAACAGTAAAATTAAATTTGTTTCGTTATGATGATTACGAAATAAACATATACCCACAATACCAAGTAATGTTATATGTAGCTAACAGTAATCATTATTTAGAAGACTATTCAGATGATGTCGTGATTGATAGAATAAAAATAATATACCCAAAACAAGAATATTTTCCAAATGTAGATCTATTAAAAGTAAAAATTATCACAGCAAGTAATAACCCTAACTTACTTGATAATAAAATCGGAGTATTGTCAGAAAGAAAACTAATACAATATAGTAACGGATCATGGAGTAATTTGACGGCTACCCGATCCATTGCATGGGCTTTGGCTGATATATGGTTATCATCTTACGGTGCATCTAAGCATGATAGTACGCTTGATTTAGCAACTTTAGTTGAATTAGACAATATATGGTCTAGTTACTCATTATATGATGATGCCTTTGATGGGATTTTCGATTCAACAATTACCGTATGGGAAGCATTAACCAAGGTTGCAAGGGCTGGGAGGGCTAGACCTGTATTAATAGGGAATAAGTTAACGTTCGTTCGAGATCAAGCACAAACAGCATACGAGATGATATTTACGCCCGATAATATGTTACCTAACAGTTTTAATATGGAATATATATTTTTCAAAAAAAATGATTATAAAGCTTATATCGTTAATTTTCTTGATGAAGAAAATAGTTACGAACCTGCAAAGATATATACTAAAGAAAATGCAGGAAACTATAAAGAGGTAACACTTTTCGGAGTTACTCAATATTACCAAGCATGGAGAGAAGCGCAATATATGCAATCTGTGTTAGAGAATAACAATAAGCTAATTACGTTTGATACTGACGATAGAGGCCAGATTCCGTCATATGGTAGTGTAATAAGCGTAACCCATGACTTGCCAAGTTGGGGGCAAAGTGGGCAAGTGGTTAAAGTGGAAACCATTAATAATGAAACCATAGTAACATCTAACCAACCGATTAATTTTAGTGATTCTGGAACGTATTACGTTAGATTTTTATTATCAAATGGAGATGTTACCGGAACTATGGGTGTGTCATATGAGGCACAACAATATAATAATGACCAATATAAATTTAAAACTATTCCTAATATATCGTTTATTATTACAGAGAAAAGCAATAAAATACCTGCTGTTTTTCAGATTGGGATAGCTACTAATATAAGTCAATTGTGTGTTGTAACCAAAATTACAAGTAAAGGAAATAGAACGTATTCTATTGAATGTATTCCATACATCCCAGCTAATTACACGGCCGATTCAGGAACACCGCCAATAAGAACTACAGAAGAACCTAACACATTACCTTTACCACAGAATATCGGGGGCTTAATATTAACTAATACGCCTAATTCTGGTGTTGTTGTAGTAAAATGGAATCCTGTTAATAATGTAACCATTTATAAAATACAAAAAAGCACAGACAACCAAACCTATACCGATGTAGCAACGACAACTAACACAACTTACAATATAAATGCGACAGGAACTCTTTACGTTAGAGTTGCCTCTATGGTATCCTCAACAGTAGGAAACTATGCAGTTTCAGTCATTACAGCGAGTTAATCACGGTTTGTAATTTCTTGTAATTTGATAGAAATTACACGTTATTAACAAGTTATCCACATTATTTAAGCATAGTTAAAAAAGTTACACACAGGTTTTACACAGGTTTGTAATTTTGTAATCTTGTAATTTCATGTTTTTGTAATTAAGGGATTTTTTTTAAAAATTGAAAAAAAAAATAAAAAAGTGGGATTACAAGGTTACAAAATTACAAAAGTGCTATTTTTGTACTTAAATTAAGGTTTTTTTTGAAAAAAGTAAAAATTACAAAAAAAGCAAATTAAGCACAAACCTTGTAATTTTGTAATTTCTAGAAGTGTTTTAAAATGCAAAAAACGGCTAAAAAATAGCTTGTTTTGTAATTTGGGTGATGATTAAGGGCGATTTTAGAAATTACAAAAAATATTTAAAATTTTGGTATATATAAGGTATACTATATTATATCAAAAGAGAGGAGAGATGATTTATATGGAAGAGTTTAAAATGTTATTTTCAGGTAATCCTAATGCTTATGGGGTGCATGATTGGAAAAATAATAAATCGTTTACTAAAAAAACAGCGCCAACAGATAAAGAGTATGAAAATCATTTTAGCGGTGCTATGGGTTTAGGGGTTATCCCTGTAGTGGATAAAGAGTATAGTAATTTTGGTGTGTTGGATTTTGATAATCACCAGATGGCGGATGGAATTAATTTATTTAAATTAGCTAAAAAAATAGAAGATGAAAAATTGCCGATGGTTGTATGTAGGTCTAAGAGTGGGGGTGGTCATGTTTATATTTTTGGTAAAGAAAAATTAAAAACTAAACTATTAAGATCCGTACTTAATAATTTAATTGAGGTTCTTAAAGGGCATGGTGAAATAGAAATAGAGGTGTTTCCTAAGCAGGATAGTGTTGATAAGCATATTATCGGAAACTGGATTAATTTACCGTATTTTGGTTGCGAAAAAGGGTATACGGAACGATACGCAATTATTAATAATAAGATAATATATGATGTTAATACCTTTATTAACTACTGCAATTCAATTAAGGTAACCAATGATGATTTAATTAAATTAGTGGGTGACGATAAACATGCACAAGCACCCCCATGTATCCAAGCTTTTTTAAAGAATAAAATCGGGGAAGGACAACGAAATAATGCTTTATATAATTTTTGTATATATGCAAGAAAAAAATCACCCGATGGTTGGGAAAGTATGGTATATAACTTTAATGATGTTGCGATAACCCCCAAATTAACATATGAGGAAGTTAATGCAGTAATTAAATCAGTGCAACGTCAAAAGGGCTACCAATATAAATGCCAAGAAAACCCTTGTAAGATGTATTGTAATGCTGAATTATGTGTTAAACGGCAGTATGGAATTAGTAGTGCCGAAAAAAGTACATTAATGTTGAGCGATTTACCCGAGTTTGGGAAATTCATTAAATATGTAACTGAACCAGTTAAATACAAATTAGAGGTAAAAGTAAATTCAATAGAAGGGTTTAAGGCGGTTCACTTATCTAGTGCAGAATTGTTGAATTTCAAATATTTTAGATTAAAAGTTTTTGAGGAGTTAGATACAGTTATTAAAAATGTTAAAGCGGATGAGTGGATGTATATAGTTGATGAATTAACTAATAAGATTGAATACGAACAATTACCAGATGATGCATCACAAGCAGGGCTTGTCCGTGGGTATTTAGAAGAGTTTATAAAAAATTCAAATTGCGATTTTGAATCGGACGGCGAAGACCTTGAGGAACGTTCGTCCATTCTTGATGGTGAGCAGATCTTAGTTAAATTTGAAAAAAAGCGGTTTTTTTGTTTCAGGTTTCCAGACTTTAAAGAGTTTTTGCAAAGTAAAAAGTTTGGTTCAGTGCTTGGAAAAGATATATATATAGCGTTAAAACCGTTTAATGTTGAGTCTCATTCATTGCGAGTAAAAACAATGGAAGGAAGCACAGTAGTAAGTATCTGGCGTATACCGATGACCAAATACAATAAAATCGATTACAAATACAATCAAAATGAGGGTAATGCTAATGGTAATTGATTATCTTAATAATAAATTTATTATTTCAACGAATTTTAATGAGCTTGATATTGTACGAAAATTCCCATGTAGAAAATTTGTATTTAAAACGAAAATGTGGGAAGCCTCACCATTAAAATTAAATGTAATGTATATAAAAGAGTTAATGCGTGCTTATGATGATTTAAAAATGACACAAGATTGCTTGAATTATATTAATAATTTTGATGATGCTTTACCACAATATAAAGATTTTCCAACATGTTTTAAATTTAAATATAAGCCTAGATCGTATCAAGTAGGGGCTTTAAATTATGTTTATAATCTTAACAATTCCATGTTAGCTATGGCGATGGGTACAGGCAAGAGTAAAGTTATTATCGATTTAATGAATGCGCATTTTTGTTTAAAAAAAATTGAGGCGTTAGTGATTATATGCCCTTGCTCTATTAGATATGTGTGGGAAAAACAGTTACAAGAACACGCTTTTTTTGATTATGATTTTGAAATTCTTGATAAAAGGTCATTTAAAAAAATTGACGCTATGATACAAAGTAACGATAAAACAAAACTAAAGATATTGGTATGTGGTGTAGAATCGTTACAGTTAAGTGATGGCCAATTAACTAAGAAATTTAATGAATTTACAAAATTAAATAAAGTTGCGTGTGTTGTGGATGAAGCTCACGACATTAAGAACCCTACAAGCAACAGATTTAAAAATATATTTAATGCAACAAGAGATTGCGTGTATCGTATAGCGATGACAGGCACTCCAGTTAGTCAGGGGATTTTAGACCTTTTTGGTATTTATCAGTTTCTTGATTCTAATATTTTAGGGATAAAAGATTTTTGGAGTTTTAAAAATCGGTATACGATAACCGAAACAGTTAAATTAAAATCAAAAGAATTTAAAAAAATTGTAGGGTATAAAAACGTTGATGAGTTAATGAATTTAGTTAGTCCTTACACCTTCCAAGTAACAAAAGATGAAGCATCCAAAGAGTTACCAAGTAAAGTTTATATGACAAGGTTTATGGAAATGGAAAACGAACAATCAAAGCTTTATATGAAAATTAAAAAAGATAAAATAATAGAGATGAAAGGTTTAGATGATGTAAATCAGATATATAATAATGCGTTAAGTTTATATGTGAGTTTGCAACAGGTTTCTGGTGGGTTCGTTAATGCGGACACTGGCAACGTTGATGATAAAGGCGAACCAATCAAAAAAATTAGTGATATTGTAACCGATCAAAAAAATAAAAAGTTACAAGAAATTAAATCAATTATCGATGAATTGCCCGATAATGAGCAAGTGATTATCTGGTGTAAGTATCGGTATGAGGTTGAAAAAGTAACCCGATTTTTAAATGATTATAAAGTTGATAAATTTAAGTTTGGGGCGGTTTCATTTTTGGATAAAACAAAAGAGGAACGACAAGCAATACAAAAACAAATGGATAACAAAGAAATACGGTATTTTGTTTCAACACCTAATAGTGGGGGGACAGGGCTAACAATTAATACGGTGTGTTATGTTATATATTATAGTAATAGTGAACGTTTGTTGTTCAGGGAACAATCGGAAGATAGATGTCACCGAATCGGGCAAAATAGAACAGTGACCTATTTTGATTTAATTTATAAAAATACTGTCGACGAAAAAATTTACGACTGTTTGAAAAGTAAAAAAGATTTTTCGGAGCATATTAAGCAATCATTGAATAATATTAATGATATGGTATAATGATTTTTAGAGAGGAGATAAAAGAGATGGAAAATAAAGAAGGAATAGTTTGGATTACACAAGAAAATAACAAAAATTATTCACAAGCAAAAAATTATGGTGAGCCTACATTTGTAACTAGTTTTGAATATTCAAGTATAGCAAATTCAAAAATTAACACTGTAATTAAAAAAGATATTGACACAATGGCAAATAAATTTAATCCCGAAACGGATCATTTATTGTTTACTGGCGATCCTGTTATCATTGCGTTATGTGTTCATGCGTTACTTGCAATACATGGAAGTATTAACGTTCTTAAATGGGCAAACCAAGATAAGATTTATAATTCAATTAATTTGTAATAATTAATAATATGGGAATAGACACAATCAAGAGCGATATAGCTAACTACAGTTTGTTATTAGATGCAATAAACGAATTAAAACAAAAAGGGTGGGATGATAACAAAATAGCTAAAAAAATGAATATATCACAATCTGATTTTTATAATTTATTAAATAATACTAAAGACATAGAACACGCACAGCTAAAAAAATGCATACGCAATTTAGATGCTTTTCTAGACGATTAAATTTTTTAGTTATATAATACAAAATATCAAAGAGATAAGAGAGGTAAAAAATGGGTTTAAAAAAAGGATTAAAAAAACAGGTTAAACAATTAAATGATATTTGTGAGTATTTATTTAAAAATAATAATTTAGAAAAGAAAGAAATTTTAAAAAAACACGGATTTTTAATACAATATATGGATAACCCAAGCGAAGAAGAACAGATAACTGCTGTAAATCAAGATGGTGGCGTATTGAAATATATTAATAATCCAAGCAATAAAGTTAAATTTGATGCAGTCAATAAAACCCCTTACGCTATACGGTATATAATTAATCCCTGTGAAGATTTACAGATAATTGCTGTAAAACAAAATGCGGAGTTGATTAAATTTATTAAAAACCCCACTGAAAAAGCAAGGATTGAAGCGGTAAGAAAAGATCCAGTATCTATAAAGTATACAAAAAAACCTAGTGATAATCTACAAATTGAAGCAATAAACGCTGGAAAAAAAAGAGAGGCTTGTTATCTTGGTTACTTAGCTAAGTACATCGAAAACCCTATCGAAATAGTTCAGTTAGAGATCGTTAAGAATAACCGTTTTGGGATAATGTGGATAAAAAACCCTTATGAATCAGTAAAACTATTCATAAAAAAAAACCATCCAGAATTAATGGACTACATTAAATGTTGAATAATAAAATTTTTACTTATATAATATAAAAATATCAAAAAGAGATAAGAGAGGTAAAAGATGGAAAAAGAAAAAGAAAAATATAAACCAATAGGTTTTATTGAATCATTACAAAAAAATTCAAATAAAGATAACATTTTATTTATGGAACTTTATTCTTTTTTGATGAATTTTATTAAAAATTCAAGTGAAGACGGAAAAATTGAAATTGTTAAACAATGCGGTGAAGCAATAAAATTTATACAGAATCCCAGTAAAAAAGTACAACTTGAAGCCGTTGAAAAGCGTGGTAATTTAATACAATATATACATAATCCATCCTATGATGTGGAGTTTGAAGCCGTTAAACAATGCGGTGAATCAATAAAGTATATACATAATCCAAGCAAATATGCGCAACTTGTAGCCGTTAAAAAGCGTGGTGATTTAATACAATATATTAATAATCCAAGCGAGGAAGTACAGCTTGAAGCGGTTAAAAGTTCTGGTTTAGCAATACAATATATTAATAATCCAAGCGAGGAAGTACAACTTGAAGCTGTTAGATGTTATTGGGATTCAATAGAATATATAAGTAATCCGAGCGAGGAAGTACAACTTGAAGCGGTTAAAAATAATGGTTTTGCAATAAAACATATAAGTAATCCAAGCAAAGCCGTGCAACTTGAAGCTGTTAAAACTGACAAAGATTCAATAAGATACATAAAAAAACCTACAAAAAAGGTTATAAGTTACCTGTATGAGACAGATAAAGAGTTATTTTATGAATCTTTCAATTCTGATGAAATTTTGGATTATATCTATAAAAACAATTCAGATTTAATTTATAATTATTTTGAAAAAAAATAATTTATGTTACAATATAAAAAAAGAGATAAGAGAGGTAAAAGATGGATAATTTAAACAATATTATAGAAAGCTTAAAAAAGGGTGTTGATACCTATATTGATATTAACAATTCTGATAATTTATCAAAAAAAAGTTTAGTTGATTTAGCAAAATTACAAAATGACACAAAACAAAAAATTGACGATATAAAAGGGGCATTAACTCTTTTAACTTCGTTTTATGAATTGTTAAGAAAACATCACGTTCCCAATGCTATGGAAGCACAAGGGATTAAGAACATTAGTATTGATGGGGTAGGGCAGATAGTTAATTCGAAAGCGTATTATGTTAGTATTGAATCGGATAGGCAAGAAGACGCTTATAATTGGTTGCGTGATAATGGTCACGGCCTGTTAATTAAAGAAACAGTTAATAATAATAGTCTTAGAGCATTATTAACTGATTATATTAATAATGGAGGTGAGATTAACGAAAACATATTCAGGTGTCATGAATACCAAGTTACAAAAATAGTAAAAAGAAATAAATAAATAAATAAATAAATAAATAAATAAAGGAAAAAAATAAAATGGATTTAGATAATTTAGATAATTTAGATAATTTAGTAATAAAAAGAGAAGAAACAACAAGTAATAATTTTTTAGCATCTGAAAATAATCATGTTGCTGTATGTATTGGCGTATGGCGATTGGGAAAAAGAAAAAGAGTATTTAAGGGCGAGGAAAAAATACAGCACCAAGTTATGTTAATGTGGGAAGTTGACGAAGAAATGGAAAAGGGGGAGTATAAAGGTAAAAACAAAACAGTGAACCTTACAACAACTTACAGTTTTAACTCACTATCAAGACTGAGTAAAATAATTGAAGCATGGAGAGGTAAACTGACACCCGAAGAATTAAAGGGTGGTTTTGACTTAAATATATTGGTAGGGTTGCCATGTATGCTTAATGTTTTGCATACTGAAAGTAACGGTAAAACCTATGCTAACGTTGATACAGTAACTAAGTTACCTGCAGGGATGAAAGCGTTTGATCCAGATAATTTATATATAAATGAAACTCCCGAATTTATTGAAAAATTCCGTCAAAACAATGCGGAAACGTTAAAATAAAATTCTAACTTACTTTTAATGTGCTGGGTGTGTATGGAGATTGATAGCCTCCATAGGGTAGAACCACCCAGCCGTTTTTATGTATAATTAAAAAAAGGGTGACAGTTTGGAAATTAAGACAGAGCGAAAAGTTATATATGGCAGTGCAGGAACAGGGAAAAGCACCTGTCTGATTGATAAAATTAATTATTATTCAGAAAAATATAATTTAAGTAGTAAAGATTTTATTTTATGTAGTTTTACCAAAACAGCGGCCAAAGTCTTAGCTAATAAAAGTAATATAAAAATTAAACATATCGGAACTATTCATTCCCTTTGTTTTCAGATGTGTAAATTCTTGCCCGAATATGTAATCGATAACGAAAAATTAAAAGAGTTTTCAAAAAAATATAAGTATAAATTCAACTTTAAAAATATTGAAAATTCGGAAACGTTGTTAGGGGATTTTTACCTTGCGTTATACAATCTAGCAAAAAATAAAATGGTAACGGATTTAAAAAAGTTGTATTCAGAATCGGAAAAAAAAGGGAATTTAAATCAATTTATTAAATTTTGTGATAGATACGAAGAATTTAAAAAAGAAAATAATTATATTGATTATTCGGATATGCTATATAATGCGTATAATCAATATGATTTAAATACAAAAGTTTTAATTGTGGATGAGGCTCAAGATTTATCATTATTACAATGGAAAATAGTGTATGATTGGGCGTTAAATATACCTATTGTTATTATTGCAGGAGATGACGATCAATCAATTTTCGAGTGGGCAGGGGCTAGGCTTAACGGTATGCAAGAGTTTGAAAATGCGTTTAATTGTGATCGAGTTGTTTTAAATAAATCGTATCGATTGCCTGTAGATGTGTTCAAAAAAAGTCAAAACTTAATACAGAAACTAGAAAATCGGGTTTTTAAAGATTTTAAACCTACCGATAAACAAGGAACGATTAACTATTATAATAACGTATTATCACTTAAAAATATCAATTATAATGATGATATATTGATATTGTATCGTAACCATTTTTTTAGGTCACAAATTGAAAGCCAACTAATTAAATTAGGATTACCCTATAAAATTGATGGGAAACATTTAGGGTATTGTGATATTCCAGAATTTAGAGCGTTAAAGATTTTTTTGAGTTTAAAAAACGAGAAATTGAAAAGTTACGATTTAACTGAAAAGCAAACAAATGTAATGACCAAATTTTTTTATTCAAAATATAAAAAGTTAGATATAAATACAGTGTTGTTAAGTGAATGGGAAACGGTATTTAATTTTGAATCCAAAAAAAAGAAATATTTAAAAAGTTTATTTAAATTAAATAAAGATTTAAAATTCAATTACACGATTAAATTAAACACTATTCATGGAGCAAAGGGAAAAGAAGCTGAACGAGTAATAGTAATTAATAGTTTAGGGAATAAATTTAGTCGATTTTCTAGGCAAAAAAAAGAAACAGAAATAAGAGTTTTTTATGTGGCATTAACACGAACAAAAAATAGGCTTGATATTGTGAATGGTGATAATAGTTTTAGATTGATTAGTAATTGCGGTATAATATAATTATGAAGATAATAAATTTACAAGAAAAATCTGACAAAAAAAAATACTGTGTTACAAATAAAAAAAAATGTGTAAAATGTAATTGTATTATATTAAGTAAACCAAAAAAGAGAAAAGAGCAACCCGATGACACCAGAAAGTAAATTAAGCAAAGATTTCAGTTTATTGCTAAACAAGATGCCAAACGTAGATGGCCACGAAAAAATAGAGAATGGTATGTGTAACGGTACCCCCGATTACACTTATACTATTGATGGGATCCATGGCTTTATTGAGTTTAAATGTTGTCCAACACCTAAAAAAGATACCACGTTTATTAATTTAAAGCACTGGACTGAACCGCAACGGCAATGGATGCGTGACAGGTTTAAGTCTAATACGGTTTTTTTAGTTGTGAGATGCGGAGAATATGATTTTATTTTTGATACCAAAATTATGTTTGAAGTTGAAAAAATCCCTTTCGGTAGTTTAAAAAATTATGAATTTAACGTTTCTTTTAAAAATAAAAAATATTGGCAGGAGGTGAATCTAATATTATTATCAAATAAATTAAAAGGATTTAATTAACATAAAAAAAGGAGTTTATTATGGATTTTTCAAATTTCACAACAAGTCTAAGTAAAAAATTAACATTAGCAATATCTAGTGTTTTGTTTATATTATTAACAGAATGGGCGAACATGGATATTTCACTTGATAAAATTATCGGGGTAGTTAGTATCGTGGTTACATATTTAGCGGGTCAATCGTGGATTGATGTAAAAAAAGAAAGTAAATTAAATTAATGCATATACGGTCAAGAATAGGTTTAAACCCACAACCCAACCCAAAATTAAGGGCAAAAAAAACACAGGTGCAAAAAAAACCACCTGCCCCAAAAAAAATAACACCACAAAAAAGTACAGGGTGTTTTATACCGTTTTTGAGTTTAAAAAATGGATAAGTTGTGTGAGTGTGGAAAAGAAGTAAAGCCAAAATTAATTAAGTATACTGTATTAATTAATGGGGTAAATTTTGATTATAAATGTAAAAAGTGTGAAGGTTTAACGAATAAAAAGCGGTTTACCTTTGCACGATAAAGGAGATAAAGAGATGGAAGAAATAACAAAACCAACCGAGACAGAACCAGTAGAACCAGTAGAACCAGTAGAGCCAAAAATAGAAACAATTAAATTAAGTGTACTATATAATACTTATAACGATTTTGTAGCTTTAACAAAACTTGTAGGGTTTTCAAGTACAATTTTGTTTAAATTGGCAAAATTGAAACGTGAAATAGATGAACACGTTCAAGATTTTGATAAAATCAGAATTGAAAAAATTAAACAATACGGCGATATGCAACCAGATAAGCATTATAAAATTGAACCAGAATCAGATAATTTTAATAATTATATTACCGATATAACAGAAATTATGAATAAAGAAATAGTACTAAATAATTTATTTAAATTAACTCAAACCGATTTTGAAAATGTTAAAAATATGGATGAGATTAATACGTCAATGCTTAATAATTGTTCTTACGTTGTTGATTATGATTCATAACATATAAAGAGATAAGAGGAGTTTAATATGGTAACGTTAACGAAGCGATTTGAAATAAAAAAATGTGAAGAAACAAACACATACCTAGTTTTTGATAAAAAAAAGTATAACACATGTATTCACAATAAAAAGTTATCAAACAATCGGTTTGAAACTAAAGAAGATGCGGAATATTGCATAATTAATTGGTTAGCTAGTAGGGGGGGGAGAGGATTTAATATGTCAAAAGAAAAAAGTACACCTAAATCTAGTTCATCTACTAACAAACCATCCGAGATAATTAATAACGGATACACAGCTGGACGAAAAGGTTATACCCCTACTCAATCTGGATCAGGGTCACCTCCCCCAAGTGGAGGTAGTGCCGTTCCACCTAAGAAAAAATACCGTGACTTTTAACGAAAAAACACAAAAATTATTAAATGCCCGTGAAAAAGATTATGGAAATTATGTAGATACTTTTGATTTAATCGCTAGGATGTGGACAGGGTATCTTGGTTATCATATATTACCATCTCAGGTTAGTGATATGATGGCCATATTGAAATTGTGTAGAGAGGTAAGGAAGCATAAACAAGATAACTTAGATGACTTGAACGGTTATCTGGAAATATCAAAGAATTTAAAAAAAACTATTGAACATTAAATTATTTGTGGTATTATAAAAATATCAAAAAGAGAGAAGAGAGGTAAAAAAAATGAAAAAATATTATGCAAACGATGTTAAGGTAGCAACTAAATTAGTATCTTGCAAAGGTGTAAGTAAAGCTAGTGATTTTATTATTGGAACGGGTAAACACGCTAAAAAATTACATGTTAATACTGATTTTAGTGAGCAAACGTGGTCGGATTCAATTTTGAAATATCCTCATAAATATAAAAAATATGTTGTTGAATATGTAAAGAAAAACCCACGAGTTAGATTAGTTGTGTACACGACAAATATGCGACTAGCTAAGAAAGTTGCAGGGGAGGGGTAAAAATGGAATTAAGTTACACTAATTATATACCATCATATAACACAAGTATTAGTTTTTATGGTGAAGTTGAAGATCCAAAATTACATAGAAATAAAACACATGTTGTATTACCATATATTAATGAGACTCCCAAAAAGTTTGAAAAGTGTTTGTTTTTCAAACCAAAGAAAAAAAATAGATTATATTTTTTTGAAATGTTTTCAGAAAATAAAAAAAAGTATGGAAATAAATTTCATCTTGAGTCCTTAACCTTGAGTTACAATTAATATATGAACATATTTATATTTATTTTGATTTTAATAATTATTGCATTAGCAATATATATAAGTTATGAGGTGGATCAATGAATTATTTTGATTTGGCTAATGTTTTAATAATTATTGCATTAGTAATAGTTATAAGTTATGAGGTTGATTAATGAAAAAATTAATTTTATGTTTTTGGTTATTAAGTACCTTGATATATGGGGAGGGTGTAACGTTTTCTAGGTCATTTATTTTTGCGCCACAATTAAAGTTTGGGAAAATTGAAAACGGAAACGGATTCTGTGAAATTCAATATTTTAAAATACGGTATGATTTAACTGATAGAGCAACTTTTTTTCTTGGTGCATCAACAGGGTTCACAAGCAACAGAAACTCAATGTTAAATTATAACCATGCTGTTAATCGCATGGGATACAAATTTATATATTTACCATTAAAAAACAATAAAATAGGTGTTTTTTTTGAAGGGTCATTTACTGAGAAAATTATAGGGAATAATAACGATGTTAGTTATTTCGTATATGATACTTACCAAGCTATTGGTGTAAGACTCGAAATTAAGCAATATGATTTTACATTTGAAAAGTTATAATTTTTATTTTTAATAAAAATACGTTAAAATTAAATTATTATGACAGGAATAGTCGAGACGGTAGGTTTACGCTTAATTTTAGATTCTCTTAGGGAATTAGGGCTTTTTTCCTTTTTTGGCATTTTATTAATTTTAAATTTACCGTCTATTTTATATTCAACAATTAAAATTTTTAAATTTCAAACACAAACAACAAAAAATCTAGATACCATTAATTTAAAATTGAAAACGGAATATATCAATCAAGATAATTTTAATAAATTTGTTGATCCGATAAAAAAAGATATTCAAAATGAAATTTCTTGTGTAGTAAAAGAATTGAAAAACGTTAAAACAAGTATAGATAATATAAATTCATTGTTACAAGAACAAAGAGAAGTGATTTTAAGAAACGATGAAAAAATAAAATATTTAAATGGAAAAACTAGTTAATCGGATTCAAAACTTAGAAAAGGATGTTAAGGACATTAATTATTTAATCGATATTATCAATATGATATTTGATGAAAAAATTGAAATTATTGCCGAAAGATTAGAAAGTGAACGAAAATATCAAGAAAAATTATCACACTATATCGCACAACTTAATACCAATTTATCGGAATTAGCGGTTAAAATGGGTGCAAATAAATAGATTTCTTGATTTTTAATTGTTGCCAATTTAGTAATTCTGATAATGTTATCGTGTTTGAAGTTTCATAAATATACGCTTTACAGCTTACATTATTTTCAATTCTTACAGTTAATTTTATTTTAGTTTTTTTAATGGTCAAAAAACTTGTAATATTACATTCTTTCATCTCTTCCCTCTTTAAATTGATATACTAATTATTATACTTGTTTTTTCTAAAAAAAATAGTATGATATAAACATATCAAAGAGATAAGAGAGGTAAAGATGGAAAACGAAAAAGAACAGCTAGAAGCGGTAAAAAATAATGGGGATTCAATACGGTATATTGATAATCCCAGCGAGAAAGTCCAGCTACAAGCTGTTAAAAATTGCGGGTGGTCAATACGGCATATCGATAACCCTAGCGAAAAAGTACAGATGGAAGCGGTTAGACATTGGTATACTGCAATAAAGTATATTAATAATCCCAGCGAAAAAGTCCAGCTAAAATCGGTCAAAAATCTTGGAAATTCAATACAGTATATTAATAATCCCAGCGAAAAAGTCCAGCTACAAGCTGTTAGAAAAAACGGCTTTGCAATACAATATATTAATGATCCAAGCGAAAAAGTACAGATGGAAGTGGTTAAAATTTGGGGTTAGCGGAATTCTTAATTTTAATCGGATCATTTTGCCGACGTCGGCAAAACGATAAATATGCCAAAAAAAATAATTAATATGTTACAATATATATATATCATAAAGAGATAAGAGAGGTAAAAAAAATGGATAAAAAATTTAATTATGTGGAAACGGTATTTTATATCTGCACAGTGTTAGTAATTATTAGCTATATTATACGGTGGAACGTATGAGTCCTCTACAACAATTTAAAAATGAAATTATATTTAAACTGCTTAAAAATGAGTTACTAAAATATAATAATGACCCAAAAGTAACCCAAGCAAAATATAATCACATAATGATATTAATAGCACGGTTGCTTGTATCAATTAATAAGTAATAGTATTATATAAAAAAAGAGATAAGAGAGGTAAAACATGAAATTAAAATATAAATATGTAGGGAAAAACCCTTATTATAATGCCCCTAGTGATTGGGAGTTGTATTTTGAGCAATTAAATATAATTGACCAAGAGCAACTGGAATTATATATTAATTACGTTACAATTGAGCTTAACCTTGATTTCAATGAATATATTACGGCATTAATAATCGATCAAGGACTTAATTTATTTGAATTGATTGAAACAATTAATCAAATTGACCTATACAATGATTTTTCCGAACAAGCACGAAAAGAATTAACAGATCCCTATTATATTAATGGTGTAAGTGCTAATGATTTTATTTAAGGAGTTAAAAATATGATTTATCTTGATAAAGAAAAAACTAAAAAAGCAGATATAAAACCTGATGAATATGGGTATTATCAATTAACTGGAAATGGTAAATATTATGCTTATGATAATATCAAAATAATTGCTTTTGATAATGTAATTGTAGAAGCTTATGATTATGTAAAAGTAGATGCTTGTGGTCATGTAAAAGTATATGCTTATGATTTTTCAAAAGTAGAGGCTTATCGATATTCAAAAGTAGAGGCTTATCAATATGCAAAAGTAATTGCTTGTGGTAGTTCGAAAGTAGAGGTTAATGATAATGCAAAAATAATGGATATAAGGAGTTTAAAATGAATATATTAAAAAAAATAAATGATTTTCGAAGGTCAGTAAGTCCAGAATCAAGAGAAAAAGCTTTTACTTTTCTTATTATTCTTTATCAAATTCAATGCTTTTTAAAATTTACTTTATTTCTTGTTTTTGTGACTTACTTTTTTATTTTTACTTACAACTGGTTTTTTAAATGATTAAAAGCTACAAAAAAAAGCCTGTTATCATTGAAGCTATTCAATACACAGGGGATCCCGATAATATAGGTGAGTTGAAAGAGTTTGTTACTTGTGGTTTTTTAAGAAACAAAGATAACACGCTTACAGTTCCAACATTGGAAGGCGAACATATAGCAAGTATAGGAGATTACATAATTAAAGGCGTTGAAGGTGAGTTTTACCCTTGTAAGCCTAGAGTTTTTAAAAAAACATATGATGAGGTGAAAAATGGAAAAATTAAATGATAAAGAATTATTACAACTAATCAAAACCGATGTTAAAGGGTTTAATGCTTATCGTGAAGAATATCCAAATCAAAAAATAGATTTTGAAGATGCTGATCTTAGATTGGCTAATCTTGAAGGGGCTAATCTTTATGGTACTGATCTTTCAGGGGCTTATCTTAGATTGGCTTATCTTAGATTGGCTTATCTTAGATGGGCTAATCTTTCAGATGCTGATCTTTCAGATGCTAATCTTGGAGGGGCTAATCTTTCAGATGCTAATCTTGAAGGGGCTAATCTTTCAGATGCTAATCTTTTAGGGGCTGATCTTAGATGGGCTAATCTTTCAGATGCTAATCTTGAAGGGGCTGATCTTTCAGATGCTAATCTTTTAGGGGCTGATCTTTATGGGGTTACTCTTCAAGGAGTTAATCTTGTAGGGGTTGATCTTTCAAGGGCTGATCTTAGATTGGCTAATCTCGAAGGTGCAAAAATAACATTAACAAAAGAGAATATACCCTCTCTAAAAGGGACAACATTATGAATGAATTAAATGATAAATGCAAAGATTTAAATGAATATAGAGAATATACTGGTGTAGACGATCCATTTGTAAATTTTATTATTATTGTTATTCTTTTATTACTTTATATTGTTATTTTTTTATTACTTTATAATTGTTTTTTAGTAATATTGAAGATTTTTTAAATGGGGGTTATTTATGAATAAATTAAATAATAAAGAATTGCTTGAATTACTTAAAACAGATGTTAAAACTTTTAATTTATATAGGGAAGAATATGCAGATCAAGAAATAGATTTTTCAAATGCTAATCTTGAAGGGGTTAATCTAAAAGGGGCTAATCTAAAAGGGGTTTATTTTAGATGGGATAGTTTGAAAACGGCTAATCTAAAAGGTGTTGATTTTACTGGGTCTAAGATTACTTTTACTTATCTTCAAGCGTCAATATTTATGGGGTTATTCTTCATTTTAGCTAACTATGCTCAATTATTACTTTATATTGTTATTCTTTTATTGCTTTATAGTTGTTTTTTAGTAATATTGAAGATTTTTTAAGTGGGGTTGAGTTATGAATAAATTAAATGATGATTATTATTGGTACGACCAAGAAACAGATAAAGTTATACAATGCAATAAAGCCCAATACCGTAAGTTTCTTGATAAAAATAATGGTAGGCAAGATGCAATTAAATACGATAAGTTTAATTTATCTTCAGATAACTGTGATATAAATATAACGTATGGGGCAAAAGAATATATGGTATCAACTGTATGTCTACCTTTTTGTCAGTGGGAAAACTTTTCTGAAAGTCTATCTGACAGACCTTTAATATTTGAAACTATAGCATTTGAAAATAAGTCAGTTATTTATACTAATTTAAATTATTGTATAAATGAAGCTAAAAGTGGGCATGATGATATGATTTTAAAAATTATTAGAGAAATCTAAATATAAATAATTTAGTAGATATTAGGAATTATCATTTTAAGTTTATTTACTATAGGTTTATTACAGAGAATATAGAAGCTCTAAAAGGGGTATAATTTTAAAACCCCCCATTATATAAAATTTAACTAAAAAAAAGAAAGCAAAAAAGCGTAAAAGGCTTGTAATTTGTAATTTTTACTTTTGTAATATAAGCAACTTTTTTTAAAAAAACGTTTTTTTTTTCAATCGGAGCAATTACAGGTTACAAAATTACAAGGCTATATTTAAGCACAAAAAAACGTGGGTTGTAATTTCTAGAAAAATTACAAAGTTACAAAACAGCTATTTTATATAGTTTTTTAGTGCCTACGTCACATTTTTTGTAATTTCTAAAAATGTGCAGAAATTACAAGACGACAAGTCTAAGCACAAAATTAAGGCTTTGTAATTTTGTAATTTCTAGTGAAATTACAAGGTTTTGTATATATAAAAAAAGTGTGAATTATACAAAATTTATTAATAACCTATCTCTGGAAAAGGGGGACTAAACCAGAGATAGAACGTTAATGCGTACATATTATAATAATGTATTTTTACGTAATTAGCAAAAAATAATTTTTATGTGGTAAAATTAAGAAGATGAAAAAAGAAAATTTAAAACTTAGTAAAAATTTTTGGTTATCAGAATTTAATTATGTGATGCCAGATTTACGCTTATTGGCAATATTACAGACTTTACGAGATAAATTAGATACTAGCGTAACTATTACAGATTCTAGTAGGGATTTTATGACGCATTTCTTGATATATAAAAGTTTGAGTGACGAAAATAAAATAAACACGCTTGAGAATGGGTTAGGCGATACACCATTAATTGAATGTATCCCATTTAGATCAAGGCATTTAGCACAGCATAACAAACCCTATTTAAGGGCTGTGGATATTGTTGCAAGAAAAACCAATCAAGAATATTATACAGGCGAAGAGTTAAAAGAGGTTATTGTTAATTATGTTAATTCATCTAAGTATTATAATTTTCTTATTGATAA
>Ga0316202_10000750_pt1 | contig 30949 bp, 28 predicted proteins | sample 3monrhotite_MG_FD_204934 | JGI IMG/M metagenome (GOLD analysis project Ga0316202, IMG submission 204934) | Microbial mat bacterial communities from mineral coupon in-situ incubated in ocean water Damariscotta River, Maine, United States -... | ecosystem: Environmental > Aquatic > Marine >...
CACTTCCCTCTGAGCCGCTATCCAGAGCGCTATTCCAGCCCAGTTTAGCAGTATTATCATAGCTGTTGGCGTTTTGCAGTGCTGAATTTAAATATACATCACCAGCAAAGTTATACTTAAACGCCATGCCAGTTGGTTCTTTATACTCTGCCCCCAGTGTAATAGGGGCGAACCACCCCGATTGAACATTAGGCACAACCTGAACACCCTGAGCAAGATCCTGGTATGGCGTTTTAGGTGCATGGTAGGCATTACTATCGTAGCCCATTCCAACTCCCGCTTGGACCTGCCATAAGCCCCCATCAGAACTGTTATTTGCTGCATATACTGGCGCTGCAAGCAGCCCCATCGCCATGCACGATTGCACCATTGTAAGAATAAGTTTTCGTTTCATGTTATATCTCCTTTTTAACGATCTTTCACTCATATTACTTCTCCTTTTCAACAATATTTCGCTCATATCACGTCTCCTTTTCAACAAGCTTTCGTTCATGTCATTTCTCCTTTGTACTGCACCTATTTTTTCAGCATCTTCATTGCCTTCATGATCTCCAAGTTTCCCGGATCAAGTTTTAGACCTTTTTCTAGTTCTCCACGCGCTGCACTGGTTTTTCCTGATGCATTTAATGTTTCGGCATATTCCAAGTATAACTCGGGACGTCCCGAATCCGCTTCCAGCACCGTCCTAAGTAATTCAACAGCTTTCCGTGGTTGTTTCAAAGTTAACATGACCTTGGCTAGCACACGTTTACTCTCAATGTCTTCAGGATTAAGTTGAATAGCCTCCAGTAGAGATTTCTTAGCCTCGGAGTGCTGCCCCATTGCCTCGTAGACAATGCCAAGCTTTGCCCAAGCAATGCCAAAATTTGGATAGTCAGCTAACAATGCTTTATAGAGTGATAGAGCCTTCACATAGTCCTGCTGCTGATAATAAAGGTCTGCAAGTGCAAGTTGAGCAGGTTGGTAATCAAAACGAAGCGTCAATGCCTGTTGATAAGCGCTCACCGCATCATTAAGACGATCTTCCTGTACATAGAAACCCCCAAGAGCCGTCCAAGCCTGGTAGTAATTAGCTTTGTGTTTTATGGCTATCTTTAGCGAATTTTCTGCCTCTGCTGGCATCGTTTCCTGCAACTGAGTCAAACCCAGCTGGTACCACGCTTTGGCGTAGTTGGGACGTAGATGGATGGCTTCATTGTAAGCCTTGATTGCCTGATTGTATTTTTGTTGGCCAAAGTAAATAAGGCCCATATTCACCATAGCTGCTGGGTAATCACCGTTACGGAGTGAAATAGCCTTCTGATAGTACTTGAGGGCTGCAGCATAATCTTTCTTATATTTCGATATTCGACCAAGGTTAAAATAACTTTTGGCATGCTTGGGGTTACGTTGCAACACCCACTCGAATTGCTGCAAAGCCTCTGTCAATTGCCTTTTATCAATCAACTTAAGCCCCAAATTGAAATGTGCCTTTACATAGCTAGGGTCATATTTAATTGCTTTCCTGTAGGCTTTAATGGTTGCCTTAGTATCTCCTAATGCTGAATACGCCAAGCCCATACGGAAGTAGGCCTGAGCATAATTGGGACGTAGTCGCAATATAATTTCATATAATTTTAGCGTATTTCCCCACCCTTCTTTATTCGCAGGCTCAAGGGATGCTAACCCGAATCTTGGTGCTATATAATCAGGCTTCAACCGAATTGCGGAATGAAAGGCTCCACGAGCCTGCTGTTCATAGCCCTCTCCCAGTTTGTGAAATACCAAACCAAGGTTATAAAAAACTTTGGCTTTGCGTGTGCCACCAGCAAGTTTTGCCGCAGCTTCAAAAGTTTGCACCGATGCTAAGTATTGCTTCGTCTTCAATTGCAATATGCCAAGGTTATAGTGTGCTTCAAAATGGAAAGGCGTTAACTTGATTTGCTGCTGGTAATCGCCTATTGCTTTTTCCAGTTCTTTTTCCTTAGAAAACAGTAACCCGCGTTGAAAATAGGCACCAGCATAGACAGGTTTCATTGCAACCGCCTTATCTAGATACAGTTGCGCCTGATCAAAATCACCTTGGCGATAATAGAGTGTTCCAAGGTCGGCAAGCGTTTCCGAGGATTCTTTTTCCACAAGTCGCGACTTAAACGCTTCCTCGGCCTCAGCCCAATGTTTATTTTCTACGAGTGCAAATATCCGGGCCCGCTCTGGGTCATGATCGGATATAGCAATTGTCACATCAGCCTCTTCATCGGGAGCTTCAACATCTTTCTGTCCACTATCTTCGATGACGATCTCGATTGCCCGATCCGCATCTTTAGCTGCTTCGTATTGAGCAAATAGCAGCGACACAAAGATCGCCAATACTACTAACATGACCGGCACAAAACTCTCTTGCCATAATGACCGTTTCATATCTCTCTCCCTTCACCATTGGCTCTGGCAAGTTCTAATAACGGGCGCATACCGAGCATGTTGGCATTTTGAATTTCAATTCCCGGGCGAACATTAATCTCCAAAATAAGAGGGCCGTCTGTGGAGACTGCAAGGTCAACGCCCAAGTACTTCAAAGGGACATTTTTGGCGGCTTGCCTGCTGACACGTAGAATTTCTTCCCAATATGGCAACCCCCATCCTTGCAGTTCTACGCTGGTATCAGGGTGTTGTGTCAACGGCTTGCCTTCGTGAATGGCATGAATGGCTTGCCCTGTTTTAATATCGATGCCAACACCCAATGCACCCTGATGCAGGTTGGCTTTTCCATCGGAGTCGCGGGTTGGTACACGTAACATCGCTAATACTGGTTCATCGAGGTATGAGATAACCCGTACATCGGTTAAACCAAAGGGGCTTAATTGCGTTAACTCACCATGCTGCTCTACACGTTCCTCAATAATCACTTCGTCTGTCAGGCCAAAGGAGTACACGCCGAAGATAATATCCGCGAGGTGTTTACGCATGTCAGCTTCGGTATATCTCTGACCACTAATACTGACCCATACATCACCCTCTCTACTTCCGATGACAAGAATGCCACCCCCTCCACTTCCCTGAGCCGGCTTAACCACAAATTCCGCATAAGAAGTCAGATCATCTACAAGATTCCTCAATTCATAAAAGCTTGAATAAGAAACGTACGTTTTGGGTACTGGAACCCCATGCTTTGATAGGATTTTCTTGGTCAAAAGCTTGTTATCAGCAATCGGAAAATGTTCACGTGCATTATTTGGATAGATAAAGTGCAGATTGCGCTGGTTCATGCTCAGCACACTTCTGCTTCCTTGTCTGACTTTCCGCCACTCTTCTAACCAGCTAGACCAACTCATTTCGCAGCCTCGCTACGAATGAGCTGACGGAACCGAATAAATTCGGTAACACGCATCCCTATCCACTTGCCCAGCCACATATTCAGCGCAATCAAAACAAGCAACAACTCGGGAAAGGCCATAATAATACTTTGCAAAAATTGCGAATCCATTACTGCATAAGCAGCCGCAATAACAACCAGTGTTGCAAGTGTTACGCGCATGGCTTTATACAGCCCCTGCTCAGCCTCATAAATAGTAAATCGCTCAGCTGTAATCGCAAGAATAGCAATGGGAAACAGTGACATATGAGCCAACTCACTGAAGCCAAATTTCACACTCAAGACCGTTGTACCGAGTATGATAATGACAACTGCCGTTAACAGAATTGCCATTTTCGGAGAGTGCAGTAGCTGCATCCAGTCCAATAATCGCCGGATAAGCGCCGTCAGAACAATAACCAACACAAACCCGATGCTGCCCCACAGCAAGCCTGTGTCTCGTGCCGCCGCAGCAATCAGTGCTGGCAGAAAGGTTCCGAATGTTTCCAAGCCAATCACATTACGGAAAAAAACCGTCACCAGAGCACCCAGCGGAATCATCAGGATAATTTTCAGCAGGTTCTGCGGGATGCCAATTTGCTCAAACATGAGGTACAAGTTGGCAATATTGAGGGGAGAGTCACTTAAGTGCTCCTCAAGTGACCCCTTTGATACCAAACGTTTGGATATTTGGAAATAGTATTGAAAATTGATATTTGAGCTGTGACGAAAAAGTACTTCATCACCATAGTAGAGAGCTAGGAAGTTGGCTGGAAGTTCGGCAAAGTGGTCATTAATTGTATCAAACGGCACCCAGTAACCATTCACATACACTTCCACCCATTGATGACTGACACGCTTATTTCCCGATTGCATGATGAGTCCACCAACCAGTCGAGCAGGCAGATTGATCTTGCGCGCCAATGCAACAAATAGGCGCCCCTTACCATTACAACTTGCTTCCCCAAGCTTGTATGCAGTAATAGCATCCGTATAGCCTGAAAAGTTTTTGTTTGCTAGATGGTCCTGTAAATAACGATGAATTCGAGTTAATGACTCCAAAACAGATAGATTCTTCTGTGGGAGTATTTTTCCGAGAGCTTCATCGATAAGAGGGTTTTCCAAAGGTACTCCTTCTTCTGAACGAAGATAGGGCGCTACTGCTTCAGGGTAATTAGTTGGAATACTTAAACCTTTTGGAATCAGGTATCGTACATGTTGCCCCTGCGCACTGAAAGAATAGCGCACACTACCTCTACCTTTAACGCTTTCTTGTCGCCAAGAGACCACCCTATTTAAAGTGCTTGAATGAACATCCATTGAGAAATTACCAGAGGACTGTTCTTCTTCAGTAATGTGCTGCCTAGCATCCGACTTGGGAAGGAATGTGCTCATTTCAATATCGTCGCCGTGACCATCCGCGCTCATCACAATATCAACATGGTAACTAGTAGCAGGAATCAAATCGCTCATCCGGTAATCAAGAACCAAAAGTTTATAGGCAATCAATCCTAGTGGTGCTGCAATAAGAAGCGTAACCAAAATGAGATATGAATATTTTCTTGATACCAAACTATCCTCCTAATCACTTCAAGCAGACCAACCTGCCGAGAAGTGAATTGAAGCCAGTTTTAGTTTTAGGGTATGTGACTCTTATCACGAAACTTTATGACACGTTTAAATGCGCTTGTAACTCGAGTCCTTATCATTAACCTGATGTTAATGCATCAGTAACAATACCAGAAAAACCGCCGTCCCTGAAAAAATAGCAATAGCCATTGGCCGTCGAAATTTGGGTATCGATTGCGCCATATAGATACCAGATCCAAATATAAAAATCAGCCCAACGACAAGAATAATGCTCACCGTCTTAAATATTGGCCCAGCTTCTGCTCGGTGGATGCGCATCATCCTCGTGAGCAAACTACGTGTTCTAAAGGTTAAGCTAGCGGAGTGCGCATCACGACTTATGACCAACGTAGCAACATATTTTAAAGAGTTCCAACGGAACTTATAGAGGCCCTTTTTTTTTTTCAAAGTAGCTTCGCCATTGGGTATAGACAGCTTTCTTTTCAGCAGCTCTTTCGTCACCAATGCTTCTAGTTGATCTAAATTTGGCGCAAGTGGCTGTTCAAACTTCATCGAAAAAACCTGCTTTTGGATCGTCCCTTTAATATCCAATGAGTAGAGAGCACCGGCTAGAAAGTAGATGATAGCAAATGGCAATAAACTCGCAGCTAAAAGCATATGTATCTGTATGATCCGATAACGACTAATCATAAATATGTGTTCCTCTCAGAAATAAACAGTTCAATATAAATCTTAGCACAAAAAAACCAAATTGAATTTTATATCTAAAGCAGTGAAATTGATTGGTGCTTTTACAAGGCGAAGCTTTATAAATCTCGCATGAAGCTAAATACTCTTAAAAAATCAAGAACAATTACAGCCTAACTGCAACAAAAAACGTAAATATTAAAAAATAAAATCATGGGGATTTATGAGATATAATAGAGTAGTTATAATCGATTAAAAATAAAAAGGCCCACCTAACGGAATGTTAGGCGGGCCTTAAATGTACGAGTTAAGCTTAAGCCATCGCCTTCACATGTGAATTCAAACGAGACACACGACGAGACGCCTGACGAGCGTGAATCAAACGCTTGCCACCAGCACGGTCAATCAAAGACACCGCTGATTTCAATGCTACATTCGCTGCATCTTTATCGCCTGCTTCAATTGCTGCTTCTAATTTTTTTACTGCTGTACGCATGGTCGAACGCTGAGTACGGTTTACTGAACGCTTTTTAAGATCCTGACGCGCACGCTTCAATGATGATACATGATTAGCCACTGTTGTTACCCCTTGTTGCCGTACCTATATGCACGGAACAGTCAAAAATGAGCGCCGAACCATAACGGTGATTCAATTTCTGTCAATGCCTAATCGCAGCTTGCTCCTGTGCCGTCAAACTGACAAGCTTGCATCATGTTATATAAGAGTGTGAACTATTTATGAGTGGTTTTAACGACCCAACTGTAGTTTTTGTCATTGCCGTATTGATTGCCGTATCAGCACAGCTGGCATCCGAACGCATGCGTCTACCGCCTATTTTTCTTTGGCTATTAGCGGGAATGAGCTTAGGATCTTTCGGCCTTCACCTCATACAAACCGAAAGCATTGAGCCTGCCCTACATACATTGGTTGAGCTGGGGCTAGCCATTATTCTATTTGAGGGGGGCATGAATCTCAATCTAAAAGCACTCAAAGAATACCGCAGTGTGGTCGGAAGGCTGGTTATACTTGGGCCTATTTTCACCATGCTTATCGGCGGTGTTTCGGCTCATTATTTAACAGGTCTAAGCTGGTCGTTATCTCTGCTATTCGGAGCTATTATATCTATTGGTGGCCCTACAGTGATCACGCCTATTATTCGGCAAGTCCGACTAGACCGTGAAATTAGCCATATTTTGAGCAGTGAGGCCATGCTTGTGGATGCCGTAGGCGCAATTTTAGCTATTGTTATGTTACAACTAACATTACTGCCTGACTCCAATGCTTGGACAACATTTCAAGATATTTTTATCAAGCTTGGTGTAGGCGCGATGATTGGCATTGCGGGCGGCTGGGTGATTGCTCGCGCTTTGCATTTAAATATTTCACACAACCTTGAAATGCGCACTATTTTCACATTAGCATGCTCATGGGGCACCTACCTACTTGCTAATAGCCTTAGTGAACAAGCAGGGCTTATGGCTGTTCTTATGGCTGGCACAACCATTCAGCGCATGAAGATCCCCGATTTTCAACGTCTACGCCATTTCAAGGGCAGCCTATCCATCCTTATTATATCCGTATTGTTTGTATTGCTGGCAGCCAACCTTGACCTCTCGCTTTTAAGTAATTATTTATGGCAAGGTTGTGTTATTTTTCTTTTGCTTGCAGTGGTTGCTAGACCTTTATCAGCGTGGAGCTCAGGCTTCGGCTCTCAATTAACACCCGCACAAATCAACTTCCTTGCCATGATGGCTCCACGAGGCGTGGTGGTTGCCGCCATCACATCATTGTTTGCACTTGTACTACATGAGGCTGGGTCCCAACAGACTGACCTACTCGTCGCCTTGGTCTTTATTATTATCATCATTTCAGTCTTTATCTATGGTTTTATTGCTAGGCCTCTAAGTCGCTGGCTCAAGGTTGATGGAGGTAGTGATCGAACTGTCCTGATCGTTGGAGGCGGACAAATGGGGGCTGAGCTTGGCCGTGCTTTATGCGGAGACCGCGAAGTTCGTTTTTTAGACCTTAATGGCGAAGTAGTAAACAACCTCAAGCATGCAGGTTTTACTGCTGTTCGCGGCAATGCTCTTGATCCTTTATATATGGAAATTGTTCACGCTGAGGAAGTAAGCGCCGTCTTGGTTATGACGGGTTCTTCTGACCATAACCTACTTATTGCATCTTTGGCCAAGGATCAGTTTCACGTTCCAGAAGTCTATATTGCCTTGCAAGAAGATAGCGAAGACAAACACCATCGACTTATTCATCGCTTACAAGCCAAACGTCTATTTGCCAAGCCATACACTGCAACTTACTGGCAAGACCAAGCATTTCGAAAACGCTTGGTACATGAAAGCCAAGTCATTGAAGATGACTCCATGCTTAATGGCTGCCTTATGGGTGATGCGCGTATCCCTCATGGTATTCAGCCCCTTGCTGTCCACCGTGATGGTCTATCTCTAATTCCCAATAATGAGTTACGCCTGCAAAGCGGCGATGAAATTGCCATGTTACTCCGCCCTGAACGTATTCAAGAAGGCCAGACCCTCATTTCCCCTCCCACGACTGACAACAGCATGGTAAGCCTACAAAAGAAAGCCACCAATAGTTAACCCCTCTCTTGTTATCCAAGCCTGTGAAACGCACCCGCTTTGCGCCTAGTCCCACAGGGCTTATGCACGTAGGAAACGCCTTTGCCGCGCTGCAATGCCAGCAATGGGCCTTATCCCACCATGCAGAGCTGTTGTTACGCATAGAAGATATTGATTACACCCGCTGCCGCCCTGAATATACACAGTCAATCATGCAAGACCTGCAATGGTTAGGCATACAATGGCATGGCAATGTTCGCCAACAAAGTGAATATTTTCAGGATTACCAAAAAGCGCTTTCGCAACTTCAGTCACAAGAGCTTATTTACCCCTGCTTTTGCACCCGCAAAGATATTCAACAAGAAATAAAGTCGATAGGTGTTGCCCCACACAACAACGATGTACATGACCCATATCCGGGCATTTGCCGAGATATTTCCACCTCAAAACAACGGCAACGTATTCAAGATGAAGCCTTTGCATGGCGCTTGGATGTGAAAAAAGCATCTAAAACATTACACAAACCCATCTATTGGTTAGATGAGCAAGGAAAGAAAAACCATGTTCACCCCGAAACATTGGGAGATATAGTGATTGCCCGTAAAGATATTGGCATTAGCTATCACCTCGCAGTGGTTGTAGATGATGCATTGCAGGCCATCACACACATCATCCGTGGCGAAGATTTGCGCAGCAGCACAGCCATCCACCGCCTCTTACAAGCTCTATTACAGCTTCCAACACCCACCTATCAACATCACCGTTTGATTCTGAATACGCAAGGCAAACGTCTAGCCAAACGCAATCAAAGCACCACACTAAAAAGTCTACGTGAGGCCGGTATATCACCCCAAACACTACGCAACTTTCTCATGCAAGAAGGTGTAACGTGGCCATTTGCAAGCGATGCCTCGGCACATAACATTGCCCAACAACTTGGCAGGCGCATCTAAATCCACCAATATACGCCATATTAAAAAATAAATAACTATTCAGTATGGTTATAAAACAACTTGTGGCTAGTCAGATTGCCGTGTGTGTTTTTCCTGATAACAAGGCAGAAAAGCGTAACTTACTACTGTAAGTGAGTGTTTTTCAACGCCGCTATCAGGAAAATAAAAGGTAATCTGGATAGCTACAAAGATAAAAGGACGTTCCCTTGGCAAGCATTCTCGATTTAATTGGCAATACCCCCATGGTGGAGCTAAAAAATATTCCTAAGTATCTTCCAGACAACATTCATATTTACGCCAAGCTAGAACGCTTTAATCCGGGCGGATCAGTAAAAGATCGCCCTGCCCTACGCATGATTCAGGATGGCATTGCCAGCGGTTTACTTACCCACGATAAAACCATTTTGGATTCAACATCAGGGAATACAGGTATCGCATTAGCGATGATTGGTGCTGCATTGCAATACAAGGTTCGCTTGGTCATGCCTGGTAATGTCTCGGATGAACGCAAACGCATTTGCCGTGCTTATGGAGCAGACTTAATTTTCTCCGATCCATTGGAAGGCTCCGATGGTGCGATTATAGAGGCTCGTCGCATTTATGAAGATGATCGTGGGCGTTACTTTAAGCCAGATCAATATAACAACCCAGCCAACCCATTGGCACATGAAGAAAGCACCGGCCCTGAAATTTGGCGGGACAGCGATGGCAAAGTAACCCATTTCATTGCCTCACTTGGCACCTCAGGCACATTGGTCGGCACGGGACGCTTCTTAAAAAAGACCAATCCCGATATTCAAATTATTGCCGCAGAACCTGATTCTCCCTTCCATGGTATTGAAGGCCTAAAACACATCGAATCAAGCATCGTACCAGGCATTTATGATGCGTCTGTTCATGATGAAAAAATCGGTATTAATACAGACGAAGCTTATGACCTTACCCAGCGGCTTGCTACAGAGGAAGGTATCTTGTGCGGCCAGTCTTGTGGCTGTGCTTTGGCTGCGGCATTAAAAGTTGGAGAAGCATTAGCTAAGAAAGGAGAGAGCGGTAAAATTGTTGCCATCTTTCCTGATGGTGGTGAGAAGTATTTAACAACGGCTGTTTTTGCTGGTGACCGTGTGAGTGATGGAGGCGGTATTTAAGCTATATAGCACACTGCTCTTTCATAAGTTAATCACTAAAATATTAAAATTTTAGCATAAACTCTAGAAATCGACAAATATTCACACTTAAGACTTATAAAAATAGCCTAAAAAGGCACAGTTTGAAAAGATCATTGTAATATTTTTAATTTTGTAAGTAACATAAAAAAGGCGCGGAAACCGCGCCCTTCTATGGTGATCTATCTAAAGCCTCAAAGAAGCATTTAATAGCCTTTGGTAAAATCAGTTTTATGACACTTCGGGCATGGCGGAATACGACCAGTTTTCTTAAAGTGCATAGAGTGACCACAATCTTTACAAGTCAGTGTTCCCGCACTGGTGATTTCACCCGAACGACAAGACAAAGATGCCCCTGCTCTAGTTGCCGCACCAGATAATGCCGTACCAGCCACTTGCAATAATGATGAAATAGATGCCAGTGCCCCATGCCCCAAACGCGCAGGGTTCAATTTAATCTTGGCTTCATTACGCACACCTGTCGCAATCTGACCAAAGTCACGTTCAAGAAATCCTTTTAATTTTTGACCTTGTTCTTCCGTAAAAGCCCCTGCATAGGTCAATTGTTCACGAGCTTTTTCCATCGTCGCATGAGCCACTTCCGAGGTTTTATCTGCCCCCGACTCAAACAACTCCTTAAATTTCGCTGCCAGTGCATCATATTGATCGGCTTCTTCACCACTAATCGCCGCATCATCCATATGCTCAATCACCGCATTAGCAAATTCAGATGTTGATAATTTCACAGCATCGTCCATCAAACGTTCAAAATCATATGTCACTGTCTTGGCATGAATTGCACCCGTAATGCCTTTCTCCACCAAATCAGCAGCTTCATCCCAGCCCATATAACGTAACATCATAGCACCCGACAATGTCATAGATGATGGGTTAACCATATCTTTCCCAGCATATTTCGGCGCTGTGCCGTGCGTTGCTTCAAAGATAGCATGACCTGTGTCGTAGTTGATATTCGCACCTGGCGCAATGCCAATGCCACCCACTTGTGCAGCCAAAGCATCAGATAAATAATCACCATTAAGGTTTAATGTTGCAATCACATCAAATTCTTGTGCACGCGTCAGCACCTGTTGCAAGGCAATATCCGCGATACAGTCTTTAATCACAATGCCGTTTGGTAGTTCACACCAAGGGCCATCACCCGTTTCAACTGCGCCAAACTCCTCTTTGGCAACTTCATAACCCCAGTTTCGGAAGGCACCTTCCGTGTACTTCATGATGTTACCCTTATGAACCAAGGTCACCGATTTTTGTTCGTTATCAATGGCATATTGAATCGCCGCACGCACCAAACGTTTCGTACCTTCGCTGGACACGGGTTTCACGCCAATCCCTGATGTCTCAGGGAAGCGAATTTTCGTCACTCCCATTTCATCTTGTAAGAATTTAATAACCTTCTTCACATCATCCGAGCCAGCAGGCCATTCGATACCAGCATAAATATCTTCTGCATTTTCACGGAAAATCGCCATATTAACATCTTGCGGGCGTTTCACGGGTGAAGGCACACCTTTAAAATATTTTACAGGGCGAAGACAAGTGTATAAATCTAATTTTTGACGCAATGCCACATTGAGTGAGGTAAATCCCTCCCCAACCGGCGTAGTCAATGGGCCTTTCAAACCGACCAAGTATTCATTGAATGCTTTCAGTGTCTCATCAGGCAACCATGCTTCATCACTTTGACCATACAGGTTCCATGCTTTTTCGCCCGCAAACACTTCCATCCATGCCAGCTTGCGTTCATCACCATAAGCTTTCTCAACGGCGGCATCTAAAACATTTTGGGCTGCACTCCAAATATCGGGGCCAATACCATCACCTTCAATGAAGGTTACAATAGGCTCATTGGGCACATTCAATGCGCCATCATCACCCATGGTGATTTTTTCGCCCGATTCGGGAAGTGTAATTTTATCAAATGCCATAAGAAGAGCCTCTTTTTACAGTTTTCTTAAAACTTTAAACTATCAGCGTACCTGCATGCACATTTTATCGTACTCACCTTGCATAAAAAATGCTTAGCCATATACGCTATTAATGATTTTTTTGTGATATTTCCGCAGCTTTTTGCGCCTGCCTTTTGGCTTCTTTGGCTTTTAAACGCGCTCGTGCATATTTTTGTTGCTCTATAGCCTCAGAAGCCTGTTTTAAAGCCCCCTCTGCACTTTTTAAATGAGCTGCCGCAGCGTCAGACTTCGAATCATCTATCGCCTGTGCTGCCTTCACTGCCGAACGTGCCTCCGCCATTTCCTGCACCGGTGGCTTTACCACGCAGGCAGCTAATACACAAAGACATGTAAGAATACATATACGCTTCATCATAGCTTAAGCATTACCCTCATTTCGGACGCTGTCAATCAGATGTTGCTTCCACCACTGTGCGACGTTTACGTAAGCCCAATTCTTTCCACTGCATATCGCCCACTTCAGAAGGCGAATCTGCCATCGGGTCTGCTGCTCGTTGCGTTTTTGGAAACGCAATAACATCACGAATGGATTCTGCATTAACCATCAAGCCAACCACACGATCCAAACCAAATGCCAAACCGCCATGCGGTGGGGCGCCATATTTTAGAGCGTTTAATAGAAAACCAAATTTATCATTGGCTTCTTCATCGGAAATATTCAAGGCCTTCAACACGCGCGATTGCACATCTGTATCATGAATACGAATCGAACCACCACCAATTTCTGTGCCGTTCCAAACCAAATCATAAGCTTGCGAACGCATTTCAAGTGGCGCTGTTTCAAGTTTATCCAAATCTTCAGGATAGGGTGAAGTAAACGGATGGTGTAGGGCTTGTAAACGCTTGTTTTCAGCATCCCATTCAAACATGGGGAAATCTACCACCCAAACAAATTGGTTCGATTTAATATCAAACAAGCCCAAATCTTTACCCAGCTCCACACGCAAATAACCCAAAGCATTGTTCACAACGTCTTTTGTATCCGCGCCAAAGAACAACAAGTCACCATTCTCTGCTTCTGTACGTTCAAGCAAGGCTTTTAGCACATCTTCCGATAAATTCTTCACAATCGGTGATTGCAAACCAGCAGGAATATCATCCTTATCATTCACCTTGATGTATGCCAGGCCTTTCGCACCATAAATGGATACAAATTTGGTATAAGCATCAATTTTCTTGCGGCTCAACAGGCTCGAACCATTTGGCACGCGAATCACCTTCACTAGGCCACCATTATTAGCAGGACCACTAAACACCTTGAAATACACTGATTTCATCAAATCGGTAACATCAATATGCTCCAAACCAAAGCGTACATCTGGGCGATCCAAACCATATTTATCCATAGCATCGGCATATGTCATGCGTGGAAATGGTGCATCAGGAGCTTTACCCATGCCTGCTTCAAACATCGATGAAATCAAACCCTCTGCTACAGCCATAATATCATCTTGATTTACGAATGACATTTCCAAATCGACCTGCGTAAATTCAGGCTGACGATCGGCACGTAAATCTTCATCACGAAAACAACGGGCAATTTGATAATAACGATCCACACCGGCCACCATCAACAGCTGTTTAAAAAGTTGCGGGCTTTGCGGCAAAGCATAAAAAGAACCTGGGTACACACGCGAAGGCACCAAGTAGTCACGCGCGCCTTCAGGTGTAGATTTGTTCAAAATCGGTGTTTCAACATCCAAGAAGTTTTGAGAATCCAAGTAATTGCGCGCCGCATGGGTCACTTTATGACGCAATACCAAGTTTTGTTGCATGACAGGGCGGCGCAAATCCAAGTAACGGTATTCAAGGCGATGCTGTTCACCTGTATTGCAGTCATCTTCAATAGCAAACGGTGGTGTTTCAGCGCGGTTCAATAGAATTAATTGTGAAATTTTCACTTCAATTTCACCTGTTGGAAGCTTTGGATTCGTCGCACCTTCATCACGCGGAATCACTTCACCAATCACTTCAATTACATTTTGCTGACGCATGGAGTGAGCCAAAGCATGCATCTCTGGTGTATCTGGATGAGCCACAACCTGCACAATGCCCGAACGGTCACGCACATCCAAAAATATCACACCACCATGATCACGGTTGGTTTCAACCCAACCATTCAGGCGAACCTGTTGCCGAAGATGTGTTTTACGAAAATCACCACAGTATGTACGCGCTATCATTGCGAGAGCCTCCAAAATCATTGCCTCTTTATGACTTTTCAAAAAGTAGTCATCAAAAGGCGGCGCAGCATACCCTTATCACTCTTTTCCTGCAAAATATGTCCCATACTCATCATGATCCATCCGCACATTATCTGCTTAAAGACAGTCCTACGACTCGATAAAATATCGGTTTTATGCTACAATATAAACATGCATATGTTTCATATTATCGACGACGAAACTTATATTCGGAATATCTTGAGCACCATGATTTCAAAGGCGGGGTATCTCACGCAAGATTTTCCTTCAGGGGATGCTTATTTAACATTTATGAATAGCCCTGAGTATGCCCCGCCAACCGCTATTCTAACGGACTATATGATGCCAGGTATGGATGGTTATGAGCTCATCCAACATGTACGAAGCAAACTTCCGACACAAAAAATCATTCTTGTTTCGGGCACGCCAGAGTGTAAAGAAAATGAGCATAAAAACCTGTGCTACTCCCTACAAAAACCTTTTAGAATTGGTGATTTAGACACGTTAACAACAGCATTAATCACCTGCCATGAAGATCATAGTGACAATGGGCATTGCCCGTTTAACAAGACCTGCATTTTCAAACCTTAACGTCATACCCAGAAAACCAACTTCTCTAGACTTTAGATATATAGGTTATCACACTAGCCTAAAATTGGAGAAAGGTTCGATATGAATACATCCGTTAAAATAGAGCCTTCATGGAAACAGCATTTGGTTCATGAGTTCTCACAAGACTATATGTTAACATTACGCTCTTTTCTGCAAACTGAAAAACAACATGGAAAAATTATTTATCCTCCAGTAAAGCATTGGTTCGCAGCGCTCAACGAGACTCCCTTTAAGCAAGTGAAAATTGTCATTCTTGGACAAGACCCTTACCACGGCGAAAATCAAGCACATGGTTTATGCTTTTCTGTCCATCCAGACATCAAAATACCACCATCGCTTGTAAATATTTATAAAGAGTTACATAACGATCTAGGCATCCCTCCCGCTCAGCATGGCTACCTAATACACTGGGCACAGCAGGGGGTGTTGCTTCTTAATAGCGTATTAACTGTCGAGCAGGGTTGCGCTGCTTCTCACCAAAACAAAGGTTGGGAACGCTTCACCGATGCCATAATCACACAAATTAATGAACATACCGAACACACAGTATTTATACTTTGGGGTGGCTACGCGCAAAAAAAAGGCGCCAATATTGATAACAACAGACACCTGATTATCAAAGCACCTCATCCATCCCCCTTATCTGCATATAGAGGTTTTTTTAATGGTCACTACTTCTCGCGCAGCAACGCATATTTGGAACAACATGGAAAAACGCCTATCGACTGGGCTCTACCCAGTGTCAGCGCCACCACCGAAACGTTCAATGCATCTCAGCAAGGCTCAAAAGCCATCACGCCATGACACGCCTATGACTAGTTATTCTTGTGTACAACCACACGGTTGCGCCCACCGTGTTTCGCTTGATACAAAGCATCATCAGCCGTAATCAACAGACCATCAGCTGACTCAATAGCTTTGTTCGCGAGGCATGCGACTCCAATGGAAACAGTCTTTTGAATATGATGCGTATCAATATTTACAACCATCATCTCAATATCTTTACGAATACGTTCTGCAATAATTTTTGCTCCATCACAATCCGTTTCTGGCATAATCACTGCAAACTCTTCGCCCCCATAACGCGCCAATATATCAATCTTTCGAATAGACTTCTGAATTTGATCGGCAAGTGCAATGAGCACAGCATCACCTGCTGGGTGCCCATGCACATCATTGACCGCCTTAAAATAATCCAGATCCAGCATCATAAGAGATAAATTCAAGTGATAACGCTGGGAGCGTTGAAATTCCTCCTCCAATTTCATGGTGAAATGGCCGCGATTGTATACCCCCGTTAATGCATCAGAGATGGCCATTTTTTCAAGCTTATCTGTTAGGGCTTTTCGCTCAGTAATATCACGCATAATGCCTGTAAATAACCATGAACCATCAAGCTCTTTGGCACCTACACATAGTTCAATAGGAAATATGGACCCATCCTTTTTTTCTGCGTCGACTTCCCTTATGTTATTAACAATGCGCACCTCTAGCGTTTCAATATAACGATCAATATAATCATCGTGCGACTCTTTATCTGGTGCTGGAACAATCATACGAATGTTTTGACCCAGCATTTCACATTTCTCATAACCAAACATTTTACAGGCCGCAGGGTTACTACTGGAAATAATGCCCTTATGATTAATGGTCACGATGCCATCCAATGCCGTATCCACAACGGCACGTAAACGCAGGTCCTTTTGCCTTATCAAATGAAGGTCTTCAGTATGTTCAACGCGTTTCTGAGCAATAAGAAGTGATAGTATTAACAAGCTCAACGTCAAAATACTCTGATTGATATATGAGATACTGTCTTCGTTCTCAACCTGTTGATTAAGAGCCTCAGGGGAAACATATGATAATAAAATCCACATATTTAAAGGTGCTTCCTGAGTAGGAATATACGACGTTTGAGCATGGCCTCTGCGATGATGCGTTTCAAATGGATTTATTTTAACAAAGGTAAACATCCCTTTCGTATTGATAAACTGTCCAGACTCAGACTTCGCAATATTTCTCCAAGCTTCTGGATAATCAAAACGAAACCCCTTGTCTCCTCGCCCATCAAGTATATCACCCCATTCATCCTTTACTTTTGACCCCTTAATCCAAAAGCCTCTACTGTCGATCAATTGCATAACACTGGATGTATTCACACTGCCCTTATTGATGATCGCAAATAAGTGCTCCCCCAAATAATTAATAACAAGAACACCTCCAACCTTCCCCTCCTGATTCGCCAAAGACATGCTTAACTGAATCACTGGCTTATATGGCTTCTCAATTTGATGATGCTCTACATTCAAAGCTATGGGAGAAACATAAACTGATTCAGGCTTTCCATGTATCGCAGCTGCAAAATAAGGACTACCCGCTTGGTTTTGAAGCTCTCCCAGAGGGACAAGGCGTTCTGATTCTGCTGTTTTTTCTACGCGAATAATTTCCATGCCTTGCTGATTAAGAACCCGCAGCTGGTCGTAAACCTCTTTATGGTGAATAAAAGCAAGAAATTCTTCACCTAAATTTTTCTGATGCTTCACTGACTCTGTTGCATTAACATGTGATAATATTTTTTTTAAACCACTATGCAGCGATACAATCTCTAAGTCTGATACAATATTTTCAAATACATTCTTAATGGCATGCTGTTGCATTGCAACACGGTTCATTTCGTGTTCTTGCAGTATTTTTAGATTCGATGCTATCACCAGTTTATCATTATAAAAACTGGCTAGACCAGCAAGTATCACGATAGGAAAAAAAATAATCACGGCGTATCTCAAAATACTCAATGTTTTGCTACTAGGCATCCCTATATCCCCACATTCATTAACACCCTCTGTGTTTTTTCATCCTATACTTATAACCTACTATCGGCAAAAAATAAATAGTATTTAAAAAATATATTCGCAACAACCCATGACAATCCAACCTACGCTCTGCTAGCTTATCGCTATGGCTAAATCGTTATTCGTATGTCAAAGCTGCGGCGCAGAACATCGCAAATGGGCAGGGCAGTGCCCAGATTGCAATGCATGGAACTGTATTAGCGAGCAAGTGCTTGAAAACAACCCTCGTATTGGCAAAAAAAGCAAGGCGCTCAATACCGCATCTATCACCGATATTTCCACACAAGAAAGCCCTCGTCGCTCCACCGATATCGAAGAGTTGGATCGCGTATTAGGTGGCGGTATTGTGCCAGGCTCTGCTGTTTTGATTGGTGGCGACCCAGGTATTGGAAAATCCACCATTTTATTGCAAGCCGCTGCCAAACTATCGATGCAGGGTACGGTTCTTTATATCACTGGTGAGGAATCCACCCTGCAAGTACGGCTGCGTGGTGAGCGCATTCAAGCACTACATCCCAAACTGCAACTTGTCTCGGCATGTGAACTTGAATCCATGCTTGCAACTATCACCGGCATCAAACCCATTGCAGTAATTGTTGACTCTATTCAAACCACCGTGAGCAGCCACTTAACCAGTGCTCCAGGCACTGTTTCACAAGTTCGCGATTGTGCATCCGCCTTGATCCAAAATTGTAAGCAGCAAGGCCACGCTCTAATTTTAGTCGGCCATGTCACCAAAGATGGCGCTCTAGCAGGCCCACGTGTGCTGGAGCATATGGTCGATGCCGTACTTTATTTTGAAGGTGATCGCGGTCATGCGCATCGTGTTTTACGTGCCGTTAAAAATCGTTTTGGCCCTGCTGGTGAAATTGGTGTGTTTGAAATGTCTGACGCTGGACTGATTGGTATCCGTGATGCCTCGCGCCTGTTTTTATCTGAACGTGCCGTAGACACCCCTGGCTCTGTTGTTTTGGCATGCATGGAAGGCACACGCCCTTTACTGGTCGAAGTACAGGCCTTGGTTGCGCCGACCGTCTACGCTACGCCCAAACGCTCATCCGTTGGGCTGGATGTCAATCGTATTGCCATGCTCACCGCTGTGCTGGAACGACGTGTTGGCATCCCTCTCTCAGGACATGATGTGTATGTAAATGTTGCAGGTGGCGCAAAGGTTTCCGAGCCTGCCGCCGACCTTGCCGTGCTATTAGCAATTCTTTCTGCCTATCAAGAAAAACCCTTACCACATAACATGGCAGTCTTTGGAGAAGTTGGTTTAACCGGTGAAATTCGGCCCGTTGGCAACCCTGAAAACCGCGTCAAAGAGGCCGCTAATTTGGGTTTCACACAAATGCTGATGCCGCATGAAAATCATACAAGAGTGCAGGAAGCCAATCTTGCTGCTACGCTTCGCGACACAGCGACTGCACCTGATTTTATTCCCGTCAAACATCTGTCTGGTGCAGCACAAATGGCTTTACACTAAGAGGTATGAAAAAGTTTTGTATGTATTCAAGCACTTTCACTCGATACAGAGCAGCTTTGATATTGGCTACCACAGGTGGTGCATGTGAACTATTTTGATTATATCCTCATAGGCATCGTTGGCCTTTCCATGATACTTTCACTGTGGCGAGGTTTTGTTCGTGAAATTATCTCACTGATTGGCTTGGTTGCGGCATTTTTGATTGCCAGCCGCACATCTGGCGCTGCCGGTGATTTTTTAGGTCAGTGGATTCCTAACAGCACAACATCCGATATTGCTGGTTTTGTCATGGTATTTGTTGTCATTATGATTGTTGTTGGACTTATCGGCGCGCTCATTCGCAAACTTGTCGATATGGCAGACCTTACCGCAACCGACCGCACACTGGGCATGTTTTTTGGTATTGCCCGCGGTATATTACTTATCGCCCTATCCTTCCTTATTTACACATCTTATACCAAACCCGATCAAGCATGGGCTAAAAAAAGCCTCTTAACGCCTTACGCTATTCAGGCTTCTAATTGGTTAGGCCAAGCTATCCCTGAAGGTTATCCATTTTCACGACAAGGAAAGGCTGGGCTCGCAGCGCCACAACAGCAAAATACAAGCAGCAAAACCATACTCAAAGATATACCGATTGGGGATAAAGAAGCTCTAAAATCTATTATTCAACAGCAGATCCAATGAGGCCAACCATGAACGCTTTTCCTGACGATGACGACCACTTCCGCGATGAATGCGGTGTATTCGGCATTTCCGATCACCCTGAAGCTGCAAATCAGACCTACCTTGGTCTCTATGCACAACAACATCGTGGTCAAGAGTCTGCAGGTATTGTGACCACCGATGGCCATAGTTTCAATAGCCATCGTGGCATGGGTTTGGTGGCAGATGTATTCCAAAAATCTGACATTAAACAATTACAAGGCACCTCTGCTATTGGTCATGTTCGCTATTCAACATCGGGTGAATCAGGCTTGCGCAACTGCCAGCCTTTCTCTTTTGAATATGCCCACGGCGGTATCGCCATGTGTCATAATGGCAATATTGTTAATGCCCCAGAGTTACGCAAAGAGCTAGAACAAGATGGCTCCATTTTCCAGTCAACCTCTGACACAGAAGTATTGATTCATTTGGTTGCCAAAAGTAAACAGTTACAAATGCGTGACCGTGTGGCTGAAGCCGTTAACCGTTTAACGGGTGGCTTTTCACTGCTAGTACTGGTTGAAGAACGCATGGTTGGCGTGCGTGACCGCAATGGCATTCGACCTTTGGTCTTGGGCAAACTTGGTAATTCATGGGTTCTTGCATCTGAAACATGTGCCTTTGACTTGGTTGGTGCCGAATATGTCCGCGATGTAAAAGCTGGTGAAATGGTTGTTATTGAGAATGGTAAGGTTGAAAGTCTGTTTCCTTTTGATTCAAGTGACCCCAAATTCTGTGTTTTTGAATATGTTTACTTTGCACGTCCAGACTCTACCTTAGAAGGCGTCAATGTTTATGATGCCCGCTACAAAATAGGTGTTGAGCTGGGCAAAGAGTCAGCAGTTGAAGCTGATCTCATCATCCCCGTTCCCGATTCTGGCGTTCCACCAGCCATGGGTTATGCCGAAGCGACAGGTATTCCCTTCCAGCTTGGCCTAATTCGCAACCATTATATTGGCCGCACTTTTATTGAACCACGACAATCCATTCGGAACTTTGGCGTAAAACTCAAACTCAATGCCAACCGTCATATGATTGAAGGGAAACGCGTTGTATTGGTGGATGATTCGATTGTACGTGGCACAACCAGTCGAAAGATTGTCGAAATGGTACGTGCTGCGGGTGCAAAAGAGGTGCACATGCGCATTTCCAGCCCGCCAACCAAACACTCTTGTTTTTATGGTGTGGACACGCCCAATTCAGAAGAGCTTATGGCAAACCAGATGAGTTTGGATGAAATGTGCAAGGCCATCAATGCCGACTCATTGGGCTTTGTATCCTTTGATGGTATGTATCGTGCGGTCGGAAAACCACAAGACAAACACTGTGATGCATGCTTTTCAGGCAACTACCCTGTTGATATTGATCCCTCACGCTCCCCTCAGCTATCTTTGTTACGCTTCTATAGCCGGAGGCCATGAGTCAAACCACCATTGTCCTGCTACACGGCTTGTTTGGCTCTCGTCACATTCTTTGGCATGATTATTTTAAAGGTGTAAAAGATTTTTATCATCAAGCAGGTTTTCGAGTCATCTCCCCAAAAGTTCCACCTGTCGATAGTATCGAAGTTCAAGCAGAGGCCCTTGAAAAAGTACTGGCTGGTGAAACCTGCCCATTACACTTCATTGCTCATTCCATGGGCGGTCTTTATGCACGGTATTATATTACCCACCTTGGTGGACATAAAAAAGTTCAAAGCCTTACCACATTGGCCTCACCCCATCACGGCTCGCCTGCCGCAGACTATCTAAATAAACATTCTATCTTCGCACAGTTATTAGATGGTATAAATTCACTCACCATAGAACATATGGCGTCATTTAATGCCCAAACACCCGATATGCCCGATGTATATTACCGCAGCTATACCGCTAGCCGACCACTAAAAGAGCTACCATGGGTCATGATTAAGATTGCACGTATCGTACAAGCTGCTGAAGGTGACAATGACTCACAAGTTTCCATAACATCCGCTCTTTGGGGAGAGCATGTCCGAACCTTACATGCCGATCACTTTGAAATTATCGGTCTCAATGCTTGGCTTAACCCATTCACGAAACGCGCCCCCTTCAAACATTTACTACTATATCAAGAAATTGGTAATTGGATTAACGCGACTTTCGCCAACCAAGCAGATCACCCTTCAGAAAACGCCTAGGCATCCACCTAAACTCCGGTGTGTATAAACCACACAGCCGAACATCAGAAATTACTTCACTATGGAGATAGGTCGCACTTAAGTCTATGCTTCGCCCCACTAACGCATATGCGTTTTTTAGTCTGTGGAATTGTAAATAGCTCACAGCCTGAGGAAACGCAGATGCTCACTTTTTTATGTTAAAAAACGAGGTCTCAGAACATGGATATTGATGTTCAAAAAGTCGCGATGCTGGCTCGCATTCGTCTCACCGATGATGAAGCGACCGAACTTGCTCCCCAACTTAACGAAATTCTTGGCTATGTAGATCAACTTGCTGCAATAGATACTGATGGTATTGTCCCAACAGCCCATCCGCATGATGCCGCCATGCCTTTACGCGCCAATATCGTCACCAACAGCAATCGCCGTGATGCTTTGCAAGCCGTTGCACCAAAAACCGAATCTGGACTGTATGTCGTACCGAAGGTAATTGAATAATGCCATTTAGCTCTTTATCCCATATCCAAGACCGACTAAATACTGGCAGCACTACAGCTGTTGAAGTCGCTCAATTATATTTGAATCGTATCGCCGCACACAATGATACGCTTAATGCCTTCGTGCATATCGACGCAGACCATGTATTGGCTCAAGCCGCAGCATCGGACAAACACCGTGCCGAACACGGCGCTCGCTCACTTGAAGGTTTACCGATTGCAGTGAAAGATATTTTTTGCACGCAACATGGTCCCACCCAATGCTGTTCAAATATTCTAAAAGACTTCCACGCGCCATACGATGCGCATGTGATTACCAAGCTCAAAGAAGCTGGCGCAGTATTGGTTGGTAAAACCAATATGGATGAGTTTGCTATGGGCTCCTCCAATGAAACATCAGCCTTTGGCCCTTGTCGCAACCCTTGGAATACCGATTACATTCCTGGTGGCTCATCAGGCGGCTCGGCATCAGCTGTTGCAGCTGCACTTACCCCCGCCGCATTGGGAACTGACACAGGTGGCTCTATTCGCCAGCCTGCTTCCCTCACAGGTATCACAGGTTTAAAACCAACTTATGGCCGTGTTTCTCGCCGTGGTATTATCGCCTTTGCTTCATCCCTTGATCAAGCTGGCCCTATGACGCGTACAGTGAAAGATGCCGCTATGATTACATCGGTTATTTCAGGCCATGATTCTGGTGATGCAACCTCAGTTGCCGATGCACCCGAGCTCGACTGGCTAGCTGCATGCGATAAAACAGATATGAAGGGTATGCGTATTGGTGTACCAAAAGAGTATTTCGTCGATGGCATGGATGCAGGTGTGCGCGCCTCTGTTGAAGAGGCTCTCAAGCAATGCGAAGCTTTGGGTGCAGAATTGGTAGATATCTCATTGCCCAATACAAAGCTTGCCGTAGCAGCTTATTATGTCATTGCTCCATCAGAGGCTTCAGCCAACTTATCACGTTATGACAGCGTGCGTTTTGGTCATCGCTGTGAAAACCCAGAAGATCTATTGGATATGTACACCCGTTCCCGCGATGAAGGCTTTGGCACAGAAGTGAAACGCCGTATTTTAACCGGTGCTTTTGCATTGTCTTCAGGATACTACGATGCTTATTATTTAAAGGCTCAACAAGTCCGCACCATGATTCAGCAGGATTTTATCAGCGCTTTTGAAAATGTGGATATTATCGCTACACCAACCAGCCCAATTACAGCATTCAAACTGGGCGAAAAAACCGATGACCCACTCACCATGTATTTATCGGATATTTACACCCTTGCCGTCAACTTGGCTGGTCTACCTGGTCTATCTCAACCATGTGGTTTTTCAGCTGATTTGCCTGTCGGTCTGCAATGGATTGCCCCTGCTTGGCGTGAAGATGTACTGCTTGGCGCTGCATCTGCCTATGAAGGTGCAACCGATTGGCACAACAAAACTCCACAAGCCTTTGAGCAAACATCTGGAGGTGAGTCATGAGCTGGGAAGTAGTGATTGGACTAGAAGTCCATTGTCAGATTAACACAGACACCAAGGCATTTTGTGGTTGCTCCACAGCCTTTGGTGCGGAACCAAACACTCAAACTTGTCCCGTATGTTTGGGAATGCCAGGTCAGCTACCTGTGTTAAATACCCTTGCCGTTGATAAAACCATTCTTACAGGTTTGGCCATTGATGCACAAATCAACTTAGAATCCAAATTTGACCGCAAAAATTATTTTTATCCTGATTTACCAAAGGGTTACCAAATCTCCCAGTTTACCATTCCTTTGGTAGAGCATGGGCATATGGACATTACCACCAAAGATCGTGGTGATCGTCGCATTGGCATTACCCGCATTCATATGGAAGAAGATGCTGGCAAATCTATGCATGAAGGGCTCGATGCCGTATCACATATTGATTTAAACCGTTCGGGCATCCCATTGATGGAAATCGTTTCAGAGCCAGATATGCGTTCTGCCGATGAAGCCATTGCCTATTTGAAAAACCTACATCAATTGATTCGTTTCTTGGGCGTTTCCGGTGCAGATATGGAAAAAGGTCAGTTCCGTTGTGATGCCAATGTGTCCGTACGTCGCCCTGGTGAAGAATTGGGTACGCGAACTGAAATGAAAAATATGAACTCCTTTCGCTTTATCAAACAGGCCATTGATTATGAAGTCATGCGCCAAATTGAAGTGATTGAAGATGGCGGCAAAGTAGTTCAAGAATCTCGTTTATGGGATTCCGTAAAAAGCGAATCACGCTCCATGCGCAGTAAAGAAGAAGCCAATGATTATCGCTATTTTCCAGAGCCTGATTTACCACCCTTACGTGTTTCTCAACTTGAAGTGGATAACATCAAAGCGGGTATGCCAGAGCTTCCGCATCAATTGCGTTCGCGCTTTGAGGCTGAGTTTGGCCTGTCGGCCTATGATGCTGATGTACTTACTCAAACACGCAACCTGTCCGATTGGTATGAAACGTTGGTCGCAGCTCACCCTGCCGATCCCAAGCGCTGTGCAAACTGGATGGCAAATGAATTATTGGGTCGACTAAAAGAGTTGAATAAAAACATCGAAAACGCCCCCGTTTCTCCATCTGAATTCGGCAAACTGATGGATCGCATTGGTGACAACACCATTTCGGGTAAAATTGCCAAAGACGTGCTTGATGCAATGCTCGAGTCTGGCAAAAGTGCCGATGCCATTATTGAAGAAAAAGGCTTAAAACAAGTCTCTGATACGGGTGCGATTGATACCATGATTTTAGATATTATGGCTGCCAATCAAGGCCAAGTAGATGCTTATCGTGGCGGCAAAGACAAGCTGTTCGGTTTCTTTGTTGGACAAGTCATGAAGGCTTCCAAAGGCAAGGCAAATCCAGGTATGGTGAACCAACGCCTTAAAGAACTACTTCAAGGCTAGCAACTTACAGAAAAAACAAAAAAGCCAGTGATAGCACAAGCTACACTGGCTTTTTTTATGTCTGAAATACTCTCTATTTGTAGCTGCTCAGGTTGCCGTTGATTTGCTTAAGGGTAAGACAAAAAAATGCGGCCTACCTGTTGTATAGATGAGTATTTTTTAATGCCATCATTGGGTAAAGCAGGGGAACACTGAATAGTTACCTTTATTTCAAGGTTTTTAAATACTCGATAATATCTTGTCGATTTTTCTCATTCTGCATTTCAGGAATGGTTGGCATTTTCAAACCATACGGATTTGAACCAATTAAAACTTTGGCATCATTGTTAATTTTTGCAAAGGCTTCAGGCCCACTAATCCACGAATTAATCCATTCAGCCGAATGACGCTCGAGTACATCCTTTAAACCGGGTGCCCCCACAGAACTCGCCTCATAATCTGTACGATGGCAATGGATACAAATTGCCTCAAATATTTGTTTGCCATGTACCACATCAGGCAGGGGAGCGGCAACAACTTCAGGCTCAGTTACTTTAGTTACCTCAGCGATCACAGCCTCTTCTTCCGCCAAAACAGGGGCAGACAGACAAAATGGCAAGATTAAAAAAAACAACCGCATCAAACGCATCATGATACCTCTTCCTCAATCAACATACCTTATGAGAAATGAATGCGCTCTGCAAGCGCATTGACTCCTCTCTTCCAATCCATCACACCCCACCGATCAAATCAACATCATTCCAGCATTCAACTGGAAATTGAATCATATGCGTGTACATTTCGCCTCCTTTCTTGAAGCGTTCATGCACACCTTGAATAGCCACTATACCACCCGCTGCCGGAGCAACCCTATGCAAGTATCCCCTATTTCAGCCCTTTCACCACTCGATGGTCGTTATGCCAGTAAAGTTGCAAGCCTACGTCCAATCTTTAGTGAATATGGACTTATTAAGGCTCGAGTGACTGTGGAAGTTCGTTGGTTACAAATGTTGTCCGCCAATAGCAGTATTAAGGAAGTCCCTGCCTTTTCAGAGCAAGCGACAGGGTTTCTTAATGATATTATTAATAATTTTTCAGAAGCCAATGCTCAACGCGTCAAAGATATTGAAAGCACAACCAATCATGATGTAAAGGCAGTGGAGTATTTCCTAAAAGAATGCGTTGCCGAGCATGCTGAACTTGCATCTATTTCAGAATTTTTTCACTTTGCCTGCACCTCAGAAGATATTAACAATCTGTCGTATGCTTTGATGCTCAAAGAAGCCCGTGATGATGTCATGCTGCCTATGCTAAATCGCATGCTCGATAGCATTAAAACTGGCGCGCATAACCTTGCTGATCAACCCTTATTGGCTCGTACACATGGGCAACCAGCTAGCCCCACCACCATGGGTAAAGAATGGGCAAATGTGGCTTATCGTATGCAGCGTCAAATCAAACAGCTTGAACAAAGCGATATGCTTGGAAAAATTAATGGCGCGGTGGGCAACTACAATGCCCACTTGGCTGCTTACCCTGAGTTAGACTGGGAAACCATTGCCCAAAACTTTATCGAATCCCTTGGTCTCACATGGAACCCGTATACCACTCAGATTGAACCACATGATTATATCGCAGAATTCAATGATATTGTTGCACGCTTCAACACGATTCTTATGGATTTCTGCCGCGATATATGGGGTTACATTTCTGTTGGTTATTTCAAACAGAAAGTGATTGCCGGTGAAGTTGGCTCATCTACCATGCCGCACAAGGTCAACCCCATTGATTTTGAAAATGCTGAAGGCAATTTAGGCCTTGCCAATGCCATGCTGCATCATTTGGCAACAAAACTTCCTATATCTCGTTGGCAGCGTGATTTAACTGACTCTACGGTATTGCGTAACCTTGGTGTCGGTTTGGGTTATACACTGCTAGCTCTTGAATCTGCATTAAAAGGCATCAATAAATTAGAGCCTAACCATGCACGCATGGATGCCGATCTTGATGCAACATGGGAAGTCTTGGGCGAAGCCGTACAAACAGTGATGCGCCGTTATGGCCTAGAAAATCCATACGAACAACTTAAAGCACTCACCCGCGGCCAAGGCATTACACAAGAAAGCTTACGTACATTTATTGAAGGCTTGGATATTCCAGATAGTGCCAAGCAGGAATTACTTACCATGACCCCTGCCAGCTACATAGGTAACGCCTCAGCACAGGCTAAAAACATCTAAAATACATCATCTGCACCTTGCTTCAGGGCGGGTGCAGATGTTCATTTCTCTACATTCATTTCAGAGAAAGTAGAATGAAACATGTAACTATTCAGCATGATCGTAACATCCAGTAGCTGTTCAGATTGCCAATGCTTTATTCGATAGCGAGGCGGAAAGGCGGACGACTCCATGGATGGAGGAGGTAGAGCGAAGCAGGAGCTAGAGCCGAGTTTACTCCTGTAAATGAGCATCTTCTAACGCAGCTAGCGGGTCAAGCAGGGGTGAGCTGAATAGTTACGCAAAAGGTTAACTCTCAACCCGCTTTACATCCAAATGATCACGCAAAGCATCACCCAATAAATTCACTGCCATTACGATTAAAAACAGCATCAGACCTGGCCATATGACCAAGCTAGGCTCTACCAACATCAAACGTGTTCCTTCACGAATCATCGTACCCAAAGAGGCATCGGGTGGTTGTACACCCACACCCAAAAATGATAAGCCTGCCTCACCAATCATCACTGCCGCCAAGCCAAAGCTCGCCTCCACCAATAATGGCGCAGCAATATTGGGCAATAAATGGCGCAAAACAATATAGGGAAATGGCATGCCGTTTGCCAAGGCTGCCTCAATATAAGCTGCTGATTTCAAAGATAATACTTGTACCCGACTAAGACGCGCAAACCCAACCCAACCAACTACCACCAGTGCTAAAATTAAATTTTCTACGCCCGGACCAAGCATCGCAGCCAAAGCAATTGCCAATAGAATACCGGGGAAAGACAGCACAACATCAGCAACCCGCATCAAAACAATATCCAACCAACCACCATACCAACCAGCCAGTACGCCAATTGTAATACCCAATAAAGCCCCTAGCAGTACGACAGTGATGCCAACAAAGACTGAAAGCTGCAAACCCTCTGCCAAACGTGCCAACACATCCCGACCCAAATCATCACAGCCTAGGAAGTGCTCTGCACTTGCGCCTGTCAAAACCAAATCCAAGTTCACAGCATGCCCATCTATGCCAAGCAGCATCGACGTTAGCAGCACCAAAATAGGCAATGCAAAACAAGCCGATACAAATATGACAATTCTCTTAGACATGGGCGCAGTATCTATGAATTATGACTGCATATCCAATGGGCTTTTCAGTCCTCAGGCTATAACACTTGCAACAAATTATAATCGCACTTGAGCAGGCCACCTATGTTCATCCAAATGAGTGTGTACTTGCCACCAAATAAACATATTTTTTAGCAGGATATAAAGCATTTCCAAAAACAACGAATCCACCAAAAACAGTCTACACTATTATTAAGTTCACTTAGGGAGAGATGTACATGTTTGGGAACCCTTCACTTATAACGCGTATCGCCATTGGTAAAGCGATCGGTCTCTTATTTGGGCTTATCGGATTCGTTTTTTTAACATATTTTTTACCAGAAACGAGTTTGATGCTCCGCTGGGGTATTTTACTGTGGTACACCACACTTGGTGCAATTATTGGGGTTTTCGGGGTCTTTACCTATCACCCCATACTAAAACTACCTTTCCCTTGGTGGTTTCGAGCGCCTTTCTTGGGAGCGTGGATGAACTTTGTTCTAACCCTTTTCGCGTTTGATGCCATGCAGAACATGATGACCTCTCTCTTTGGGGAAAACGGCCTACTCATTTCACCCTTTTGGTTCACTGCTGAAGGTGCCATTGTTGGACTCATTATGGGGTATTTCGCTACGCGGTTTGGCGGCGAAGGCAAATCAACGGTTGGAAAATAAATTTAATCAATGAGTGAGAAATGTCTCAACCTCGGCCTTGCCCATATCTTTAGGGTGACGTGTGCCGTTGAACTTGATAAACCAGCGAATCCAGCGGCTATAAGCTTCTTCCGTTCTTTTTCCATAATGATGATAACGCAACACTTCGTGAACTTGGTCCATTAACTTCACAGCCTTGGAGCGGTACTTTGATTTATTGTTGACCTTCGACTCGAATCGGGACATCGTAACATCATTCCGTGTTTTTATCTTAATACGGGATACGGGGGAATTATGTCCGTATATATAGAAAAAATACATGGAATTTTTTCCACGTATCAACACTGTTAGGTGCCATAGGAGAAGTATTCATGCGGTTCGCATTCTGGAAAAAGAAAGACCCAATGAAGTTGGAAAACATGAGCTGGAATCTCATGGTGGCAGCGACTGACCCGGATAAGTGTTGGGAGATCGCTAGCCTCTTCCGTGACACTGGCATGCCCAGCAACGTCCTTTCCTGTGAAACATCCTTCCTCATGGGTAGCGCCGTACGAGACATTATCCGCACATCTGTTCCTGAGGAATATCAACGGCAATGTATTACATCTGCGGAAGCAGCGTACTTCAAAACTTTTGACGACCAATCTGACGAGCCGCTTCCACCAGAGATGACCAAGATTTATGGCACAGCCACTCTAGGACATATTGCGCGCATTGCCTTAGCGGCCTATGGCGATAACAACGATTCATTGTTTCTGACATCAGCAGCGCTTGTGCACCGCATAAAAGGCGATCCACGCATGAAATTCGAGATTACCCCGCTTATTGAAGAGCGCGCTTCGGTTCTGCGTAGCGCATTTCTCAAGGCAATTAGCTAGGAGGCACCTCATGCAAGAACTAAAAGATGACCACCGAGGTCATGCGATAATTACCAGTGTATCTGGGCCTAATCTTAACTCTGGCCCTTTCATAGCTTCTTATACTGTTTGGGAAATTAAACCAAACAATTCCTTTCGTGCTATACTGCAAAGCGCGTTGTCAAAAGTTTTTGAAGCCCCTGATGATGCACGGGCAGCGGCAATGATAGAAGCAAAAGAGAAATTGGATGCTGTTCTTGATAAATCATAAGGTATTTATTGGTATTCAGCCTAACAAAAAGTTCGAGAGGGACTTGATCCTCCCCCGATAAAACGGACATCAAAACCTATCAAGGAGATGTCTAATGCCCAAGAGCAATCAACCAAGGAAAACTTGGAAATACAGTGAAGAATTC
>Ga0316202_10000754_pt1 | contig 30897 bp, 27 predicted proteins | sample 3monrhotite_MG_FD_204934 | JGI IMG/M metagenome (GOLD analysis project Ga0316202, IMG submission 204934) | Microbial mat bacterial communities from mineral coupon in-situ incubated in ocean water Damariscotta River, Maine, United States -... | ecosystem: Environmental > Aquatic > Marine >...
ATGTACAGACATATAGAAAATCAATATCTAATTGATATTATTAAGTATTTATATGTCCGTATGCCCTGGTTTTTTCAGTACGCATGGTACCAACAATGTAAACTTCGCTATTTTGGACTTTTTTGGTTATACCTTCGCCCCTCGATACGCAAAAATGAAAAAAATATTTTTTAATTTATTTGAAGTGTCTGAAGAAGATGGAGGTCGCATTCAATTGATAAAAGAAATAAATCATAAATTAATCGCTGAAGAGTGGGACGAAATTCAACGTATAGTGTGCTCATTAAGCCGAAAGACTACCACGCAAAGTACTATTATTGGAAAGTTGAGTAACGGTAAGAGTCGCATCTTGTCTGCTCTTCAGGAATATGACCGATTAATAAAATCAATTTATGTTTTGGAGTACGTTGATAACTCCACGCTGCGCCATTATGTTCAACAAGCCTTGAACAGAGGTGAAGCATACCATCAATTAAAACGGGCGATTACTTCCGTTAATGGTAATAAGTTTCGTGGGGGCAATGATTACCAAGTATCGCAATGGAACGACTGTGCTCGGCTTATTTCAAACTGTATTATTTATTATAATTCCGCATTATTATCGGCATTTTTACAAATTCAAGAAAAGAACGGCAGACAAGATGTGGTTGATATTATTTCAAGGTTATCACCTGTCGCTTGGCAGCATATAAACTTGAATGGAGAATATGCCTTTAATAAAGACCGTAAGGAAATTGATTTAATCGGTTTACTAAATGGTATTGAGACACTTGGTAGTGTCGATTGAACAAACAAACTATGTGGTAGTAAATATAGGCTCTCCCAGAAAGTATTAATAAGGTGTACCTATCGTAGACCGTGACTGTAAAAACTTAATTGTCATAAAGAGGGCCAAATTCATCAGCTAAAAGAACCCAAGTGGTTGCAAAATTTTCGCTTATATTCATCAAGCGTTAAAGACTTCAAAGTGGCATTTATTGACGATAGCGTAACACTAACAAAGTGGCAAAAATCACCAAAAATAGTATTATGCAGAAACTACATCATTTAATGGCTATATATGTACTACGATAATCTCCTAAACCTTTGTTTTGAGGCTTTATTACATCTCTACTTCACTGTTCAGTCAAATGATGGTTACACTTCTGCTACCGCTAGAAATGCAATACTGGTTAAGTTTTTAAAACCTAAATTGAAGTTAGCCGCATATAACGACCAAAAAAAGAATATTCAGCTTATGCTACGGGTGGGACGTCAAAAAGATAAAAAATTAGAGCTAGAATTACTTGAGATAAAAAAACGTGCGTTTGATGTCTATAACGCACCCGACTTATAAGTTCCCTGACCGCCATCTACTGCCCTTAGCAATCATTCCAAGAATATTTTAATTATTAAAATTCATTAACGATCACCTCATGTCAAAAATGTGCCCTTTAATGTGCGCTTTGTTGACGTTAGCTGTCGGCTATTCTTTAGGTCAAGTGTTAGCCATTAGCTGACAATTTTGGATCGATTTTAATTACTGATTTTTTGATGGTATAGCTATCCTAACTGCACCCACTATTATGTCAGCTATCTTCAAAGAAAGCTGACATTAGCATATATACTCTAAGGCGCTAACGCCCCCACAGTGAGATACAACAGCCTAAAATGCTTACCCTATTAAGTATTATTTTATGTCATTAAAACCTATCTCAACCTGGTAAATAATATCTTTAAATTTATAATTAACAAATAAGCTTTTGACAGTGAATAGAAACATCTCAAAAACAAAAAAGAGTACCATGGATAGATACTCTTCTTTTATAAAATATTAAAAAACAGTTTAGTTAATAAAAGATGTCTTTATAATAATTCTTTAATTAAATATTTTATCTATCCTCATTCTTATTTCATACTTCGCCAACCACTAATCATAGAACTAATGATTGATTGCTTAGACATGATATCTTCTCGAATCGCAACATAAATATGAATCATGATAAATACAATGAGGAACCACATTCCAAAGTGATGCCAAGTATGTACGTCCATGCTTTGTCCGAATAAAGGAATTAACCATGAGGAAAATAGAGTATGAGCCCATGAACTAGGACCTGTTCCTTCACCGTACAATGCAAAACCTGTAAATATCATAAGAGTAACGCCCCAAACAAAAAACCAATGCATCATTAAGATGGCAAGTGGATTATGTCCTTCATATTGTTTTGGCTCTTTTTCAATAAACAAATACCATTTAATTTCATGCCACAGCTCTTTCCAGTAGGTTGAACTTAAAATGTTATGAAGAAAAATTTCTCGTGAATTTTTATTACCAACAAATGCCCAGTAAATTCGAAACACAAAACCTATTAACAATATATAGCCTGCTGTAAAGTGAGCAAAACGAATATATCCCATTACATAATGATCGCTTGCTTCACCAGTCATTGTAGGTAAAGGGCTACCAATAAAATACCCCGTTACTGCCAGTATGGTTATGGCTAGGGCATTTATCCAGTGCCACATTCGTACAGGTACTTCATATACGTATATCGACGTTTCTTTGTGAGTATAAGTATTATTACTCATAACCTGTCCTCTTGTTGTTATCTAACTTTTACATTAGCTTGCTCTTCACCATCTTCACTCATTACATGAGTTGAACAAGCTAAACATGGGTCAAAGCTATGAAGTGTTCTTAAAATTTCAACAGGTTCTTCTGCACGCTCTACGGGAGTATTCATTAACGAGGCTTCAAAAGCACCAATATTACCTTCTGGATCTCTCGGCGAACCATTCCACGTTGTAGGAACAACACATTGATAGTTTTCAATCTTACCGTCTTTAATTTTAATCCAATGACCTAGTGCTCCCCTTGGGGCAGCAGTTAGTCCTACACCCTTAGCTTCCTTAGGCCAAGTTGAAGGATCCCATTTCTCCATGTTCGCAGTTGAACTGTCACCATTTTTAATATTTTGGATTAAGTTGTTGTAATCATCCAACATCATATCGCTACAATATTCTGACTCTAATGCTCTAGCTAAGGTTCGACCTATAGTTGAGTTAAGAGCTGTTTTTGCGTCTAGGTTAGTTCCTGCTAGTTGATTGAAAGTACCAAGACCTCTACTGATTTGATCAGCTACATATTCATTACCTTGTGCATAAGCTAAAACGTAGCGAGATAATGGACCAACTTCCACAGCATGACCACGCCAGCGTGGTGATTTGATCCATGAATATTTAGCTTCTTCATCCAACTCTTTAATATTAGTACTGGTTCCCTTAGTTTTTGGACCTAAGGTATAGTTTGCTTCAGTGATACCGTCCCAAGGATGTAAACCTTTGCTTTCATCAGGATAGGTGTACCAAGAATGACCAACAAACTCTTGAACTTGTTCAGGATCACGCGCATCAATTGGCATAACCTCATCCCAGTTTCCATTAAGAATAACACCACCTGGAAGTTGATCTGTTGATTTATCATATGGTGTTGTAGGGTAAGCACCATAGTCCATTACATTTAATGCTCCCATGCCACCACCCCAAAGCTGGTTCTTATAGAAGCTAGCAATAGCGATTACATCAGGTACATAAACATTTTTATTGAAGTCGACCATTTCTTGAATTCGAGCAAGAACAAAATTTAAACGTTCCATATTTAAAGGCGCGCCAGCAGACATGTCACCGTCCATATTGATGGCACAAGCAACTCCACCAACAAGATAGTTTGGATGTGGATTTTTCCCACCAAAAACAGTATGTATTTTCACAAACTCCTTTTGTAAGTCTAACGCTTCTAAATAATGAGCAACAGCCATTAAGTCAGCTTCAGGAGGTAGTTTATAAGCAGGGTTATCCCAATAACCATTTTTAAAAGGACCCAGTTGACCTGACTCTATAAATTTACGAATACGTGTTTGCACATCTCTAAAATAACCAGGACTAGATAATGGATGACTAGGAGAGATACTTTGCTGTAATTTTGATGTCCCTTTAGGATCCGCTTTTAATGCATTAACAGGATTTACCCAATCAAGTGCATGCAGATGATAAAAATGAACAACATGATCGTGAACTTGTAGCGTTTTTGCCATAATTTCACGTATCAAATGAGCGTTATAAGGTATTTTAATATCTAAAGCATCTTCTACAGCTCGTACTGATGTTAATGCATGACAACCTGTACAAACGCCACAAATACGTTCAACAAAAGCCCATGCATCTCGAGGATCACGATTTTTTAGAATAACTTCTAAACCTCGCCACATAGTTCCTGTAGAAACAGCATTTCGAATTACATTATTTTCATCAAGGTTAACTTCAACGCGCATATGTCCTTCAATACGTGTTACAGGGTCAATAACAACACGTTGACCTGAGTTATCTAAATTATATCCATTAGGTGTTTGAATTATGCTCATTATTATGATTCCCCTTGATTTTTAGCACGTTTTACAGCAGATAACGCAGCATGAGCTGCAATACCAACACCAACAGCGGCAGCTACAGTGCCTCCTATTTGGTCAGCATTACCTTCAATTCCAAATTGATGAATATCAGTTAATCTTGCATACCAAGAACCTTTATCCCAAAATCCATCTTCTGAACAACCAATACAACCATGACCTGCTTGAATAGGGAAAGAAGTTCCTTCATTCCAACGTATGGTTGAACAAGCGTTATACGTTGTAGGTCCTTTACAACCAACTTTATAAAGACAGTAACCTTTACGTGCGCCTTCATCATCGAATTTTTCAACAAATTGCCCAGCATCAAAGTGTGGTCTGCGATAACACTTATCATGGATACGCTGGCTATAAAACATTTTTGGTCGACCTTGGCGGTCTAATTCAGGGAAGCGTTCAAACGTTAAAATGTAAGTGATAACTGCGGTCATTACTTCTGCAATAGGTGGACAACCAGGAACTTTAATTATTGGTTTATCTGTTTTAATCGCTTTATGCGTTGGAACAGCTTTTGTTGGGTTAGGATGTGCAGCTTGAACACAGCCATACGAAGCACATGATCCCCAAGAAATTATAGCTTTACTGTGATTAGCAACATGTTGAAGTTGCTCTTGGAAAGGCTTACCAGCAATAATACAAGACATACCTTCTTGATTTAACGGTGCATTACCCTCAACAGCTAAAATAAAGTTACCATCATATTTTTTAATGGTTTCTTCAATAATAGCCTCAGCTTGATGCCCTGCGGCAGCCATAATAGTGTCATCATAATCGAGTGAAACCATCGATAAAACAACGTCTTTGGCTAGAGGGTGAGCAGAACGAATAAAAGACTCTGAACAACAAGTACACTCTAAACCATGAAGCCAAAGTATTGGTATCCTCGGTTTAGTTTCCATAGCATGTGCTATTTCTTCTGCATAAGCAGGACCTAAGCCTAGTGCCGCAGCCGTTAAGCTAGTGTACTTTAAAAAACTACGACGTGAGATACCTTGTCTACGCATCACTTCATAAAATGTTTCTACCATTATCGTTATCCTAAGTTGCTAATAACCTTCTTAATTTACAATAAAATGTAAATTAAGCGTTTAATTAAACCTAATTGTTATTACTAATGATTGAACAATGTATAAGCATAAAATAAGCCAATAGACAAAGGCTTGTTTTTACTATGGTTATTTATTTTTCTATTATTTTTATTACTATAAGTAATGATATTAAGTTTCCACTTTCCGGATAAATAGATAATAAACTTTGCATCTATTACCAATTCACTTCTCTTATAGACATATAAGAATAACCATTATAAAAAAACTATTTATCTACTAAAAAAAATTAACTAACATTTCACTTTTTGTGAAAAATGTAATAGTTTGAATAAAAGAATAATTAAAACGCAATATAGTTGAGAAAATTTTCTATGAATAATAAGCAAGTATTATTACTTGGAATTGGTAATGTATTATGGGCAGATGAAGGTTTTGGCGTTCGTTGTATTGAAGAAATTAATCGCCGTTATATTTTTCCTGAAAATGTCTTACTCATGGATGGTGGTACTCAAGGAATATATTTAGTTCAACATGTTCAAACGTGTGACATTTTGGTCGTTTTCGATGCCATTGATTATGGTTTACAAGGCGGTGAAATGAAACTCATTGAAAATGAAGATGTTCCTAATTTCATGGGAGCTAAAAAAATGAGTCTTCATCAAACTGGTTTCCAAGAAGTATTATCAACATCCCGCTTATTAGGCGACTACCCAGAAAAAATATTACTCATTGGCGTTCAACCCGTTGAACTCGAAGATTTTGGCGGAAGTTTACGTCCTGCTGTTAGAGCACAATTAACACCTGCTGTTGATATTGCTGTTAAGTATTTAACAGAACTTGGTATTAAAGCAGAAGAAAGAACTGAACCTTTGCCTGAAAAAGAAGCTTTATCTCCCTCTGAATTAGCATTAGAACAATATGAAGCTGGACGTCCTTCTGAAGCTGAAGCGTGTCGTTTAGGTGATGAACGAGTATTAAATGATAGCGATGTAAAGTTTGATCCTAAACCATCTCCTATAAAACAACCTCTTAGTGTAGATGTTGATCATAGAGGACAATATTGATGTGCATAGGGATCCCTATGCAAGTAGTGGAAATGAAGGGAACATCCGCAATTTGTCATGCCGACGGGAAAGAAGAATTAATTGATATGATCTTAGTGGGTGACCAAAAACCCGGTACTTGGATTTTAAACTTTTTAGGTGCAGCTAGAGAAGTGCTTTGTGAAGAAAATGCACTAAATATTAAGCAAGCACTACTTGCCATGCAAGATGTTATGAATGGAGAACAACAAATAGATCATTTGTTTGCTGACTTAATTGACAGAGAGTTAACCTTACCACCACATTTACAAGCACAAGTTACCGCCCAAAACACAAAAATAAAGGAAAGCTAACTAATGTCAACAGCAATACCATTAATTGATCGTTTAACCAACGAGTTTAATTATCCAACTGTAACGACTGAGACCATTACAGAATTTTTAAATGAAAACGAATTTTCAGTTTTATTTTTTACAGAAGATGCGAAACAATTTCCTGAAACACTTGATGTAGCGGTTGTGTTGCCTGAACTTATGCAAATTTTCCCTCAAATTAAACCTGCAATAATAGCCAGAGAAGATGAAGAGCATTTAAAGTCGCAGTTTAATTTCTATGCATGGCCTGCTCTCGTATTTATGCGTAAAACAGAACATTTAGAAACCATTACAAAAATTCAGGATTGGGGTGTGTATCTAGAAAAAATAAAACAAATTTTAACCACCCCTTCAGCTTCACCTGACGGCATGAGTATTCCTATTACCACAATTAACTAAGCATTAAGCATTGGAGATAAATATGGATTTCAAAAATTACAACCGAACCATTGATGTAGTTAATGTAGGTGTCGGCTCACAACCTGAAGAAACTGGGGATAAGAATTTTAATTTTGATAAACCACCGGGTGAAATGTACACCTATGATGTACCTATTATTCCAGAGCCTGATGAAGTAGAAAATTTAACTGAAGCAAAAGATACGCTTGCACAGTTATTTTATGCGCTTAAAGAATATCAAGTTGGTGAACCCGCGATTGTTTTTGATATTAGTAAAATGGATGCGCTTAATAAAGATTTGATAAATCAAGTTTTTAACGAAGGAGAAGTGAGCGTTGTTTATGAAGGAGATAGAACAATTCAGATTCAAGAGTCTGTTATGGCAGGTATCTGGCGTGTAAGAAGTAATAATGAAAATGGCATGGCTACTAGTGATATTATTGAAATTGCAGACATTCCTTCTATCGTCAGAAAAGAAGCTTTCTCACAATCCACCCCTATAGATGTTGATTTAAGCAATTTACCTCCTGGTGTACTTAATTCACCACCAATTATTATTGAAATAGCTGAGCGGCTTGAGCAATGGAAAAAAGGGGATGGCAAGCATGTTATTAATTTAACCTTATTACCATTTTCTACCGAAGATTTAAATTTTTTAGGCCACTGTTTAGGTGTAGGTCCAATCACTATTCTTTCACGCGGATACGGTAATTGCCGCATTGGTAGCACAGCTAAAAAAAATGTGTGGTGGGTAAAATACTATAATTCTGAAGATGTTCTTATTTTAAATACCATTGAAGTAATTGATGTTCCAGGTGTTGCTATTGCAGCAAAAGAAGATATTTTTGATAGTGCCGAACGCTTAAAAGAAATACTAGAAATTTATGACATAGTTGTAAGTCAATAATGAATAATAAAAGCTTTAGCCCTTTTGAAGGTTCATACGGTGGCGATAATTCTCGCATAAAAGACAGTGACAAAATGGAATGTAAAATTTGTTGGAAAGTTTATGATCCTGTTTTAGGGGATGACTACTGGCAAATACCACCAAATACACCTTTTTCAAAACTACCAAAGCATTGGCGCTGTCCAGAATGTGATGGTGAAAAAGAACAGTTTATGGTGGTGTAGTGTTATGGAAGCTTCTGAGCATATAGCACTGCTTGAACGAACTTTTCAAAATATATTAATAACACGTATGAGCGATGTACCTGTTATTAATTCATTATTGAATGTTAAAGCAGTGGGTTTTCATCCATGGGAAGGCTACTCCTTAGGCGTATTAATCACGCCATGGTTTATGAATGTTATTTTACTGCCAGAAGAGCAAGAAGTTTTTGGAACGTCTCAAGTTGGCATAACAAAAAAATACAACCTTCCTTCAGGTGATTTTAACTTTACTTTATCCCATGAAGATCAAATAGGATATTTTCTGACCTGCTCTTTGTTTTCTCCCATGTTTGAATTTGATAGTCAAGAAGCAGCAGAGTTAACTGCTTTAGAGTCACTGATAGCGATTTTGAAAACAGATGAGGAAGCTGTTCAAGATAAAGCTACCAATGAAACGCCTCCAACACATTCTCGCCGTAATTTTTTGCGTATCAATAAATTTGCTAAAGAAGAATAGCAATGAGTATTCAAGGTGAGTTGTCAATATCATTGAATCCTACTGATGAAGGGATTAATACTCAAATCAACTCAACTAGACCAAGCTTAGCAGCGCAAATATTTATTGGAAAAACAATAGACCAAACCCTTAACACGATACCATTACTTTTCAGTATATGCGCTAAAGCACAAGTGAACACAGTGATCAATGCAATTGAAAGTGATGGTCAAATATCACCTTGTGATAGCATTATTTCTCAAAGAGAAGCCACCGTACTGCTTGAGTGTTTACGGGAGTATTGCATACAAGTACTGATGATTTGGCCAACATTTATTTCACCTGAAAATACGAGTAATACTGATAAAAACAATGTTAAAACAAACAATGTTAATACAAACAACGCTAATACAAATACGGCCTTAGCTAAGCTACTACAATCTATTAATGGTTTAATTCAGTCATTTGATTCAACAACTTTATTTACCATTAACGATAAAGAAAATATTGCAATAAGCGAACAACAAATAGAAATGTGGCAGCAATGCAAGCGTAGATTAAATGAATGTATTTTTACTGAATCATTACCTAACTTTCAAAAAACTACGGTAGATGAAATTTTACTTTGGTCTTCTGAGAAAAAATCTACAACGGCCTCTTTTATTAATTGGTTAAATAAACAGCCATGGAAATATGAAGGTTCATCCAACATTAATCTTCTACCTGACATTGATGATGATGCCTTCAAAAGAGAACTATTATTAAATAATAAATTTAGTTCAACACCTCAATGGCAATCAAAGTGTTATGAACTAAGCTGGTTTAATAGGGCAATTAAAAATACAACAATACAAAAACTTGAAGAAGAAAAAGGCAATGGTATTTTTACTCGCGCTATAGCAAGAATCGCTGAGATATCGTATGTTATAAGTGAGTTAAATGAATTTTTCTTTCATAAGAAAATATTAAAAAACATAAAAAGCTCAACAACTGGACTGGCTCATACCCAAAGTGCGAGAGGAAAATTAACCCATTATATTGAAGTAGAAAAACAGAAAATTAAACACTTTACTATTGTTGCTCCAACCGAGTGGAACTTTCACTCTGAAGGCGTTGTTGCTAAAAGCTTATCGGCTTTAAAGGCAGGTAGTAAAGACAAATTAACTGTTCAAGCTAAAATATTAATAAGCATGATTGATCCTTGTGTTGGTTATCAATTAGCAATTAATGAAGAAAATAAATAATAAGGCAAATGATTAATGCATGAAATGTCGTTATGCGAAGGGATAATGCAGATAATTGAGCAAGAAGCGCTCAATCAAAAATTTACAAAAGTTAAAAAAGTAGTACTAGATATAGGTGTTTTATCTGGAGTAGAAATTTCAGCGTTAGAATTTTCTTTTGAAGTAGTTATGCATGGCACTATTGCACAAAATGCAAAACTGATAATAAACCATATAGAAGCACAAGCATGGTGTATGCAGTGCGCGACTACGGTAACTATAACCGAGCGTTTCGACCCTTGTCCTGATTGCGGTAGTTTTCAGTTACAGGTTAGTAGCGGTGATGAAATGAAAATTAAAGAATTAGAGGTAGATTAAATGTGTACAGTATGTGGCTGCGATAGCGGTGAAGTAAGTATTGAAGAACATGATCATAAGCACTCGCATGGTCACGCACATGGGCACGAACACTCTCATGAACACGGGCACGATCATTCTCATGAACACGAGCATGATCATTCTCACGGTCATCCTCACGGTCATCCTCACGAGAGTCATGAACACTCACATGCTGATAATGGTCAAGACATTCATTATGGTAAAGGGCCTGCTCATGCTCATGTTCCTGGTTTAAGCCAATCAAGAATGATTGAAATTGAACAAAATATTCTTGGAAAAAATGATGAATATGCAAAAGAAAATCGTCATTACTTCAATAAGCAGGGTATTTTAAGTCTTAATTTGGTTTCAAGCCCAGGTTCAGGGAAAACTACTTTGTTAACTCACACTATTGATGCATTAAAAGGTGATTTATCACTTGCAGTAATAGAAGGCGATCAACAAACGTCCAATGATGCCGCTCGCATTCGAGAAACAGGCGCCCCTGCAATTCAAATAAACACAGGAAAGGGGTGTCACCTTGATGCTCATATGGTTGGGCATGCTTTAGAAAATTTATCTCCTGAAAAAGGGAGTGTTTTATTTATTGAGAATGTGGGTAATCTTGTTTGCCCAGCTGCTTTTGATTTGGGTGAAGCGCATAAAGTCGCTATTTTATCTGTTACTGAAGGGGAAGATAAACCGCTAAAATATCCAGACATGTTCTATGCTGCAGATATCATGATTCTCAATAAAATTGATTTGTTGCCTTATGTAAATTTTGATGTAGATAAATGTATAGAATATGCTCAAAGGGTGAATCCTAGCATTCAAGTACTGCAAGTTTCAGCTACAAGTGGAGAAGGAATGGACGACTGGTATCAGTGGATAAATACCACAAGACAAGTGAAATTGATTGGTCGTAAAGATCTTTAATATACTAATGAACTGGTACCTTTATGAGTAATTTATTACCTAGCATTCTTATTGTTGATGACGATGTTGAATACACTAAACAATTCAGTGTCATGCTTGAAAATTTGTTTGATGTTTTTTACGCAGAAAATATCGATAATGCTCAAGATGTTTTAGATAACGAATGGATACAAGTTGTGTTGTGTTCTGAATTGATTTTGCAAAAATCAGCTAATGATTTTTATAAAACATTAGCTGAAAAATTCCCTGAAATAGTCAAGTTTGTAATATTTGATAGTATTCCTCATTCACTCACTAATGTTGCTATTAAAAATTATCACAGTGACCAATTTATTTGTAAATCCTCTGCTCAAATTGATATTCAAAATAAACTTGATACAGCCGTTGAACTTTTTAACCTTAAAAGAAAAAATGAACAATTAACAATTGAGTTAAAATTACAACCAAGCTCTTTAAAAGAAGCGATTGAGGTACGACGAGAAGCCCTCAGTTCACACTTTAGTTGGGATACTATTGTAAGAAGCCCTAACAGTAATATGAACGACATCTGCGCTTTAATTAAGCAAATATCTCCCTATGACGTTAATGTACTTATTTGTGGTGAATCAGGAACAGGTAAAGAGCTTTGCGCTAGAGGGTTACATTATAATAGCCTCAGACAACAATCTCCATATATTGCTGAAAACTGTGGTGCATTACCTGATGAATTACTCGAAAGTGAACTTTTTGGTCATAAAAAAGGCGCGTTTACCGGAGCAATCGAAAATAGAGTTGGTTTATTTGAAAGTGCTAATGGCGGCACTATTTTTCTTGATGAAATAGGTGAAACTACTCCCGCTTTTCAATTGAAATTATTACGAGTTTTACAAGAGAAAGAAATTCGCCCATTAGGCATGAATGAACATAAAAAAATTGATGTGCGAATCGTTGCTGCGACAAACCGAGATCTTGCTGAAGATGTTCGACAAGGTAAGTTTAGAGAAGATTTATATTACCGACTAACCACCTTTACCGTTGAACTACCACCTCTTAGAGAAAGATTGGAAGATTTACCCTACATTGCTGTTAATATTCTAAATAAAGCGCAAATAGAGTTAGGGAAAAAAGTCGACGGTTTCACAAATGGAGCAATTTCCGCATTACAAAAATATCAATGGCCAGGTAATGTTAGAGAGCTTGAAAATGAAATAAAACGTATGTTAGTTATTTCACAACAAAGTAAGTTATCTGATGACCTGATCTCAGCCCATATATTGCAGTCTTCGGTTGATGTTAATACGGCAACACTTGCTTACTTAAATAACGATCATTCATTGAAAAATAAGATAGAAAATTTAGAAGTTGAATTGATTAAGAAATCATTAATAAAAAATAAAGGAAATAAAACCAAAGTGGCGGATGAATTAGGTTTGTCGAGAGTCGGTTTAAGAAACAAACTTGAACGTTACAATATTCCAGTCACTAAACAATCTACTTCTTAAAGCTATTTTTTGAAGAAAAAGCACTATGTCCATAGGGTCGATTGATAAATAATTGAAGCGCCTAAGCCTACTGTTAACACACCAATACTTAGCTGTAAACCATTATGCAGCCAAGTTAGTTTACTTGTGGCTCGTAAAGGCACAGAGATAATAATAGATAATAATAACATTCCCAATATAGAGCCTATACCAAATAACGCAATATAAAGCATACTAAAAGTTACTGACTCCGTTGTATTCAGCGTTAATATAATTAAAGCCGCACTACCTGCAAGTCCATGCATCAAACCAATAAATAGCGTACGAAAAGGGAAAGTTTCATGAACATGGCTATGCTCATGTTTATTTAGCGCATGTTCATTTAGCGCATGTTCATTTTGATTGTGTTCAATGCTTTTTTGCTCTTCATGAGAGTGAGCATGAAAATGTACCGTTGTATCCGTATGCTGGTGCGTATGAAAGTGAATTTTTTGTTTAATTACCCGTTTAAGTACATCAGCACCCAAAGCAATAAGCATAAAGCCAACAATCATCTCAAGAATATCAGCTGTTTGATGCGAAATAACATTGTTGAGTAATAAAACTGTAGAGCCAAAAATAAAAAGTGTAATTGTATGACCAACACCCCATATTACACCATGTTTTATGCTTGCTTTAAGTGTATGTTCTTTGGTTGATATTGAAGCTACCGCAGCTAAATGGTCTGCTTCAAGCGCATGTCGCATTCCAATTAAAAAACCAAAAAATAATAAAGTTATCATATGATTACTTAGCAAATACGAGGTAATTGCTCACCTACCAACATATCGATTATTCTTGTGCCACCAAAACCTGTTTCAAGGATAACCTTACCCTGAGGAGACTCTTCAACGTGACCAATAATCGCACTATTTTTACCTGCTGGATGCTTTTTCATAACAGCGAGTAAAGCTTCTGCATCTTCTTTTTTTACAACCGTAACAAGTTTCCCTTCATTAGCTAGGTATAACGGATCAAGCCCTAGTACTTCACAAACCCCTCTTACTTCATCTCTGATAGGTATTTGACTATGTTCAAGCGTTATTGCTACATCACTTCCCTGAGCAAACTCATTAAGCACTGTGGCTAAACCACCTCGTGTAGCATCCCTCATACAATGTATATCTGGACAACAAACTAGCATTTCTTGGATAAGGTGATTAAGTACTTGGCAGTCTGTTTCTACACTTACCTCTAATGCTAACTCGCCTCTAGCATCAACAATAGCAGCGCCGTGGTCACCCACATAACCATTGATAATAACCACATCACCAACACTAGCTCTTGATGATAATATCTGCGTTTCTTTCGCAATAACGCCAACACCTGCAGTATTAATAAAAAGTTTATCGGCAAAACCGCGAGGAACGACTTTAGTGTCTCCTGTTACTATTGCAACACCCGCTTCATCTGCAGTTTTTTTCATTGATATAACAATTCGGTGCAATTCATCAATAGAAAAACCTTCTTCTATGATCATACCGCAAGTTAAATAAAGAGGTTTTGCGCCACCTACAGCCAAATCGTTAACGGTTCCTGTAACGGCAAGTTTACCAATATCACCACCGGGAAAGAAAAGCGGGTCAACAACATAAGAATCAGTTGTCATCGCTAAACGGTCACCCAATGCGGTTAATTCAGTTAAATCAAAACGCGCTTGATCTTCTAACAATGATAATTCTGAGTTATTAAATGTGCTCACAAAAATTTGTTCAATTAAATCATGCATAGCCTTACCGCCAGCACCGTGAGAAAGTATGATAGTTTTCCCGCTAAATTTCGTTTTCGGAAGATCTGTTTCAGATGTTTTTATATTTATATTGTTCATGCTGATTTTTTCTTGTCGTAACCATTATTATAATATGCTGCACAAGCACCCTCACTTGAAACCATTAGAGCTCCCATCGGGGTTTCAGGTGTACATTTTGTGCCAAAAATTTTACAATCCCACGGCTTAATAACCCCCTTAACCACTTCGCCACATTGGCAAGATTTTGGATCGGCTATTTTAATATTTGCCACTGAAAACTTTTTCTCAGCATCAAAAGCAGCATATTCAGCCTTCATTCTTACACCTGAATGATCAATAGAGCCTAAACCTCTCCATTCAAAAAATTCTCTAACTTCAAAAACCTTAGTTAAAGCAGCTAAAGCGGGGGTATTTCCATTTGGTTGGACAATACGCGTATATTGATTTTCCACTTCACTTCTATTTTCATCGATTTGTTTTAATACCATCCATAGCGACTGTAATATATCTAAAGGTTCAAACCCTGTAATAACAAGAGGTTTGTCATAATCTTCAGCAATAAAATCAAAGGGCCTTTCACCAATAACCATTGCCACATGACCAGGCGCTAGAAAACCATCAAGCTTCATATCAGGGGAATCAAGTACTGCTTTTATTGTAGGGACAGTAGTAATATGGTTACAAAAAAGTGAAAAATTAGTAATTCCCTCACGCTCAGCCTCAAGCACAGTAAAAGCACTACTAGGCATGGTTGTTTCAAAACCTAAACCAAAAAAAATCACCTCTTTGTCTGGATTTTTTCGAGCCAAGTTTAATGCATCCATCGGTGAATACGTCATCCGAATATCTGCACCATCGGCTTTTGCTTGTAATAAGCTTTTTTTAGAGCCAGGCACTCGCATGGCATCGCCAAAGGTAGTAAAAATAACTTCAGGGCGTTCAGCTAGCGCAACACAATCATCTACACGACCCATAGGTAGTACACAAACAGGGCAACCTGGACCATGTACCATTTCGATATTGTCGGGCAGCATTTGTTCAATGCCATAACGAAAAATAGTATGAGTATGACCACCACAAAACTCCATAATTTGTAGTGGTTTTGTTTGCCTAGGCGCTATATTTTTTGCAATAGCTTTTATGGATTTAATTAATGATTTTGCTTTATCTTTATCTCTAAACTCATCAACAAACTTCATATGAACACCTATTAATTTTTGTTATTTTTTTGTTACTTTGCCACGAGTATCTGCAAGTAATGTATGTGTTAAATCCCAAAGGATGTGATAGCAGGAAACATGTACTTCTTGTACACGATGTATTGAATCACTATCAACAACTAAACAATGGTCAACTAAACCACTACTTTTCATTTCACCGCCATCTCCTCCAGCAAAACCAAAAGTTGTAATTCCTAGCTCTTTGGCTTTACCATAAGCAGCGATAAGGTTATCTGAATTTCCACTGGTAGAAAACCCCATCAAGCCATCGCCTTGCTGTCCGTGAGCACATAATTGTCGAACATAAATATGCTTAAAGCCAACATCGTTAGCAACGGCAGAAGTTACCGCCATATCTGATAATAAATTAATAGCAGGTAGTGCAGGTCGGCCAGCAGTTACAGGGTGTTGAAATTCGACACAGAAATGTGCAGCATCGCAACTTGAACCACCATTGCCCATTGCCAGCATGCGCCCATTGCTTTGGTAAACATCCGCAACCCCTTGTGCCATCGCAAGCAAAGCTTCACTGTTATTTTCATAAAAAGCTTCTTTCACAGCAATGCTTTGAGATGACTTTTGTTTTATAGAGTCCAACAATGCTAATTTTTCTTGCAAAGGTTTTTCTTTTTTTTGATGCAAAAATGGATACAAATCCATTAAAGGTTGGCTATTCTCATGGTCACTCATATTGGGTCAACCATAATCATCGAGCACCTTCTTTCATAGCATTTAATTCTTCTTGAACTTCACCCAGCTCTTCTAAAATAGCCAATGTTTTATTTGCTTCATCTTCATCGATACGACTCATTGCAAAACCAACATGAACAAGTACCCAATCACCGACACAGCTTTCAATAGGGTGTTCATCACTGATAATACATGCGATATTTATTTCACGTTTTACGCCTGAAACATTAACTTTTGCAAGCAAATTTTCTTTACTGGTAATTTCAGTAATTTGTCCTGGGATACCTAAACACATCTGCTTACCTCAATTGTTATTATTTTTCATGAGCCGTGCAGCTACAACTGCAGCTTGCCCTAATGATATACCGCCATCATTTGCTGGAATATTTTTGTGAGATAAAACACTTAAGCCAGTTTTACTTAGACCTTTGTGTATATCTTCAAAAAGAGTTTTATTTTGAAACACACCACCTGATAAGACAATAGTTTCAATGTTATGTTCATTTGTCAATTTATGAGCTAGTTTTTGAATAACCAATGATAAACCTTTATGAAATCTAGCTGATATATCTGCGATTGAAACCGAACGGTTTAAATCAATCAATAGTGCTTTCCACATAGGTGAGGGGTCAACTATACCTTTCGAAATATTAAAAGGGTAGGCATGGGTTTGTACTTTTTCCCATGACGTTTTTGTTATTTTCCCTTCCAGTTCAATTGCCGCTTGCCCTTCATATTCAATATTATCAAAGCACAGCCCTACACTAGCTGCTACCGCATCAAATAACCGTCCTGCCGATGAAGCTAAAGGAGAATTAATTTTTTTATCTAGCATCGCGTCTAGTGTGTTTAATGGCTTTTCTGATAGTTGTTGAACCACTATAGCTTCTTGATGATGTTCTTTTACCCATTGCCAGCCTAAACATGAAGATAATTGTGCATATAGGTTTCGCCAAGGCTGTTTCATCGCCATAGAGCCACCAATTAACGCTACAGGTTTAAGGTGAGCAACACGCTTGCTTTCTACGTAGTCGGCAATTAAAAATTCACCACCCCATAACGTTTGATCGTCGCCATAACCTAAACCATCAAGCACAATTCCCAATACAGGTTTGTTATGTAAATCGTATTGATTATCTGCTAAACAGCTCGCAACATGCGCATGATGATGTTGTATCAAATGAAGGTTTATATTTTGTTCTGTGGATATTTCAATACCAGCTTTATTTGAAATATATTCAGGATGAGCATCAACAACAACATGCTCAGGATCATGACTAAATAAATTCTTATAAAGTGTAAGGTTATGAAGGAAATCACAATAGGTTGCATAATTTTCTAAATCACCCATGTGTTGCGATACAACGGCTTGGCCATTTTTAATTAAACAAAAAGTGTTTTTTAGCTCACCGCCTAAAGCCAATATTTGTGGAGATTTATTAAAGCCTTCAGGCAATATAAAGGATTGTGGTGCATAACCGCGAGCACGTCTCATAAATTGTGGTGAATCGTTTAAAATTCTGACAATTGAATCGTCAACACGATTTTCTATGACTCGGTCATGTAAAAGAAAATAATCAGCAATATTTTTTAATTTAAGTAACGCATCATCATTTTCTATACAAGGTGGTTCATGGCTGATATTCGCTGACGTTAAAATAATAGGCTCAGTAATGTAACTAAATAATAAATGATGCAATGGGCTGTTGGGCAACATAAATCCTAATGTGGTTTGATTGTTGGCAATATTCTTTGCTAAATCACTGTCTTCTTTCTTCGTCAATAAAACAATAGGTGCGCCAGAGCTTTCTAAAAGAGATTTTTCTTGCTTTGAAACAACACAATATTTTTCAATCATTGCTATATTTTTAGCCATCAGAGCAAAAGGTTTACTTGGTCTTTTTTTTCGTTGTCTAAGGGTATTAACAGCAATTTCACTTGATGCTAAGACTGCTAAATGAAACCCACCAATACCTTTAATAGCAACAATTTTTCCTGCAAGTAAGTACTCGGCAGTTTTATTAATAGCGTTTTTCGTTTCTACATCCTTCCCTAAATTATCGACAAGCCAACAACGAGGGCCACACTCAGGGCAAGCATTTGGTTGGGCATGAAAGCGTCGATCGCTTTTTAGCTCATATTCCTTATTACAAAAAGTGCACATTGGGAAACTTGACATAGATGTATGCGCTCTATCATAAGGAATATTACGAATAATAGATAAGCGAGGACCACAATGAGTGCAATTGGTAAAAGGGTAGTGAAATCTACGATTACTTTCTTCAAAAATATCATTTTTACAGTCTTTACAAGTAGCAGCATCTGCCATAATACCTGTGTTTGAGGAAGATTGTGTTGAGGGAGTAATAACAAAAGAGTTAGAGAATGGATAAGTAGGTACTAGTTTACTTCGCTGAATTTTGTCAATACGGGCAAGCGGGGGCTTTTGATTTACAATATTTTGAACAAATTCATTTATGCAATGTTCAAAACCTTTAACATGAATAACAACACCGCTACCATTATTACTTACATCTCCTTGTAGTTTTAATTCTTGTGCTAAATGCCAAACTTTTGGTCGAAAGCCAACTCCTTGCACAATACCTTGAACGACAATCTTTTCAGTACTAATTTTTTTCATTACCATTTATAAAAAGAGCCTTTTTAGTTTTCTTATGCCAATCCAAACCTAATATAAAGGTTCTAGTAATACACTGTGTAAGTTCTACATTAGCTTACCCTAAACTTTAATCTCTTTTCACTAAATCATAACTTTTCTTGTATCCTAGTGCTATTTTCAGGTTTCCAAAATGTGCAATTAGGTAATATTACTGAGCCATAAAAGATGATCACCACCTGTGAATGAAAAGTTTTTAGCACAATCATCATTCTATTACCGCCTTAAAAACAACTGTAAAAGTCTTCTTAAATCTCTAGAAACAATAAACCAACACTATATCTCCTTAAAATGTGTTAGAGGTGGATAAAAGACTAATTTCATTTGAACTGCTATGCCATGTTGAGTCAATTCATCAGCATGCATTGCTTCATATGTTCCGTTATTGAACATACTGTATGACTGTTTATCGAAATTTTCAAATAAATAGAATTCTAAGCAAATTTAGATCATAAATCCTGTGGCGCAATGTGCCGTGCGACGTGAAGTCGTATGAAACGCTGTTCACCGCGATAAGAGTGAACCATCTGTATCACCAGATGACCCTAGGACTCTGAATAAAGTAGCGAGTCTGACAATGTAACAAAGTCCACTGGACGGGAAACGAATCGCGAGAGGAAGTTCCTCCTGATAACCACAAGTCGGGTAAGTGCTAGGGAGTCAGTATGATGAATGAAAGTGAACCCATGTAAGATGCGTAATGCGCCAAGCAGCGGAAGTGGTTAATACGCTGTAGCCAAAACGGCAACGAGGGAAGGAAAGAGGTTGGCACGTACTCTTTCGTGATCGACAGTCCCTTCGCATTAGAGTGGGCATCTAACCTGACACTGCGTTCCATGCGGAACACGGTAAGCCTGTATTGCTCCCGAAAGGGAAAGCTGCCTGAGAAGAAAGCCGATAGTGGTGCAGGTAAAGGAGGCTGGAGAAAGCTAATGCTGCATTGTAATGATGCAGATACAGGCTGATGTCTGACACGAAAGTGAGCCCACTTCCAGCTGGTCTTCCATTGCAAGATAATTTGAAGAACTTTATTCAAGGAGAAACGCAAATGATAACTTTCAATGAAGTTAGTGCCTCTTCTTACGGCGCTCAGTGGCAATCCATCAACTGGAAAGCCGTCGAGCTGCAAGTATTAAAGCTTCAGATGCGCATTGCAAAAGCAACCAGAGAAGGTAAACAAGGCAAAGTGAAAGCTCTGCAATGGATACTGACTCACTCGAAATCAGCAAAATTACTTGCTGTTAAACGAGTATCAAAAAACAAAGGCAGTAAAACACCAGGAATTGACGGCATCATCTGGAACACCGATGCCCGTCGTATGACTGCGGTTAATCAACTGAGCAGAAAAGGCTACCAAGCCAAACCGCTCAGGCGTATCTATATCCCGAAGAAAAACGGTAAGCTCAGACCATTAGGCATTCCATGCATGATAGATAGGGCGCAACAAGCGTTACATCTTACTGCGCTGGAGCCTGTATCTGAGACTATCGTCGACCCAAACAGCTATGGTTTTCGACCTAACCGTAGCACCGTTGATGCTATAGCTCAGTGCTTTAAGTGTCTGTGTAAAAAAGGCTCAGCACAATGGGTTCTTGAGGGCGACATCAAAGCCTGCTTCGATAAGATTGGCCATCAATGGCTCATCGATAACATTCAACTGGATAAAAGAATGCTGAAGCAGTGGCTTAGGTGTGGTTTTGTCGATAAAGGATTATTCTATAAAACGGCAGAAGGAACGCCGCAAGGTGGGATTATCTCTCCAACGCTTATGCTGTTGACGCTTGCTGGTTTAGAACAACTGGTTAAGTCAATCGCTCGTAAGACTGGCGATAAAATAAACTTTATAGGTTACGCTGATGATTTCGTTATTACAGGCACTTCAAAGGAAGTGCTCACCAATGAAATCAAACCGCAACTGATTCACTTTCTACAAGAAAGAGGCTTAACACTCTCTGAAGAAAAAACGCATATTACTCATATAAATGATGGTTTTGACTTTCTGGGATTCAATGTCAGAAAGTACAACGGCAAACTACTCATTAAACCGAGTAAAAGCAATGTACTGTCATTTTTGAAAAACATGCGTGAATTCATCAGAAAACATCTAACTATCCCAGTGAATGATCTCATCAAGATGATGAATCCCAAACTGAGAGGATGGGCGAACTATTATCGCCATTGTGTTGCCAAGAAAGTTTTTGGTTATGTCGGTCATCAAATATTCTGGATGTTATGGAGATGGGCAACTAGGCGTCATCCAACTAAAAGTAGACACTGGATAGCGCGGAAATATTTTCTGAATCGTAAAGGCCAATGGCAGTTTCACGGTTGGCAGAAAATTGCGAACATGGATTGTTTATTCAATCTTGTTCAAATTGCCCATACCCCGATAAAAAGACATGTAAAGATCAGAAGTGCGGCTATCCCTTACGATCCCCAATATGAACCTTACTTAAGTAAGCGAAAACTTGGGAAGGAATGTAGAAACACTTGGTTTAATCCGGTCTTGGCTGCTTTATAAGATAAGGGTGCTGGGTAACATAATACGCCTTAGTGGAGGCTTGAGCCGTATGCAGTGAAAGTTGCACGTACGGTTCTTAGGAGGGCGGCACTCGGCAACGGGTGTCGCCTATCCGACCCAAAGCGCCACAGAATTATTAATTTTATGTCAGTTTTATGATCATAAAGCTGACCCTCTTTACAACTGATTTTTTATGTCACCAAACACAAATTAAGTATTAAAATAGAATTTATATTTTGTTCCGCTTTCGTATCTTTGCTGACTGTTTTCAAGTCGATTTTTCATTCATAAAAACGTCCGCAATGTGGTAATTGTAATAGTGACGATTAGGTCTATTTCGCAAAAGGGACGAAAGCGAGATAGAAATCACATAGTAATTCGCTTAGTTCAAAATCCGAGAATGCAATAGAACTGCCTTTCTTGAAATGGTGTACCTAATACAACTATTTCTGATAATCATTAATAAGGAATTTTTGGTTTATTTTGGGTATACCTTAACAAGACTAACGGAAGCTTCGTATTATAATAGTCCATTAATTGGTGAATACTATGTATAATGAACTAAAATAAAAAGACTATGTAAAATGGACTATTATAACAATGAGTACTTTTCGAACTTATGCTTATTTAAGAGCTTCGACCAAAGAGCAAGATGCGGGACGCGCAAAAGATGCATTAATACGATTTGCTAGTGAGCATGATCTAGTCATATCAGCGTTCTTTGCAGAAAATGAATCTGGGGCCAAACTTCAAAGACCTGAATTATTTAGGTTGCTTGAAATAGCCCAGAAAGGCGACGCAGTACTTGTGGAGCAAATAGATCGAATATCTAGATTAAAAGATAATGATTGGTACTCACTCAAGTCAATCATAAAAGCTAAGGGTTTAAGGGTTGTTTCATTAGATTTACCGACGAGTCACCAGTTTACTGTCGCAAATGACGAGTTTACAGGAAGGATGTTATCGGCCATTAATGACTTGATGCTCGATATGCTAGCGGCTATTGCAAGAAAGGACTATGAAGATCGAAGAAGACGCCAAAAAGAAGGTATCGTCAAAGCTAAATTGGAAGGTCGCTACCCTGGCCGGCCAAGTGACATAGAGTTACAGCAAAAGATTGAAGGTATGTTGTTGGATAAAAAATCCTATGACTATATTCAACATATTTTGGGCTGTTCCCGATCTACAATTTCCAAAGTTTCAAAAAGACTAAAACAAGATATTCTGGAACCAAATATGATGAATAAATGATGATAATTATACGAAAATTAGCAATCAAAAATGTGAATACTCTATGACATTCGCCCCCAAACGAGATATATTTTATTTTTTTAATAACCTCAAACCATTAGCCACCACTAATAAACTCGCGCCAACATCTGCAAAAACGGCCATCCACATGGTTGCTGAGCCTTGCAATGTTAATGCGAAAAAAATCACTTTAACTACCAGGGCAAAGGCTATGTTTTGCATGAGTATTTGATGGGTATTTTTTGATAACGAGATAAAGCTCGCAATTTTAGTTAAATCATCGTCCATTAGCGCCACATCGGCAGTTTCAATAGCGGTGTCTGTTCCCATAGCGCCCATGGCAAAACCAATATCAGCTTGTGCTAGTGCTGGTGCGTCATTAATGCCGTCACCGACCATAGCGACTGTACCTTGTGACATTAACTGTTTTATTTCATTTAACTTATCCGTGGGCAGTTGTTCGCCTTTGGCCTGATCAATACCTGCCTGCTCGGCAATAGCTTGCGCGGTAAATTGATTATCACCTGTTAGCATGATGGTTTTTATATTCATGCTATGCAGTTGTTTAATGGCATTTTTACTGTTTTCTTTAATGGTATCGGCAACCGCAAATAACGCCAGTACTTGGTGGTTATCGGTTAACATAACCACTGTTTTACCTTGCTGCTCTAAGTTATTTATCTGTGTTTGTAATACTTCGTTTTGAATAGTTAATAAATTAAATAGGCGATGGTTGCCTAAATAATAGTGTTCACCCTTGATATTACCTTGTACGCCTGTTCCAAGTAGTGCTTCAAAGTTTTCTACCGGGTGTAATGTAATGCTGTCTTTTTCTGCTTGTTGAGAAATAGCATGTGATACGGGATGATCAGAGCGATCTGCTAAACTTGCCGCTAGCTGCCGACAATGCTCGCTTTGCGTTGCATCTATAGCAATATAGTTCGTTTGTGTGGGCTTGCCGTGTGTAATTGTGCCGGTTTTATCTAATGCGAGCCAAGAAATATTTCGACCTTGTTCTAAATATACACCCCCTTTAATAAGAATACCTTTACGTGCTGCCGCAGCTAAGCCACTAACAACAGTTACTGGGGTTGAAATAACTAAGGCACAAGGACAAGCAATTACCAATATTACTAAAGCTTTGTAAATCCAATCGAACCAGTTTTCCTGAAAAAATAATGGCATAATAAGCGCAACGCCTAGGGCAATAAAAAAGACGATTGGCGTATAAATTTGTGCAAATTTATCAACAAAACGTTGCGTTGGCGCTTTTGTGCCTTGTGCTTGTTCAACAGCATGAATAATGCGCGATACAGTGGTATTGTTTGCCGTGGCAGTGACTTTAAATTCAAATGATCCTGACTGATTAATGGTGCCAGCAAATACTTTATCTCCTACCGTTTTTTCAATGGGTAAGCTTTCCCCTGTAATTGGCGCTTGATCTAAAGTTGAACGTCCTGAAACTATTTCACCATCTAAAGCAACCCTTTCCCCAGGACTCACCCTGACAAAACTGTTCAGAGACACTGATTTTGCAGGTACTTTACCCCATTCGCCATTACCGTGCTGTACATTGACTGTTTCGGGTGTAAGTTGTAATAATCCGGCGATGGCATTGCGAGCGCGATCGAGTGATTTAGCTTCTAAAATCTCTGATACCGTAAACAACACCATCACCATAGCAGCTTCAGGCCATTGACCAATGAATAACGCACCCGTTACCGCAACACTCATCAAGGCATTAATATTTAAGTTGCCGCCACGAATAGCTAGCCAACCTTTTTTATAGGTGTCTAGGCCGCTTATTGCCACGGCTAAAATAGCAAAGGCTGCTGCTAACCAGTTTGCGCCGCCAAACCAATCAACAGCTTCTGAACTTAGTGCAAGTAAGCCTGCAATAATTAATGGCCACCAAGAAATTTTAGCTGTGGCTATATTTTCATTGTCATCTTGTTCAGTGATTATTTGGGCATCAAAACCAAGTTCATTTATCGCTTTGATAATATTTGGCAAAGCATCTTTTGTATGTACAACGGTTAACGTACGTTGCATTAAGTTAAATTGTAAATCGATTACTTGATTGTTTTGTTTAAATTTATTGCGAATAAGACCTTCTTCGGTCGGGCAATCCATTTCTTGAATACGAAGTTGTGTGGTTTGAATATTTTCATCAACGGCTACAGCAGGATCTATAGGTTGCTCTACTGATTTGTTATCGGTAAGTGACACACTTGAGCAAGAACCACAGCAGGAAGCCTCATTATTTGGTTGAGTTTGTTTTTTCATTACTTTATTCATTACATTATTCATTACATTATTCATTACATTATTCATGGTGAAGTCACCTTTTTATTCATCAGTTAATCTTGTTGCACTATTAAACACCTTGTAGTAACTTTAAGGTCAAGTGGAATAATAAAATAAGTGAATAATAATGAAAATAGGCGAATTGGCGAAAGTAACAAAATGCGCAACGGAAACTATCCGATATTACGAAAAGTCGGGGCTTTTACCTATGCCTGAACGTAATGAAAGCAATTATCGTCTTTATAATCAAACGCATGAATACCGTCTTAACTTCATTCGTAATTGTCGAAGTTTAGCAATGAGCCATGAAGAAATTCGTCGTTTATTAACCTTAATGGATAAACCACCCGCTGATTGCAGTGATGTGAATTATTTATTAGACGAGCATATTAACCATGTTGATACGCGGTTACAGGAATTAATCGAGCTTAAAGAGCAGTTAAATCATTTACAACAACAGTGTCAAAATGAAGATGTGATTGATCATTGTGGAATTTTACAGGGATTACAAACAATGGAACATAGCGAAAAAAAGCAATCCCATTTAAAATAATTGTCAGTCAATAATTCTATTTTTAGTATGCTAATAATTGGAAGGTAATTGGAAGGTAATTGGAAGGTAAAAAGGATATTAATATTTCTATTAACATCCTTTAGCTTACATTTTTTGTTATCCCGAGTTGAGATTATTTAGCTTTATTTTTTGTGATCATCGTTGCATGTCTTCAATCTTACCTTTTGAAAACCAAGCATAAAGCACTGGTAATACAAATAGGGTTAAGAAAGTCGCCGTAACCAAACCACCAACAATTACTGTGGCTAATGGACGTTGAATTTCAGAGCCAACACCATTTGATAAAATCATTGGAATTAAGCCAAGAGCAGCAATGATAGCGGTCATTAATACCGGTCTTAGTCTTGAAATAGCCCCTTCATATACCGCTTGGGCGATATTTTTAGCACCATCTTCAATACGCAAATTAATGGCTTCAACCATCACCACACCATTAAGTACTGCGACACCAAACAAGGTAATAAAACCGATAGAGCTAGGCACAGAAATATATTGCCCCGAAATATATAAAGCCACAATACCGCCGATCATTGCCAGGGGTAAGTTCACTAGAATTAACATAGCTTGACCACCACTTTTAAAGGCGAAAAAAAGTAATAAAGCGATCATCGCTATTGATAAAGGCACAACAATAGTTAAGCGTTTCATTGCACGTTGTTGATTTTCAAACTGACCACCAATATCAATAGAGTAACCAGTTGGCAAGTTAACTTTGTCGGTTATTGCTTGACGGATATCTTTTACCACTGAGCCCATGTCTCTATCTTGCACGTTAGCTTGAATTACTACACGGCGTTGTACATTATCTCTACGAACTTGTGGTGCGCCAGATTCAAAATCTATCGTTGCTATATCACCTAAACGAACCCAAGCACCCGTTGGCGCTTGTATGCGTAAATTAGCGATGGCTTGTTTATTATTCCTGAAGCTTTTACTTAAACGCAAGTAAATATTGTAACGTTCATTACCATTGATCACTTGCCCCACCTCACGGCCACCAATACCATCACGCACTAATGTCATCACATCACCAACCGATAAACCATATCGTGAAAGTTGTTGACGGTTAGGTTTTATCACTAGTTGTGATTCTCCAGCAATTTGCTCCATAGCAACATCACGTGCGCCATCAACACCTTGAATAGCTTTAACAATCGCTTGTCCTTGTTCTGCTAATACATCAAGATCTGGTCCAAATAGCTTGATCGCGAGTTGTGCTTTAACCCCCGATAATAATTCATCAACCCTAGCGGCAATAGGTTGAGAAAAATTGAGTAATAAACCAGGGAACTGCTCAAGTTTAGTCTGCATTAACCCTTGTAATTCTTGGCGAGTGCTCGCACTTATCCATTGCTCATGTGGTTTTAAGCCAATATAAATTTCTATATTGCTCACAGCTTCAGGATCGCCACCAATTTCTGCACGACCTATACGACTCTCCGCATAAGTCACTTCAGGAAATTCAAGTAGTAATTTTTCAAATTTTTGGGCTACATTTAACGCGGTATCCAAACTGGTTGACGGAGCCATTGTGGCACGTAAGTTAATAGTGCCTTCTTCAAGTTCGGGCACAAATTCAGTCCCTAAATGTGGCACTAAAAATAAAGCACCAACCAATAAAGCGCCTGCGCCGACTAGAACCATTTTTTTAGCATTCATCGCTTTAGTTAAAGTTACACGGTAAGCTTTTTCTAAAATAGTGACTAACGGACTAGTGCGGGCTTTAATGCCTCTTTGAAAAAAATAGCTTGCTAATGCAGGTACTACCATTAGTGAAACCACTAACGATACAGCCATAGCGATCATAATACTTACTGCCATCGGCTGAAATAATTTACCTTCCACACCTTCTAAACTAAATAAAGGCGCAAATACCACCATTATTATAGTGACGGCAAAAAATACCGGTTTAGCCACTTCTTTTGCGGCTTCTTGTATACGTAAACCAACATTGCTGTCGTGCTCGGCATCAAAATTGTGCCCTTGTTCATGGCGTCTATCGGGATGTGATAAATGTTTAAAAATATTTTCCATCACCACCACGGCGCCATCAACCATCATACCGATAGCAACCGCTAAACCGCCAAGCGACATTAAATTTGCCGATAAACCGTTATAGGCCATAATAGTAAGCGCCAAACCAACAGAAAGCGGAATTGAAATTAATACTAAAATAACGGCGCGTACGTTCAGTAAAAATAACACTAAAACGATCACGATAAAGATAAAGGCTTCAATTAACGCATTGGATACTGTACTAACCGCTTTCTCAATTAAATTAGCTTGATCATAAATTGTTTCAAATTTAACACCTTTGGGCAGTGCTTGCTGAATCAATGGAATACGACTTTTTATACCATCTATGGTTACTTTGGTATTAGCGCCAATGCGTTTTAATATAACACCTGAAACAATTTCACCTAAAAACTCACTACCGTTTTCTTTACCTTGAGCATCAAAAGTGCGCTTGGTCATGGTAACTGCACCTTGGCGAATTTCACTACCAAATTCAACCGTAGCAACATCTGAAATATGCACCACGGTACCATTGATCGTTTTCAACGGAATTTCCGCTAATTCTTTTAACCCTTTTTTATTAGAACTTAACCAACCCACACCACGAACAACCAGTTGTTCTTGGCCTCGATCCATATACCAACCACCTGCGTTACTATTGTTGTTTTCTAAAGCATTGATAATATCTTGTTGAGTTAACTCATATGATAATAAACGTGATGGGTTAACGTTGACTTGATATTGCTTAACTTCTCCACCAAAAGAAAGTACTTCGGTAACACCATCAATTGGCATTAATAGTAGCTTTACCACCCAGTCATTTAGGCTGCGTAGCGACATTACATCGTAACCAGAATCTTTATCAGCAAGTAATAAATATTGATATATTTGACCAAGCCCTGAACTATTCGGGCCTATTTGAGGAGTGCCCACACCATTTGGGATCATTTCTTTGGCTGATTGCAAGCGTTCAAAAACCAGCTGACGCGCAAAATAAATATCGGTGCCTTCTTTAAATACTACAGTGATGGTTGATAAACCTGTTTTAGAAATAGACCGCACTTCTTCCACATTGGGTAGGGCGTACATTACCGCTTCGACAGGAAAAGTTATTAATTGCTCTACTTCGACAGAGGCTAGTCCTGGGGCTTCTGTATTTATAACAACTTGCACATTAGTTACATCAGGAAATGCATCTAAATTTAAACGAGGAATAAAAAATATTGCCGACCCCGTGACGGCAATTAAAGCCATAATGACCAATAATCGGTTTGTAACAGACCAATCAATTAAACGATTTAACATACCTTATGTTCTCCAATTATTTAGTAAATTACTCATCGCCAAAGCTGCTTTTAGCAATTTCAGAAAAAACGTAAAATGCACCTTTGGTTACCACCTTGGTGCCTGCTGATATATTCATTATTTCTTGCCACTTTTCTGGAGAAGAATTTTTTTGGAAGTTTAAGGATCTACCAAGGTTAACTTTTTTCTCTTTGAATACCCCATTTTTTTCATAATAAACGTGCCAATTTCCATCACTACTCCGTATCAATGCTGATTCAGGCACTGCTAATATAGGTTTAGTTTTAAAGGAGAAGTAAACATCGGCAAATAAACCAGAATGTAGCTGATCGTCGATATTTTCTACTTGTAAGCGAACAATGCGCGTACGTGTTAGTGGATCTATGGTGTGAGATTTTTGAGTAACCGTAGCCGAATAATTTTTGCCCGCAACCAAAATTTGTGCTTTGCTACCAACAGGCAAGGATAATTGCATACTAGGCGCTAAGCGAGCTTCAACCCATAAAACTTTCTCATCAGTTAATTCAATTAGGGTGTCACCTGAATTAACTCGCCGCCCTTGTCTAAAATGATCTGACAAGACCGCTCCTGAGGTAACAGCATTTAACGTGTATTGACCTAAAGTATCAGATGTTTCAGCTAACGATAGTATTGCTTGCTTAGATAAACCAAAAGCCAATAAACGACCAAAACGAGCCTGATAGTTGTTTTGAGATTCAACATAGCGTTTATCGCCTACGGCTTTTCTTCCTAATTTTTGTACCCGTTGCCATTCAGATTTTGCAACACGGTAATTGGCTTGTGCTTCTGCTACATCGGCACTAAATAAGGTAACGAGTGCTTGACCTTGTTCAACATGTTCACCCAGTGCTACATGACGTTTTACTACCACAGAATCCACGCGAGGTGAGACTAAATAACTGGTATAATCATTCGCCTTTACTTCCCCTGGGGCATACACGCTGTATGTCATTGTTTGTGGCTGTAATGGTTCAACTTGAATGTTGGCAAGTGTTAATTGCGCTTTTGAAAGCGCTATTGTGCCTTCTGATTTTGCCTCTTGTGTTTTAGAAGGGTTTGCACCCAATTCGTTTGCTAAAGTTGGTAAGGCAAATAACTGGGTATTGAATAATAAAGCACTTAATAGTGCCAATTTCGTTTTATGGGTAAATTTAGTTTTTTTCATTTTCATTTCCAAAATTTTTTAAGCAGCGACCAAAGTAAAAATTTCGCTGGAGATAGTTATTCGCTTGTGTTTATTTCAAGATTTTTAACGCAATATCTATTTGGCCAATAGCTAATAGCCAATCTATTTGGTTAAGCTTGAACTGACTTTGTAGTTCAATTCCGGCAAGCAAGCCTTCAGCGCGTTGTTGCAAGGCAAGTAAATATTCACTGGTATTAATATCGCCACTTTGCCATTGTTTTTGCAGTAAATCGGCAATACGTTTATCGCGACCTTGCATTAATTTTTGCCAACGTTGATAGTGGTTTTTATAAGCCAATACCGACTCGGTAGTTGCTTGTATGGCAAATTTTTGTTTACGCAATACTGACTGTAATTGTGATTCAACGGCATTGGCTTGTTGATTGGCGGCACGCGCTTCACTACTAAAATTATTACGAACGTT
>Ga0316202_10000755_pt1 | contig 30864 bp, 19 predicted proteins | sample 3monrhotite_MG_FD_204934 | JGI IMG/M metagenome (GOLD analysis project Ga0316202, IMG submission 204934) | Microbial mat bacterial communities from mineral coupon in-situ incubated in ocean water Damariscotta River, Maine, United States -... | ecosystem: Environmental > Aquatic > Marine >...
GCGAATAAGTCTTTTCTAATATACAAGAATTTGCTCATTGCTGTCGTCCTTTTTTTGTTTAAAATCAGGGTAAACTATATCATATTCAATAGCTTATTGCTTAACTTAATGACATTGGGTAGCGTCCTCTTTTTAGCTATTTTTCAACCATGTCCGAGGTTCTGCAGGTCAGTGTTTCCATGCCCAGCGTGGTTTTAATGTTGCGTAAATCAACTTCAACATGCCAACGTTTTTTGTAGAGAACCACAAGTTTATTCTTAGGGGATTCATCGGCTGAAAGTAATGTGGTAATCAGAATCTTGCCTTTTATCTTCAACTCTCGAATGGTTAATTTTTCCGATGCGCTTTCGTAGTCCGCTTGTGTCATACAGTCGGGTTTGCATTTTGGTTTGTGCAATTCTATCAGGTGATCTTTGACTCCTAAACGTTTGCCGCACCGAAAGTCTGTGGTTCGTTTACGGGCTCCCAATTGTTCGAACACGGCATCAACATCTTGATTCAGCAAGGCCGCCAACAGAAAATAGGTGCTAAAAAACGCATCTCCAAAAACCAGATCACCAGCAGCAAAAGTATCAAGCATGCGGCGAAGCAAGCTCTGTTCACTGGTTCCTTTACCTTGGTAGCCACTCCAGTGTTGTAAGTTAATAATTCGTGATCTTTATGTGATAAATACGTGATTTTTTTATTGTGTAATGACCTTTCATTACGAAAAACTTAATTCGAAAGTAAAAATAAAAAACGACCGATCCACGATGTGAATTTATCTGATTCTTCAGTCTTAATTTACAGCGGTCATTTGCGACCTTCATTTAATGGAGTAACAACAATGCCACATAATTATTTTAAAAAAACATTTACCAATCTATCGATATTAGGGCTCTTAATATCCGCCTCCGCTGCTTTTGCAATGCCCACAGCCAATTTCGAAACAGTTGTCATTGAAATTCCTAATACAACGCTTAGCTCTGAATCAATAGTTCCAGAGGGAACCCCGTTGAAATTAGTGAATCTAGTGACGACTCATATAGATCCTGGGCCGTCTACAGTAAGTCAATTGGGTGTCACTCTGACGTTTCCTACAAATCAACTTGGATTGTCGACAGGGAGTGCTGTCACTTACAGTGTCGATGGTGAAATAATTGCGACTGAAGTACCCGAGCAGCGCATTATACGCCTTCAAACTAACCTAGGGCGAATTGCGGGGGTAGGGTTTAGCATAGGGGAAAACACCTACTTGTTAACTAAGCTGAATACGCCTATTGAAGGTGTTACCAGTACAATCGCCGATTCAATAGCTCATCCAGGGACTATTTCAAGAATAGGAAATATCGAATATGGTTTACTTCCACTTAACGCCGATCCCGTTTCTGGTCAGGTGTTTTCAGAATCATACTTAGGGTCAGAGTTGCGATCAGTCAACACTTCGTCCAGACTGCTCTACGACGCAGATGGTTTACGTGGAACAACAGACAGTCCGACTGAGGAAATTGTTATCTCAGATCTGCAAGGGGCGATTACCAATAGTCCAATTAGTGTATTGTCAGTGGCGGGGGAAACCGAGGTTGAGGCCGTCGTCGTATTTAATGATGGTAGTTCTAGCAATGTTTTAGGGACGAGGTTTACTGCTAACTTTAACTACGGGCGCAATACGCGAACCTATTTATTTGACACTGAAACGTTGATTGCATACGGAAAAACCATTGAAGACGTTGCCCAGGTGATATCAGTAACTCAAGTGGACCATGATCTAAGTTGGGCGCAATTAAGTTTCTCTGGTGCGGAGCGTAACAACGATTCCAGTGCCAGTATGAATGAAAATAAACCACCAGTAGCAAATGACGACAGCTATACGGTGAGTATTAATGGTAGTCTCAATGTGGCTGTCAACAATGGTGTGTTGGCGAATGATGAGGATACAACAGGCGATATATTGACTGCTCATTTGATTAGTCAGACCTCAAATGGCATTCTTACTTTTTTAAACGATGGATCATTTAGCTATACGCCAGACTTAGGGTTTAGTGAAGAGGACTCATTCACTTATTCTGTGTTCGACGGCGAAGAATCATCTACTGCAAAAGTAACGATTGACGTTCAAAGTGACACCATACCAGTACATGTTGAAAAAATTAAAGCTTCGACAAAACTTTTATCTCAAGAGCAATGGCGTGCGCGTGCGCGAATTACGGTACACGATGATAATGAGAAACCTGCACAAAATGCGTTGGTCACATTCACTTTAAGTAGAGACGGCACCAGAATTGGTATCAGAAGCTGTACAACCAACACAAGGGGAGTATGCAGGGTTGTAACATCGCGGTTGAGTCAGAATATTTCGGATGTTGTCTTCACTGTTGTAGGGATTTCATCTGAGAATAAGGGGTATTATTTCGATGAGAGTGAAAGTCGAAATAGTAACGGAACGGCTATTACAGTATTTCGTCCGTAAACGCCTAATAAACCGCCATTCATCATAGCGATATGTCCGCCTTCTTTTGAAATCGACGGAGTGAGTTTGATGCAGGTTCAGAGGAAAAAGGGAAGGAAAAGGTGACGCTACCCTTTTTAACTGTTTTTTGAGTTTTGAATTCTACTGGGATTCAGAACTTAACGGACTATATCAGGGAGAATCGGCATATGAAGACCTCTTTATTGCTGGTCTCTCTAACGAGAAAGTTACGTGGGTATTACAATTACTTTGGCGTGTTGGGTAATTTGGCTGGGCTCTACGCCGTCAAACAACACGTGATGGAACTACTGCATAAGTGGTTAAATCGGCGCAGTGGGCGGTGGAGTTTTACTTGGGCGCGACTTAAACACTATCTTACCTTCAACCCTTTGCCAACACCTGAGTGTTGCGCAAAGAAAGCACTAACGAAGGTTTGGTGGTAGCGTCGTGAAGTCTTTGTTAACTGCTAAAGCGAGTACAACCAAGGAGCCCCGTGAGGGAAAACTACATGCGGGGATCTTTGCGGGGGGCGCTGAGAAATCGGCGTTCCTATCGTGACTGTGCATCAGTGGATGAGTGCGTTAGCTAAATTTAGGTGCTTATGGAAAGGAATAAAATTTTGTCCGAATGAAGCAAGGGTATTGAATTTTCTATGCAATAAGTTGCAATGATGACATTAATTGTTTTCCTTACTGTAACCCCCTTTTTACGAAGAGCACGAAAATTATTAGCGCTTTTAAGAGCCATTGAAGTATCAAGTACATTTACAACAACCAAAGAGCTTAAGAGTTCTTTGGCTGTGTTAAAGTCGTTATCGTTTCTGAAGCCTTGTAGCACTTCGGTAAGAGTGATGTCTCCTATACAAATAGAGGATGAACCAAGGATGGAATCAAGATTTTCAGTTTCAGGGGCCTGATTTCCGTTGAAGTAATCAATCCATACACTGGAATCAACAAAGATCACTCATTAGTCCTCATCTCATTTAAGTCACCTTCCCATTTAAGTTTGCCCCAGAATTTCTTAATATTTTCCTGCTTCTTTAATTTAATCAATGACCTAAGGCTAGCTCAACAGCTTCGCGCTTGGTTTTTACCCCGGTTAAACGTATTGCATCGTTCATAAGTTCATCATCTATAACGATATTTGTTCTCATTTGGCAGTGTCTCGAGATGTGTATATTAAAGGTGAAGATAGCTTTTTGAGTTTACTTGTCATCCAGAGCTTGCCATATTTCATAAGTCTTGAATTCACAAGGAAAAAAAGGGGAGGCTATTCTTACATTGCTATATTGCAGCGCTTGTCCCGTTAACTTTTCCAGTTTCTTTATAAATCGTTCTGACCCGCAGGGCAATCCTTTGGCAATATTTCGCCTTAAAACAGATAGCTGATTCACATCGTTTCCCTTTCCCAGTCACGTACTCCAGTCTGTAAACTGATCAAATTTCTTTTTCCACTTCTACTTTTGTGTGAGTAGATTATCATCCTGTAGCCCACAGTGGACTGACGCACGCGACCATGGGTATCGCTCGGCTTTACGCACCATCTTCACACGTACGGGATTGCGCTCAACATAATGGATAGCTGCTCATAGATACGTAGGTATGCTTCCTGGTTAAGATAATAAGCGAATTAACCCTTGATCTGATTGATTTGGTTTTTCGATATTAACAATGGGTTGACCTACCGTCATCGATCTTCCATCCGCACCACATGCGGGCAAAAAATTGTGGATTACGTTATGTACGCACATTTTTGATCCAGTTTTCCCGGAAAATTGGCTATTTATGCATGGCCCAAAACTTGCTGAATAATTCGATAAGCGACACTGCTTTGTGCTTAACGGGTATTTTGGGGGAGTAAATCATGTCAACAGCAAGTGAGCTCGATTATCTGCCTGCAGATAAATATATTATTAACCATGACATTATGCATTGTACTGTTGATGAAGTTGTCGGCAATTATCTTTATTCAGGACGAGCGTTAGGGCTCTCGGAGCCGTGGGACATCGTTCAGCTTCATCCAGAGTTAAAACCGTTATGGGAGGATATTAGAGATCACTATCAATGTATTGGACTACGTCACAGCGAAAATATTATTTGGGATATGAGCCAGGAACATTTGGGTAGCCATATCGGTTATCAGCCATCGGTATTCTATTTTGGAGTGAACGAATGCACTTTTTGGGGCGACCATATATGGCATGAAACGGTTGAATATATTAATTCCAAAAATAATTTCATGGCATTAGCAGAAGAGTTAAACGTTGATGTGCCCAAAACTTTGTGTTTCGAAGATGTCGAAATAATTGAACCCGAGAGTCTATCGGAAATTACTTATCCCTGTTATCTAAAGGCGGCCGTCTCTGTTTCCGGTGTGGGTATTTACCGTTGTGAAGATAAAACTGAACTTAAAATGGCATTGGAACAATTTTCTAATGCAGTGCCCGTTCAAATACAGGAGGAAGTGCGAACTGAGACATTTCTTAACATGCAATACCAAATAATTGATAATGACGTTATAAGGCTCGCGGCGAGTGAACAGATTTTAGATGGCTTTGTACATCAAGGTAATCGCGTACCTGCTAGCCATGAGCCCTGGGAAGCGGTTGAACCCATGGCACACTGGCTGAAAGATCATGGCATGAAAGGTGTTTTCGCCTTTGATGTCGCCATTGTACAAACCGAAAAGGGACTGCGTTTTCCTGCCATCGAATGTAATCCTCGTTTTAATGGGGCTTCTTACCCAACACTGATCGCGCAGAAACTCAACATACACAATTGGAGTGCGGTTAATTTCACAACCAAACATAGAACTCTGTCGGATATTGACCTCAGCGACATTGAGTACAATCACAAAACGGGCGAGGGGGCGATAATGGTTAATTGGGGTACTGTTCTTGAAGGCAAATTGGTTGTTATGATGGTGGGCGCAAGACCTTACCAGGATGCACTGGAAATAGAACTAAACGCGCGCCTTTAATAACGTGTTTTTATATACTCTCGGCAGCATTGGCGCAGTGGCATGAACGTCGAATTTATTCATTTACTTGTAAGAAACCCTTTATGAATCAATCAGGTAGCTATTCGATCATGGTTCACGGTGGAGCCGGAGCACTCGATAACGTTAAAGACAATAAAATAGCCGTACGTTACCTGGAGAGTCTTCGCCGCATTCTAGAACATGGGCGCGAAGTCCTCGAGCTGGGTGGGTCAGCACTCCAGGCTGCAGAAACCTGTGCCTCGTTACTAGAAGATGATCCTGTTTTCAATGCTGGCTGTGGCTCGGTTTTAAATGAAAATGGCAAAGTGGAAATGGACGCTGCCATCATGGACGGTCGTGATCTCTCTGCTGGTGCCGTTGCGGCTGTCGACAATATCGCCAACCCTATTCAGCTAGCACGATATGTTATGACCGAAAGCGAGCATGTCATGTTGATTTCTGAAGGTGCGATGCGGTTTGCAGACCATTGCGGCATCAAACGTGCGCCGGAAAACTATTTTTATACGTCAGCTCGTGTACAACAATTGAATGAAGCCCGCCTTAAAAACAAGATCATGCTTGACCATGATGACACAGAGGAGGATGGCGAGGATCAAAAATACGGCACAATTGGCGCGATAGCACGTGATCCTTTAGGCAATCTTGCCGCTGCCACCTCTACCGGAGGAATTGTAAACAAACGGATGGGGCGAGTTGGCGACTCCTCAATAATTGGGGCCGGTGTATATGCCGACAATGAAACCTGCGCGGTTTCTGCCACTGGTTATGGCGAAGACTTCATGCGCTCAGTAATCTCAAAAACAATATCCGACTTTATATATATGAAAGGAATGGATGCACAAGATGCAACTCAAGCTGGAATTGAATACCTAATCCGAAAGGTTAAAGGTCGGGGTGGAGTCATTGTTATTGATCAGCATGGTAATTGCGCGAGTGGCTTTACGACAAAGAAGATGATCCATGGCTGGATTGAACATGGCGGGCAAACTGTGGTTAGATTCTGATAACCAGAATCTAACCACATGTGAAAAAAGAGGGCGCTACCCTTAACTGCTATATTGCAGCACTTGTCCCGTTAACTTTTCCAGTTTCTTTATAAATCGTTCTGACCCGCAGGGCAATCCTTTGGCAATATTTCGCCTTAAAACAGATAGCTGATTCACATCGTTTCCCTCTCCCAGCCACGTACTCCAGTCTGTAAACTGATCAAATTTCTTTTTCCACTTCTATTTTTGTGTGAGTAGATTATCATCCTGTAGCTCACAGTGGACTGCCGCACGCGACCATGGGTATCGCTTGGCTTTACGCACCATCTTCACACGTACGGGATTGCGCTCAACATAATGGATAGCTGCTCATAGATACGTAGGCATGCTTCCTTGTTAAGGTAATAAGCGAAGTTAAAATAAAGAGTAGCGTCCTCTTTGTTCCAATGCGCGCCTGTCTTGCCAAATTTGGCGAATATATAAGATAGGTTATGCCAATTATGGCATGCATTGTAGGCGTGAACGCGAGATTTTGCCTGTCGTCTGCCAAGACTTACTATGCCCCTATAGCCTTTTTCCTAGTCTAAGGCTCAGATATATCAGTCAGTTAGTACGTTTTTTCGGGAGTATTGAATTTGCTGGTTGGCAGTTGGTATGTCCTTTGCCATAGTGTAATGTGCAGGCTAGGTGTTGCCTCAGACCAGGAGCACGGTTTGTCCATCCCCCTGAATTGATGGTGGGCAGGGCGTGCTTCAAGCCTGAGTTTTTTTAACCATTTTTATGGCGGAACTTATAGAGAGGCGAGCATGGATAAAAACAGAGTTTATTTATTAACGGCGTTAGTGTTGCTATTCGGCAGTAGCGTGGTTGGCGCGGCCGATACCGACCAATACCAACAGGCGGCCGAGGCAGCCAGCAAAGGCTTTCTGCAACAGTTGGGTAAGACAATGAAAACAGAGATGCAGAGTAACGGCCCGGTCGCGGCAGTGAAGGTCTGCTCTGAAATCGCCCCCAGCATGACGGGGGAAATCTCACGCAATAAGGGCTGGAAAGTCACGCGTGTCGGCACCCGTGTGCGCAACCCCATGTTAGGCATGTCCGATGCGTGGGAACAGACCGTGCTGGCTCAGTTTCAACAGCGCGCCGACAAAGGGGAATCGTTTCAGGGCATGAGTTTCTCGGAAATCGTCGACGAACCTAATGGCCAATACTTTCGATACATGAAAGCGATCGGTGTTAAGCCGTTGTGCCTCGCCTGCCACGGCGGTGAAAAAGATATACCCGAGGCAGTCCGGACGGTTTTACAACAGCGCTACCCATACGATGAAGCAACGGGTTACGCAGCGGGCGATTTGCGTGGCGCGGTGAGCATCAAACATCCCGTCGGGAAAATGTAGACGGGACGATGTATCCAGATCACAAAGGATAGATTATTGGGTAGCGTCCCCTTTTTCGTTTTTCAATTGCACGAATGTCGGCATCGCTGAGTAGCTCGGTTGGGGTGCTGTCATTACCGGAGGGTGGTGTTTGTACCGGTTGTGCGCCGCCCGGCATTACCGAGTCTAGTCTTAAGCGGCAGCCGGTGCTAAGGATCGCAGTGCGTTCAATCACGTTTTTCAGTTCACGAATATTGTCGGGCCAATCGTGCGCGGCGAGTGTGGTGATCTGTTGTTTACTGAGGCATGGTGTGTCGCGCCCTAGCTCTTTTGAATAGCTGCGAAGAAAGTGCATGGTGAGTGGGCCGATATCGTTTTTACGTTCACGCAGCGGGGGCACCTCAATCGGGAAGATACTCAGGCGATAATAGAGGTCTTCGCGAAAACGGCCGGCTTTGATCTCTGCCTGTAGATCACGATTGGTGGCGGCAACTACGCGCACATCGACCTTGACGGTTCTTTCATTACCGGCGCGTTCAAACTCATGTTCCTGCAGTGCGCGCAATAGCTTGCCCTGTAGGTCTAATGGAAAAGGGGACGCTACCCTGTGGGATTAATGGGTAGCGTCCCCTTTTTATTACTTTTTCTTATTCCAAAAGAGCTGGACACTTTGATTTCAAGCAGCCGCATGGGCAGAAAAGTATCTCGTAAATGGAGGTCAGGTTGAGATACTGGAAAATTCAATTGTTTACACTCAACTCGCCATGCTGTTAGATTGAGTGGTCTATGCAAATAACCGAGCCACATACATCTGGAAATGCTTTGTTCACTCTGGGGTTCAGGCCGTTTTTCCTGATGGGCAGTGTGTTCTCTATAATTGCAGCCGTTCTCTGGACACTGAGTTACCAGTTCAGCTTACCCATTCTACCCGATACCCGGCTTAGCAATGTGCATTGGCATGCGCATGAGATGATCTACGGTTATGCGATGGCGGTTATCGCCGGGTTTCTGTTAACGGCCGTTAAAAACTGGACAGGTGTTCAGACGACACATGGTTTTGCGTTGTTTGTGCTTGCTGGTATATGGGTATTAGCGAGGCTGATGCCATATTTGCCCATTAGCAATGCCCTGGCGGCGATGGCGATTTTCGATTTACTCTTTAATCTGCTGGTCTGCGTACTAATATTGCTACCTATTGCCAGGGTAAAGCAATGGCAACATATGGGTGTCTGGGCAATTCTGGGTCTCCTTTTCGTTGGGAATCTGTTGTTCTACCTTGGACTGTTCAATTTACTGGATAATGGCATTCGCATGGGGCTTTATACCGGGCTATATACCATTATTTCATTGATCATGTTGATGGGGCACAGAGTCATCCCGTTCTTTATAGAAAAGGGCGTTGGTTATCCGGTCAAACTTAAGGATTATCCGTGGATTAATGTCGCAAGCCTACTGCTGATGTTGGTATTTCTAATTACTGAAGTCTACTATCCGTTGCCGATGTATGCGGCGGTGAGTGCAATCCTGCTGGCCAGTATTCATGCGTTGCGTTTGTTGGGTTGGTACAGCATTGGCATTTGGAAAAAACCGCTGTTATGGATACTCTATATTGGCTATAGCTGGATTATTGTGGGATTTGTTTTGTATGCATCGGCCTATTTTCTCAATATCAATCTGGTACTGGCTGTACATGCATTCGCTTATGGCAGTGTTGGTATGATGACTATAGGTATGATGGCCCGTGTTGCACTCGGGCACACCGGACGTGATGTGTTTAATCCGCCCTTTATTTTGCTGCCTATATTCCTGCTGATGCTTGCCGGTAGTATCGTGCGTGTTTTATTACCGCTGCTGGCGGCACAGTATGACAATGCCTGGATTCTGCTTTCGCAGCTTCTCTGGATTCTCGCCTTTATGATGTTCACGGCAGTTTATTTTCCCGTGCTGGTAAAATTGGCACAAGATAAAAAATAGTGAGTCGTTAAGATAACAAGGGCCTGGACACTCAAAGAGTTTGTTATGGCCCTATGTGAGTAGAACATGGACACGTAAAGATAGAAGGTAACTCAGGCTCTATTGTCTCCGGACAATTCGTTGCTCAGAAAATAAACAATGTGAATTCATGGGAGCAAAGAAGTGGACGTTAAAATTGAGTATAATCAGGGGGTTAGCTGGTAATGTGACCCAGTTTTCGGGCTGTGTAGCTCTATGCAAATTGGGAGGCGCGTATACATTAGTTTGTTATAGTAAGATTAAATATTGATCAAATCCTATGCAGTGATGCTTTGTAATAGTATGAAAAACATACAAGAACGAAAGGCAAAGAGACTCTCTGTATATTCCAGTTTGAGTGGATTAATGCGCTCTCTCGTTTCGTCACTGTTTATTACTCTCCTCTTGCTGGCCACCGGAGCGGGTTTAGTATTCTCTGTCGCTTTTGCCGAAGCAATAACGTTTGAGCCGGTAAAAAATGAATCGATCAAGATCACTGGAAAAATAGTCGATCGTTATTTTTTTGTAGAATTCAACACATTGTCGTTCATCGATCCTGTTGCATTCGGGTACTTTATCTCCGCCTTCGAAAATCAGCAGATTCCGTATGACGGACAGCATAAGCCTGTCGCCTCCGATAAAGTGACTTGCACCACTTCTCATTGCAGTCATGCACTAGAGGCTCCTATTACCGAAGTGCCGTATACCGTCGGCATCGGAAGCAGTGATTCGATAAATACTATATCGGCAACATTGAGCTTTATGCCGGGAAACCGTGATGGGGTTCCGTTCAACCCGTCGGTTACAGTCACTGCACTTGGAATTAATAGCGTTATTGTCGCTTACCAAATGCCGTTAGGATACCGCCCCACCGATTCAAAAGCCTGGGTAGGAATATGGAAGGGAGAGGCAAACAGCACCATTCCACCTATTGGAAAAGCAGACGTTGACTCATTCCAGTCTGAGGGTGCCCAAGCGATAAACGGAATAAAGATTCAAACCGGTGCGACCTACACCGTTGGATTTATTTCCGGGCCGAATAGTAAAGATATTGTTGCCACCGCCACAATTAAGACAACACCCTACTGAGTAACACCCACACAGTCGTTTCTGTACTTTCCACGAAATAGCCTATACTTCCGTTGAACACTTTTCTGCTCGCTGTTGCAGGTGTGCTGTTTTATGAGTCGGAAATCGGTAAGACCAACTGGTTTGGTCAATACTCTCGTGACATGTCCATTTCCTGTTTTGGTAATGCCTTCTGGCGGTCGGAACAAACGCTATCGAAACGGCTTTACAGAAAATAATAATTGCTATAGTTTTCTAGCCCGCAGATAACAACAACCTGCATCCTAACCATCACAATATGAGAGGAAATCATGGAATTTAAGATAACTCAGCAAGAAGGTATTCAACTGGTCGGAAAGCTCGTTGGATCGACCGTTTCGGTCGACTACACTGCGATGTTGTATGAGCAACCTGCAGATAACGGCTGCTTTTTAAGTATCTGGCAGGATACTCAAATTCCTTTTGGGAAAGCAGGAGATCCCACGAATTCAATTAAGGGGAACGAGAGAACCGGTTCCCAGGTATTTGATCAGTTGACCACGAATGTTCCTTATATTGTCGGTTGGGGGGCAGGAAATACTACTGGTACGACAGATCCGAATTACGGTTCTATTGGCGCAAGTGTTTCATTTACTCCGGGGAGCGATGAAGATTCTGGTGGTATCGTTACTGGCGTTTCTGATCAAGTCAGTATTACCCCGGCGCTTGTTAGCGCTAATTCTATTGTGGCTACTTTCGATACACTGGACGGAAATAATCCTTCAAAAAATGGCAACTGGATCGGTCTTTGGCAGGGAAGCACGATTGACTTTGATGGAGGGTACCTCCAGAAGTGGGATGTTACCTCTACCAACAACAGTGACTCTCAAGGTTTGAATGTAGAGCAAGCGATTCGGTCTGGATCGACCTATACGCTTGCGTTTGCTAGCGGACCCAACAAGTCAGATATCGTGGCCCGTGTCACTTTTAAGACCAGTGGTTACTAACTGATTTGCCCATCCCGACGGCGGCCGCCGTCGGGATGGTTTTTCACTATTCATGAGTAAGTAGACTCGGCGGATTTAATTCTTTGCCGCTACTTTTCTCTGTGAGCGAGTTGCAGGATCGTGCTGGGAGCCACCATGGTAATGTTTACGAGACTTAGGACGAGTGATTTTTTATATACGGCAGAGGCAGACGATGGTTCTGTCGGGTGGGTTGGGTATCTGCTGCCGACAACGATTGATCCCTCCACTGTACCTTCCCCGCTTGATCTTACTGATTCATTTACCCAATATCCGGGCACTTATCTTTTCAGTTATACCGTGCCTGTTCTTGATACGACAGAAGCTACGACAGCATTCATATCCTCGGTTCGAAATGCCCTCGGCATCGCAGGTCCGTCGATGGTATGGCTTCTTAATCTGTCCGCTATCTCCTCTACGACGACCCACTATCTTTCGTACAGATCAGACGGCACAGTTGCTATTCCTTTGAGTACCAGCATTACTTCTGATCTTACTTTCGGTATTTCAAACAGTTCGACAATCACCATTCAGGACGATGCCTTTCTTTTTTCCGGCGGAGTCACCATGACTACCCGCAACGGTATCGAGAAATGGAAGATATCGCCGAACGCTGCTCACTTGATGATGAACGGAAAGGGAAGAGGGACTTTTGAGTTTCAACTCTATCTGAATCCTCGATTTGATTTTGACCTGTTGGGATGGGAGCTGCGTTACTGTATTCCACAGTCTGCCGTGAATCCAGACCCGGCAAACGTATTGCGACAGAGCTACCCGCTTATTGATACCAGTAAATTTGCTAGCAGTATAATGATTCAGATGAGTTCCCGAATTGATCCAACCATGGTTCCAGACAAGGATCGCACATTTATGGCGTTCACTGGGCAGAATTGTACGAGCCTCAACAACTCAGGTTGTAATGCCACGGAACCGACGTTGTTGTATTCAACATTTATTACCGATGCTGGGCATCCGATTAATCTGGCACCAGTGGGCTGGAATGGTTCATCGAGTATCGACCCTGATCCTTCCGTCGCACGATTGGTATTCACCCCGGCCGATCTCGCAGGTACAAACTCCAACGTATATTACATGACGCCTTGTGGAAATTTCCGTTTGGGAATTGCCTCAGATTTTGTTAACGCTTCCGCGCCGCCTGCGCTTCTCGCAGGGACATCTGGTACCGAGACTATCGGGTTTACGCCATTTGCCGATGTTGCCGCAGATGATGGGGATCTTCTATCATTTGTTCCGTATCAGTCGGGGTATGCACCGGTTTTCCCTTTACCAGAAACATCACCGACCGGGCCGCCGCCGAATACCGAGCCCCTTCTTAATACGAAGTATCAAACTGCGTGGGCAAACGTTATTCAGGGAAGTGGCTCTTCTCTTACCGTCGGGTACTACTCACAACCGATGGGTGCATCGCTCTATAATAATGCCACTTATCTCTGGGAGAATACGAAGGAGTATCTCGGATATTTTGAGACCCCCGTTGGCATTGATCAATCGACAGACTTTTGCTTTCCGATGGTTCCCTATTGCCAGACCTCCGTCAGTCAGAGCCCGGGTTCTTTTTCCTTCGACGATATTTCCCGGTTCGAAACCACGATATTGAACCCGGAAAGAAAGCAGGACATTCAGAGTGCAAAGCAGCCGATCTCTATCACCCATACACTGCAGCGGCGCAAGGTGGGTAAGAGACATGCTGCTAGAGTTACGGCTGACTCGACAACAAAAGCAACCACTCCGCAAGGACTGCTTGCCGCCGTTGATACTGCTGATAGCTCATGGGTCAACCTGCTGCTGGCAATAAACCAGGTTACCGAAGGTTCGTTTTCCATGCAGTTTGAAAACCTTCTCGACCCGCTCAAAAATGCGTTTCAATCGAACCAGTTGTTGCTGGTGGCGACGGACGGGAAAAATTTCGGTGTACAGGTATATAACGATAAGGGAAAGCCGGTTGCCCCAGCGCCTGATCCCACTGAGCCACTTTTCGACAACCTGATGGCGATCGAAGAGTGGCTTTTTTCTGTGGTGACCCCGTGCAGCGGTGAGTCAAGTACCAACAAGCCCGTGTATGACGATTATAACAACGTGATGATTTTTAAATTCTGCAAAGGGGCCTTGGTTGATCTGGTACAGAGCCCTAAAGGTTGGACTAATCCACTGGATTTTAACGATGACAGTATCGGTGTCTCTGGGCTGACGGGCGTCTCTTCCTGGATTGAAAGCTATTTTGATCAAGCCCAAAAGGATGAAGCGCTTTACCCGGAATATTTACAGAATTTTTGTCGAATCATCAACGACCCAAACTGGAATGGAATTCTGACATTAAAAGCGGATGTCGCCAGCCTTCCTTCAGACATCCAGGGGTTAATGGCCGGGGTGGTCTACCCGGAAAAATTTTTCGCTCATCATTTTGGCATCGAGATCAACCCGGTGGAAACTTCCACTGATGGGGATGTTGATCTTTCAAAAAACAGTTCCCTTTTTGGGTTGATCAATTACCTTGACACTGATTATGCAAATCAACTGGCAGCCGGGAAAGGAGTGAATCAGCCCGTACCTCCCCGTGCTGCAACTACTTACGATTTCAAGGTTCTTTACTTGCAATCGTTGTTTGTAAATTCTGCCGTCGCAAAGTTCGGAAGCAAAACACAGCTTACCTGCAACCAGTTGTACAGTGAAGTTGTCAGCTCGTTGAATGATCAGACCGACATTTATAATTCAATGATTATTGATGGTACCTATCAGAACCAGAACGGAAAATCGGTCTATGTATTTGAAACCAACGGTAACAATGCATACGGTTTTGATTCCTCCATCTTCAATGTCCTCAATTTTACCGAGGGGCAGTTTAATACTGTGGCGGATGGAAGCGATGGCGGTGATGTTATCTCTCTTTTTAGCCTCACGGGGAAATTTGATTTCAGGAAAATAAAAGATCTGGATATGTTTTCTTTTGGCAGTGAAGGAAGCGCTTCGATTACCGATCCGAAAGGGCTTGCCTTTACTAATGTGTTTATCCGAATGACCTCATCTTCTGAGACCAATCTCATTACGTCGATGCTTTTCGATACCGCAAGCATCACGTTTAATGTTCAGGAGAGCGATACCAGGGAGAACAGTCTCTACCCGAACTTTGCACTGGATATCAAGGGATTGATCAGTGGTTCTGTCGATAGCAGTCCAGACTCGAAAGGTTTTCTGCGGCTTCAGTCTGATGCGAAAATTACCGGCACTGTCGGTACTTGGTATGCCTTGGACTGTTCTTTGAACATGGGGTCACCGGGAGCGTTAGCCTCTTCTGCGGGCTTCGTTTCATCTATGGCCCTTTGCTGGTCTCCGTCGGCAGTGTCGGAGGCTGATGGCGATGATCCCTCCTATAAAGTGTATCTGGGTTTAAAACTTCCTGGTTCCGGCAGCAGTGCCAAACTGCTCTCTCTACAGGGGGTGCTCAAACTGACCATCGGTGAGATGAAGCTTTCCTACATCAACGATCAGCAAGCCTACATGATGATGCTGTATGACATCGCACTTAAATTTCTTGGGCTGGTACAGATACCATCGTTGAATGGTCGTACGTCATTTTATCTCTTCGGCGGCCCTCAGGGGAGTGCATCGAAAGTCAGCGAACTTGGTTGGTATGCGGTTTACAACGTTGCACCTACACCGCCGAGCGATGGCTCGCAAAAAACGCTTACGACAGAAGGTGGAGAGTAATGTTTGATTTCATCACTCAAATTATTGAGTCTTCCCCAGAAAATTGGACGAGTGCTACGCAAACGGCGGCAACCGAGTTTAAGGCTCGGCTGGCTGCCGAAACGGTCATTCGAATATATGTTGATAATACTATTAACTTTGGGAATCAGGCGAGCAGCGTATTGCTGATGCAATCGCTGATAGACCAATATGATTTTATGGGTGAAGAAAAAAATGTATGGATGGTTTATAAGGCAGAGGATGCCGACGAAACGCGTAAAAAATTATCGTTATTGATTAAAGGTTTTGATGCGTCTAATCCTGCGGCCACGGCGACCTATAAAGGTGTCACTCTTAATTTCATAACAGTAGAAGATTTGAATACTGATCCAGCTTACGCTGAAATTAATTACGGATTTTCTGGTGGTGCTGATGTTGATGCTGAACCGAACTGGTACGCTACCAATTTAAAGGTAAAAATATTCCTTCGGCTCCAGGCATATCTATGGACAGAAGGTCCACAGCAGATTCAGTACGGGGGAACTCATGTGGATGATGATCCTTTCGACCTGGATGCCAATGCTGGGGAACCTGGGACTTTTCAACAACGGAACTGGTATGTCTCACCAGAATATTGGGTCCCGCAACAAGCTGATTGGACGTACTATTCTGATGATGCCAACCCTGGGGTTGATGCGGAATCTGCTGCCCGAGCCAAGCTAGCCAAAGTGCTGACTGATTTTGTTGTCGCTCAAGGGGTTAGTGTCCGATTTATGCCAGCGTATGGCATCAAAGGTGAATCCACGGATATATTATCCCCTGACAATCAAATTCAGGTGGTTCCGAATCAATTAATTCCATCAGTTATTTCAACATCCCTAGGCGGTGGCTATTTGGAGGCCGGGCAAACTCCTGCCATCGTGGTGAGCCTGAATAATGATATTTCTGATGAGGCCTATATCATTTCAGAGCGGGTAAGTAAGGGGGGGGCGACGAGTGAAGAAGATGAATCGCAACAAAGCTACGATGTCGCAAACCAAAACAAATTAACCGCTGAAACTGCGCTTGCGGATGCTCAAGCGAATGGGAGTGAAGATGTACAAGGTCTAGAAAGAATATTGGCAACCGCAAACGATGAATTTGCTGACGCGCAAGGAGTAAATCAAGAGCAGCTTGGCGCACAAACCAGTCGTCAAGATTGGCTTACTGAGCGAAATGCTCCTGCTGGAGTATCGTTTCTATCCAGCAGGAATAGACCGGGCGCATCCGGTGCGATAACGCCAGCGACTACCCCAGAAGCTTTATCTACCTCGCTGGATTCTCTTGTAGCTCCTGACTCTACTCGTCCTGCTGTTCTGTATTTGGAGCTAGGCTCCTTGCCGACTATTTTGTATAACTACGTCATGTCGTTGGGTAGTTATCCCAATGTATTCGAAGGTGCAAACACGGCAAATCTCGCGCTGAATCAAGGGAAGTGCTACATAAGAATGCAGGACATTGATCTAGAGTCTAATCCAAATCGGTATCCCGCACCTTGGGCTCTCGCTGTAGATGGCTTAAGCCAGCCTCAAAGTCAGAGTATAAATGCTGCAAATGCACTTCCAGAAGCTCTTTATTCTTCTAAATACGATGCTGCTATTTTTGTTCCTAACATCACTCTGACAACCAATTATTTAAGTGATTATTACATTACGCAAGAAGCTACTTTGCGTGATTACTATGAAGAGTTACAGGCCTATTATCACGACCCGGTTAATGGCAAGTTGGGGATTGGACTTGCGTATATGAATCAGGCCGCTATCAATATCGGGATACCTGCCCCGGAGTAAATGTAGCCGGTCAGCAACGAGCCGACGACAACCAACATTTACAGTGATATTCGAGAATCCCAAGGGGAAATTATGACGCTTTACGAACTATATCAGGCAATTAGTGGTCAACTTGCATCCGGCAAGATCGATCTGATCCCTGGTATTCTCTCGGATGGAAGTATCTCGAAATTTTACCAGTCGATCTCTGTTACAAAATCGTTAGTCATCGACGATCCATCGTTAGATCCTCCAACGGCAGATGCTTCCCTTACGCAGTTTGTATTAACCGGAAAAACAGTCTCTCTCGGAACAGCAGATGGCACCGCATTAGATGCAACAATCACCTTTACAGAGCAGCTTGGCGCTCTTTATTCGGTAGGGGATTTCCGTACCGATCTGCAATGGAATATTGCAGGGGTAGAGTGGTTCGGTTTCAGTAAGCCGGGGTTCACTATCAACGCTGGAGATGGATCTACCCCAGCTTACGGAGTTCTGGGTGGCTCCCCTTCCTGTTTACAAGATTTTTTTATGGGAATCCAGCTTCCCCTGAAAGGAAACACTTGGATATTTGATGGCGAATTTGGTACGCCAGTTGGAATCGCTGATGTTATTCAACTGGCAGGGGGGATTAATCTAGCAAACAGCATTCCTCCACCATTAAACACGGTTACCGCTATCGGGGTTTCCTCATCGACGATCACCTACAACACGGCCAGCACGACCCTGGAAAGTTTTTCTTTTGCCGTTACCCAGGTAGATCCCACCGAGGAATTCGTGCTTTTTCCATTCCTACCCGGTTTTCCGAGTGTTGGTTCGATTGTTATGAATTTTGTTGTTATCGATCCGGTGAAAACCAGAGAAGTTACTTTTAACTTTGGCGGAAAAGCAATTTTTCCACGAAAAGATATGGATGCCGACGGTGCGCGTCCAACGATATCCTTAAGCGGGTCTTTACCCAACTTTACTATTCAAGGTTCCCTTGACGATAACGGAGCATTGCTATCGGTCGATGATATTCTTCATATTATTCTGCCACCAGAAATTAGTACTGGAATCCCTGGTGGTTTTAAAACCCTGACTTTCTCAGCCGATACACCGAACAACAAATGCAGCTTTTCAGGCACCTTTAATGCCGACTGGAATATCACGGTTGAAACAACCTTATTTACTATTCCGCTGGTAATCAAAGAACTTTCAATGTCTTTGCAACGGGCAGGTAAAAATAACGGCTGTTCTTTTGGCGGTGTGATTCAGGTGGGTGAAGATGATGTCGAAGGCACCTTTCAGCTTTCGATTATGGCAAACACGCCCATTGGCAGTACTGACTGGACCTATCGTGGATGGCTGTCTGAAGGCACTATTTCTCTGACGGCGCTTTTATATACCTTTAGTAAAGGCGTATTTACGATTCCGGCAGAGAGTTTTAATCTGGTTATCAATCAGCTGAATGTCGAAATTTCAAGTGCTGGAACCTATAATTTCGAAGTCGGTGCCGTTATGACGCTGCCATTTGGCATTGGGGATGTTAGCGGTTTTCTCGGGGTGTATTCCGACGGGGTGATCCCGGCCGGGTCTGGTATAAAATCATCGAACGCTGCGCTTCCCACCACAAAGTTTTTAGCGCTGCCATCTCCATTGTTGGCTGATTCTGCTCTCGCCGAGCCCAAGCAACAACCCGCCTACCGAATGATGGCCTCCTATCATTTCATGAATATCGATTGGACTTTAACCGTCGATATGAAAGATAACAGTAATTATCGCTATTTCCTCTCTCTCTCCGAATATCTCACCGGGGAATATGTTCGCGATGAGGTAAAAAAACAGGCGACGATCACCATAAAATTTGGCAATGTTTCTGTGGGCGACATTGTTGCACTGCTGCTCTCTTGGGCTACGCCCGGAGGCCCCAGATCGTTGTCGGCTCCCTGGGATATTTTAAACAGTATTCCGCTGAATAATCTTGAGATCGTCATCACCATTCCGGACGACAAGGCAAAGCGGGACACTATCGCTGTTAAATATCCAGCCGATCTAAGTTTTGGTTTTTTTACTTTAAGCTACATCAATTTCACCTACCAGCCGAAAGAAACGGATGCGAGCAAATATGAAGTCATGGTGGAGCTGGATGGGAAATTCATCAACGGCGAAGCAATCCCGAGTTGGGATGCGACCGATCCGAACAGCGCACCGACCCAGCCGGGAACCGGTAACAAATATCTGGACATCCGTCTCTTAGCATTAGGCCAGCATGTCACCGTGGCAGGCTATGAATCGTTTACGTCGGTGGAAGACGCGATTAACGCCATGCGTTCTTTAGAACCACCAAAGGATGACAGCACAATTCCGGTTTCAGCTAACCCGAGCAAAGGGCAGCCGATGTTCGACCCGAAAAGCAATTGGCTTGTGGGGATGAATTTTGGTGTGCTTAAATTTGGCGGTGATACCAACACAACCTCAAGTAACAGTAAAGAACTTGCTGCCGCTGAACCGAGCAAAGCGGGGTATCTGTTAGACCTTTCTATTATCTTTAACGATCCAAATCTATACGGACTTCGGTTTTCCCTAGACGGGCCGGTTGCCAAAGTTTTAGCCGGTCTTTCGTTTGAGATTATGTACAAAAAGGTTTCCGATTCCATTGGAATGTATCAGGCGAAACTGACGTTACCCAACTCCGTTCGGCAGCTACAGTTCGGCGTATGCGGAATCACCATTCCGAATTTCGGGGTGCAGGTGTTTACCAATGGTGATTTCCTTGTCGATATCGGCTTCCCGTACAACAACGATTTTACCGTATCGTTCTCGGTTCAAATTCAGGCTGGGCCAATACCGCTGATCGGTTCTGGCGGGGTCTATTTCGGCAAGCTCAGTTCTGCGACCACCTCTATCGTTCCGGCAACGAGCTGCGGTACCTTTAATCCTGTTATCACCTTAGGGCTCGGTATTCAGGTTGGTCTCGGAAAAGATATCAATATTGGGATCATGCAGGCTGGGTTTTCGATAACGGTGTTCGGAATTATCGAAGGGGTATATGCGGCTTTCAATCCCTTTGACACTACCCAAGAAGCGTCTGACTTCTTCATGGTAAAAGGAACGATTGGGGTCATTGGTCGACTTTACGGCACCGTCAGCTTCGCTATTATCAGTGCCGATTTCGAGGTGGTGGTGAAGGTGTATGTAGAAGCGTCGTACCAGTCGTACGGATCGATGCCCATCGCCATTGTGGCATCTGTCGAGATAAGGCTTACGGTAAAGATCAATCTCGGATTTTTCTCCATCAAGATTCATCTTTCTTTCTCTGCGACGGTCAAAGAGACCCTCGTTATCGGTACCGATAATAGCGCCAATGCTCCCTGGAATCTGTGCAGTTCCGGGAATGTCGCGCTGATTGCCGGGCGTAAAAATCTCCATGTCCTCCGGACAGCCTACCTTCCGCAGAGTCGGAAGCGCCTGGTGATGACGACCCTTGCCTACACGGCTGACGAAGATAAACCGCCGCTCACGATTTATTATGGCCCGGCACAAACCGTGGCAAATGCCACCACCTCCGGTGCATTGACGGATCAGACAAGCAAGATTGATAACCTGTTTTATATCGACACGGGGAACGACTCTTTCGACAGTCTCTGCTACGAGCTGTTTAACTGGTTGGTCACTTCATATCACCCGGAAACCGTCACTCGGGAAAATATTTCCGATACGGTCATTACCTATACCGATCTTCTCGATATCTACCACGAATTGACCGACGAGAATGTATTGACCCCCTTGAGTGTCGCGCAGATTGATTCGTTCCTGAACGATCATGTCGCGGTCACCATTATGCCTGCTGACCCGACAAGCCCGTCGGAAATAACGGCTGCCGTATTCCCGGTTCCGCCGGAAGTCACTATCACCGTACCGGGCGGCAAGACACGAACGTTATCTACGTTCACCACTTGCGACGATACCTACATCGAGACGATGAACGCATTTTTCAAAGACCTTCAAATGCAGGTGGAGAGTGACCTGACGGGTGAAGGAAGTGCTGCCAGAAAAATGAGTATCAATGAAGATCAGTCGTTCACGCTTTCGGCTGCCGGTCTGGTATTCCAAGACTTTTTTGTCATGATGAGCAGTCAGTTGATCCAGTATGGGCTAGATGCTATGACCCAATACAAGTATCAGCTAAACGATACCAACGCGAATTCTCTGGCCGGTATTGTCACCTGGTCCAGCGGGATGGTTGATCCTTCCGGCGTTGATAAGAACGACCTCACTTGCGAGGTGATAGCAGAAGCAAACAAAGACGCACCCTTGACCGGCGGGTTGGATATTTCCATTACCGGACTTACCACCCAGGTTGTCAGTTCAACGCTCCTGCAATCAGTGGTGGATCAATATGATTCCGCGTTCACGGTGGAGAGCTTGATTGCGATAAACAATACGACTCAGTACCTGATTAACGGTGGCGTGATCATTACCAATGCGACGACCGAGGCGACGATAACCACCGAGAGTAACTCGACGTTCCAGTCGCTCATGGATGCAAGCGGATGGTCGGATGCCGAATTTGCCGCAGCCACCGCTAGCCTGGTCGGTCTTCTTACCAATCGGACGGTGATGACCCTTCCGGCAGTGACCTATATCACTGCTGCTGGCAACACCGATACCTTTGCATTAATCGCAAACCGGTATGCGACAAGTCCGTCTGATATTGCCAATACGCTCGCGAACCAGACGATATCTCCCTTGTTCTACACCACGGTAGATGCGCCGAACTATATTGATTTACCGCATATGCTCTGCCTGAGTGTTTCTGCCACCACCACCGAGATTAAGAACTGCAATAGCCTCGATCAGCTGTCCGGTATGGTGAGCCGGTTCCTGGTATACGGAATGCGGCTACCGGTCGGAAGCAATACCGGCCTTACCTTTAACGATCCGAACGACGCACCGTGTTCCGGTGGAGTGGATTGTTCCATGTATTCGGTAACCGGACAGCAGTTTGACCTCCCCACATTGACCGCAGGAGACGGGGTGACCATGGTCGCGACCGACAACGCACCTGCGTGGCTTAAGAACGGTATCGGTTCGGGCGCTACCGTTACCTTTTCTACCGATATGGTTGATACGATGAATGCCGTTCTGACGGAAGCGCAGACGGAGGGTGTGCAGCCGGGGGTTGAGTACCTGGGTATCGCGCCGATGCGGAACGAACAGCCAGTGCAGTACGACTTTTCCCAGACGATTCTGTGGCAGGCCGATGGTGCGGTATCCTTGCCATACGGTACCCCGCCGGCCAATGAAAAAGCGCCAGCCCCGTATCTCTGGCCGTTTTCCAGCGGTCTCCTTGATTATCTGCCGAAGACAACCTACGGCCTGCCAAACCCGAAACTTGCGTTGAAAATAGGCAGCGTCGATCCTTCTACGGGCCAGCGGGTAGTTTCCAATGCAAGTTATTACGGATTCGGTTCGTTGGTAAACGTCACCATCAAGCTGATTCCAAATGGCAGTAACGCCTATACCTATGAGTTAACCGGTGCTGACGAAACCGGGGTGATGATATTAGAACGGCTCCTGGCGATAAGCAGCAATACGGATACTCCGGTGCAGAATATGACCTTGCTCTATCCGCCGAACGCATCTTCCGGTGAAGATTCGGGGATGGTGTCCGACCCGCAATCGGCTGTCGCTACCTTCATTACTCAGGGGAATCTTTCCACCTACACCAATCCGGCCGGATTTGGCCTTGTTGCCCTTGCCGCCACACCGGAAGTGGCTCAGCCGGAAGGGTTACTGAACACTCCATACGATTTTATTAAAATGCTGTGGGAATGCAGCATTACCCGTTCTGGTGGATTCTATCTTTACTACGAGAACAAAGAGAAACAAACCGGATTTTCAGACCTTATCTTCAATGAAAATGGAGAAGCAACACTGGGACTGCTGATTACTTATGCCGACACCGGCACCACGATCAAACCGGATACCCTGTACGATTACATGAATGTCGTCATCACCGGGCAGAACATCAATCCGAGTTCCGAATCGCTGTTTGGTGAAGCAGAATCTCTGCCGGTTGATGTTTCCATCACGGAGGACGATTCACTGGCCGCGATTGCATTGCGATTGAGCCTGTTGGTAGGGGAGACCGCTGAACTTCTTAATGAACTGCCGTTGGCACCCACAACGACAGTAACGTTAAACGAGCTGATTTATCAGGTCGGCAGCACCGCGCCAACAGGTGATGCGGTTGCAATCGCCGCCTACTACGGAACAACCCTCACCGATCTGGAAGCGGCAAATGCGGGTCGAGGAATCAATTTTTCAATGGCCATTCCCGTCTGGACTGCCTTGCGTATTCCGCAAGTGAGCTATCTGTTGTCTAGCGGAAAGGCGGGGGATACATTGGCAACGATTGTTGCATACTACGGTGCGGAACTGCCCAAGGTCGCCAGCGACAACCAGACAACAAAAGGATTGTTTACCCCGACAAGCCATACCGTTGATGTTCTCTTTACGAACGTCAACACGACAACCCCGGCAGGGTGTCTAGCCTTGGAATTGACCCGCCCAAATCCTGGCGAACTTCCGCCACCTGATTCTCCTGATTATTCCCAAACCTATCTACAGCAGGTATATAACCTTCTTTCGTACCGGTTTGGTGGCAATCAGCTGCATAACGATTCTTTCCCGGATACTAATTGGGGCATTCCGGTCGGTCCGCAGGTTCAAGGGGATTCGGACAGTGTTCATGAAAAAATCAAACCACAATTGGATGAGGATTATGAAAACACCTGGCAATACGCAAAATCGGTTCCGGCGTATAGCGTCTTAAACGGCCCGGCTATTTCGCAATACGGATCACCCCCTCCGGCAGCAGGTGACCCGTATTCGGTGCTGAACCGAATTGCACAGATAGAATTTGTTTGGCGGGATTTGTATGGCAACGAGACCATTACGCCGATCTCCGATCCGGCGCTCTATCCAAAAGGCCCTAAGAACTCTCCCCCGGCGCTTCTCGGATACACCGACGCGCTTGTTCCGTTATCCGGGTGGCCAAGCATCGTGCCGCAGTATCTGTTCAAGACTATTACTGAAGTACCTACATTGGCACTGGTTCTCCATTTTGATACTTCCCTGTATACAGCGGACCCAAATGATCCAACAAAACCGTGGCAGGATCAGGCGAAAAAAGATCTGGAAACCTACAAAACAATCTACTATCAGATATGCCAGCCTTCCCTAGCCGGTCAAGGGGAATTTGCGGTGAATTTTTCACTACAGACTTCGTTATTGGCCGCCGATCCCGGCCATCTGGGAAGCGACGATGTCGCCATGCTGCAACAGGCGGTGACCGACATCTATCTGTACCTGCAAGCCAGAGCAGAAGGAAAAGAGCATGTTCCCACCGCAGGAGAGAGCTGCACCGATATTATCACTGCTGTCGGAGGGGCCAACGGGGACTGGACTTATTGGTGCATTACCGAAGCGATAGCTTCCGGTGATCTAAACGATAATGAACTGTTCGAGCTCAACGTCGCCTTCGAGATTTTGCGAAACTATGCGTATGTTGCGCCCGCTTTTGCCGATGACATTCCCATCTACCGGTCAGTCACCACGCTGAACCCGTATGTTGCAAAACAGACCAGCAGTGGCGATGCCGCTGATGATATCCCCACTTATGCACTTGATGCGTTTGCCGCTGATTTTGAAAACACCTTTGCCGTTGATGGCTCGCATATCTTAAAGCTTGCCTCTGGATATGATCGTTACGCCTCGGCTGCTTCGGCCTCCGGTTCTGAAAAACCGCTCTGGGTAGTGCGAATGGGATTGAGTGATACACAAGGAATATATTTTGGGAAAAACGGTGCCCCGGTATTCTTTGCACCAACCCCCATGGCGACCTCCTTGCAGTCGGAAACCGTGAATATCCATCCATGGGACTCGTCCACCGGTACCATTGATTCGTCAAAATCGAGCAGTAATACCTTCCAAAACATCGATATGGATGTCTGGATGAATTCGTTTTTCTCAACCATCGACAACCTTCTCTCTGCCGATTTGATCTCCCAGGCGTTCTTGGTGGATTATCTAACTAACGATAAGCTGTTACCAGACATCTTGCAGGCAAAAGAGGATCTTGCCACGGTATACGCGGTCTCTCGTACTGCGCCGGTACTGGCCGATCAAAAAGAAACTGATACCGCCACGGCAGCAGAACGTTTACGCCAGCAGATGTTGATTAACCTGGCGGATGCATACAATGTCACCACCATTGTCTCTTATCCGATGGAAGTTACAGCGGCATTTACCGGAGCGGATACTTCGATTGCTCCGCGGATGTATGGAACCCCAGTGATCTCATCTGGGAGTGGCGACACCGCCACCGATGAAGGAAATAACTATTCTTTTTCTACCGGCAAGGTCAATCTGGACGCAAGCCCAGGCAAGAGTGATCTGACCTTTCTGTTCTACGCGAAAAATCCCGGAGACAGTGCCGTTGCAAGCTTCGATCTCGACTACGTTGCAACGAACCTGGAACATGACATTGGGCCGGTTCCCGGTATCGCCGATTATGAGGCAAGCTCCTGGCTCTCTTTTCTGTTACCACCGGATGTAACCGGGAATGATGCTAATTCGCCGCTCTTTAAAGAACTAGGTGTTACATCTATTCCAGTACCGCTACGGGCATTTCCACCCGCGCCATCAATGACAACCCAGAATCAGCAGCAGAACCTACCGGTTGATCCGAAACTTGCAGAAGTGCTCCTTTGGGATTACTGCTATAGCTATGTTCGTTCCACCGCGATGCAGGATACGGTTCATACCATCATCCAAGTCAATATCGACAATAATAATTTCAAAGCACTTGCGGTGGATAATTCGAAAAAACTTTTCGAAGTCTTAGCACAATTCACCACAGTGCAAGAGAAACTGAACAACGGTTTTAACCAATACCTGAAGAATGTCACCCTACAGATGTCTGCTAGTGACGAAACGGTTATTCAAGCAAAAGGTGCCTTGGAAACGATTTACGGGTTAATGACCAGCGCGGTAGAAGCGTTTCCAGCTTGGGTACCATCGGGCGGCACAGATATTACGGAAGCGGGTAATTACTACATTATCCGACAGGGCGTTGATCCACAGTACGGTGATCGTTTTCTTGTGTCGGTAAACCCAGACGAAACAAGCGTACTGTATCCAGATCTGCCGTTGCCAGTGATGCATCTGACCGACTACACGACGGTTCCGGCGGACGAGAAAAATGCATACTGGTTTACCCAGACAGTTGCCGGGAAGACCGTCTACCTCACCCCAGAGCAGGGAGCGGTAATGACAACCCGCCAGCTCTCCGTCGACAACCTGAATATCTTCGAATACCAGAACGCCTGGTCCGCTGCCTATGTGAAACGAAATGAATTTTTCGGAACGGAATTGGCCGACGACAAGTTCGTCTACACCTCGCAACTCGCGAAGTTTGCCAACCTGTTAATACCGCTTATCGATTACTCCGGCAGCATCGAAATCTACAACCCAGAACAACAGAGTGCGTCACCGCCGAGCAAAGTAAGCTTATATGACACGTTCGTCAGGTTCTTTACCGATCTTTATCTGCAGGCAGGTGATAAAAACCAAGTCATCACCATCGAAGGAACCTACTCCTACCAGTTGATGCAAGGGGGAACGCAAACAGAGCAGATCGTCGTAACCCAACCCATGCTCCTAAGAACCTTTGCCGATACCGCCACAACCAAAGCGGGGATCGAAACGTTCTCCTTATCACTGGAAAAAGCGGTTACAGCATGGTTTGTCGATCAGAAACCGAATTACGGTCCGAACGATCAAGGCCTGCGAAACGGCAGTTTCGATTTCGATCTATCTATCTTCTCGACATTGGGAACCAGCGTACACAAAATGCCATTACTAAGACTTCGGAATCTAGACCTCCCACTTAACGACCTGGATAACGTTCCTACCAAAGAGGCTTAAAAAATGGTTGGGGTTCGCTCGGCGAACCTCAACCGCATGTGCATATTATCGTATCTGGTGGATGCTTTAATCAAGAACGACAGCAATGGCGTACGCTCAAAGGTCAGTATCTCTTTAATGAATTCAATCTTGCTACGGTTTTTCGCGCTAAGTTTTTAAAAGCGTTACGCCAGTCAAAGCTGATCTTGCCGGAGTCTGTGCCCCCAAAATTGGTAGTTGATTGACAGCATGTCGGACGAGGCCTTCCTGCCATAAAATACCTTTCCCGGTATTTGTATCGGGGTGTCATCTCCGAAAAAAATATTATTTCGGATGATGGCATAAACCTAGAATCCGCAGTTGACCGCTTAGAGGATGTATTAACATTTTGATCGATATCCTGTTTTATCGTTTTGGAGAGTTCACCTGCTGGATGAGTTGCTACGACCTGTATAGCACGTTGCCTTTTGCGTCTGGCCGCGTTGGTCGCTCTCGCACGTCCTGTGCTTCGCGACACCGGTACATCCTTGTACAATGCGAATCGTCGCAATAGGCAAGCTATTACTCGACAACGGCTCCTGCGTCGCCTAAAGCGCCTACTGTTGGTGTTCTACCTTCGGCCATCCATGGCCTCGTTCTCATCGCGCCTCGCCAGTCACAAAACCCAACGCACTCTACAAGCCGTTCAACTGCGGATTCTAGGTTGAAGGTATTTTTGCCCATCGTAATAAAAGCAAAAAGGCCTGCGCTTGCTTAAGATTCAGTGTCATCCACAAGGGTGGCACCATTCTTCAAAACCAAAAAATCGATATTTTCTATAGATACGACTGGGGTACTTGAAAAGGATACCCTTAATATTTAGAGTTTCAGTCAAACCTCTTTAAAAGGGATGTTTTAGCAAGAATGTTTTCACTAAAGGTATTCTTTTCAAGTGCCTCCGTAGTAAGTATAAACAAACAACTGGGCGGGCTTGTTCAACCAGATGATAAAGTCGCGGCTTGACCGCGCGACTTATCCTTTTTTGTTATGCACTAATTTACAGCCACATCTATTGATTTAATAATGCAGCCACCTCTAATTAGAGCATGCTGCACTACACTCCATATATACCCGTGGCGTTATGGATTTAGGTCTAATTGTACGCTCTATTTCCTCCATGGCGGCGTTGAAATTTCTTGCAATAGAGTGACTATTACGCGTCATTTCGCCTCGCCTAAAAGCGCCTACTGTCGCCTCAGAGCGCCTACTTTTGGTGGTGCTATGAAGCAAATATGACGCACACTTAACCCTAAATCCATAACGTCACGGGTATAGAATCACCAAATTTTACCGAATAAAATTCATCGCCTTTTTTATATATGCTTTTCATTTCTTTCCACTCTTTATTCTGATTTCCGAATGGTAGCCATTTCTCATTTATTCGTACTAAATTATATGATTCCATTTCTTCAATGTTAAAGGTCCCAGTGAACGTATTGTTAGCTTCGTTATTTATGTAACTTTATCTTTAATACTTGATTTAGTAGCCGAAAATGCTTATCAAGAGAATATACTTTGTAATTATTTTCCTTTGCATTTTGAGCGATTATTAAGTCAGGAATACCAACTCCATTTGCTCCACTTTGTAAGCATTTTATTTGATATTCGATTATTCCTTCCCAGTCGATGTTCAATGGGGAACGGTGAATTTCTTGAAGTAATTTAACAACTTTTGGCTGTTTTTTAATTTTAAGGTATGGAATTAATTCAGCCAATATTATGTCATTGGTCACGATAATATTTTCATCTATTAATTCATCCAAATCTGATGAATTTTTACCGCCTCTAAAATAATCAATCCATATAGATGTATCTACCAAAACTTCCATTAATGGCGGTCTCTGAGTTCATCGAGATCGATATCTAGATCAATTTTGCCTTTGAACTTTTTAAGATCAGAAATCTTTGATTTTCTTATTAATTCTTCCAACGCGAGAACGATAACCCCTGTTTTTGTATTGGTATGGGTAATCTTCATGGCTTCGTTCAATAAGTTTTCTGGTAGATCAAGAGTTGTTCTCATATGCACCTCCGAGGTTATGCATACAATATTAGTATATTATGCATATTGATTCAAGGAGCTAACGCCTCGCATCACCGGACGCAAAAAGCAGAGCGACGAAGGAGCGGCACTTTTTGCGGTCCGAGTGTATGCGATTGTTAGGCACTTGACTCACCTGTGTTTCCGCTTGTCTTCACAGACATTAATGAACGCATAAGCAAAAAATCATCAGGTGCCACGAAATCCAGCTCTCGAGTAAAAAAGGGGACGCTACCCTTTATTACTTTTTTCGATTGAATCTAAGGCTCGGATTCAGGATTAATGGGTATCTAAATTTCCTTTAAATACAGATAAAGTTTTGGAATTGCCTGATGGTCTTTCAGAGTATATGGATTCAGATTTAAATATCGCAAAACCATATAAATATAAAGCAAGATGGACAGCAACATGGAAATAAAAACTGTAATGCTGATAGTCAGTTGCCTACTCATAACTGCGTGCAGTAACGAAGGTTGTAAAGATCCTATCATTGATGATGTAAGATTTGCTGATAGTATCCATTACGATAATTCTGATTTCTATCTTTATACTCGTACAACGGGTTGGAATGATAAGGCAGTTTATTTTGAGCTTTATGCTGAGAAGCCTACCTTGGATCAGTGTAATCAGTCCGAAATAAAGCCTATTTACGATGTCGTTTATGATGATTATCCTGAAACCAGATACGTAAAAGAAATACATTTACAAATGGGTCAACCTGAAAAATTAAATATTGTTTATACCACGAATAAAAACGAAGGTATTGAGAATGTTTACGATGTAAAATTTACTCGCTAATTTCAATGATTTTTAAATAAGGGGACACAATTGTAAATTACTATTTACACCCAGTTCTCAACCCGAAGTCCTGGCACCCGCTCAAACGTTTTCATGTTGTTGGTGACCAGAATTAAACTCATGGCCCTTGCATGGCCAGCAATCATCATGTCATATGGGCCAATCGGTTGTCCGATACGATACAGCTCAGTCCCGGTGTTTTTCAAGGTAGTTGTCGCCTTGTTTAATTGGGAAAAGGGGACCACTTCTCATGATGAGTATCTTCGTTTAGGGCATGGCTCGGAGGAGCGCTGCGATGCTTATCGGGAATTATTCAAACACCAATTGAATGCAGCTGATCTCCATCTTATTCGTAAAGCATCGCATTATAGTCAACCTATCGGTAATGATAGGTTTCGAATTATGATTGAGGAAAAATACGAGGTAAAAATAGGGCCGATGAGAAGAGGGCGGCCGAAAAAAGAAGAAGTGGTTGGTTAAAAAATAACCTCTCCGTCCTCTTTTATCTCCTTTTATATTTTTTTGGTATGATGTGGAATAACGAGCAATAATAAATCCTAAAATAAAAAATCTGAAGGGTGGATCATGAACGGAACTCTACGCGCCATCTTGCTTTGTTTGCTGTCTGTGTTTTTTCTCAGCGC
>Ga0316202_10000757_pt1 | contig 30838 bp, 32 predicted proteins | sample 3monrhotite_MG_FD_204934 | JGI IMG/M metagenome (GOLD analysis project Ga0316202, IMG submission 204934) | Microbial mat bacterial communities from mineral coupon in-situ incubated in ocean water Damariscotta River, Maine, United States -... | ecosystem: Environmental > Aquatic > Marine >...
CACGACCGACAGGCGGCGCGTGGTTTTATAAAAAGAGAAACAGGCAAAACCAGATGGTTGTGCTTTGCAGGAAAGCAGACATTGCTATTTGGCGTTGACAACATTTGTTCAATACTCCGCAAAAAGAATTTTTCAACACAATAGTGCGTTCATCGTTATCTACACGAAGTAGGCATTCGAAAAAATTGTTGGATTTTCTCAGTCCATGTTGCCAAAGCGACATGTAAACTCTTGCCAAAGCTAAGCTCTCTTTGACTCTGTGTTCTCCTGCCATTTACGTTTCTAAATGCAGAATTACGATTGCCGTATCGGCATCATCAACATAGAATCAGATTTGTTCTGTTATTCGTTCTGCCCATGTCCAATCAAGATTTACTTTCTCGCTCTCTATCTGCTGTCTGGCATCCGTGCACACAAATGAAACGCCATGAGGCCTTGCCCTTGGTGGCGATTCAACGTGGCGAGGGAATGTGGTTATACGATTGCGATGGTAAACGCTATTTAGATACGGTGAGTTCTTGGTGGGTGAATTTATTTGGACATTGCAATCCACGTATCAATGCGGCAATTACTGAGCAGCTTGGCAAGTTAGAGCATGTGATGCTGGCGGGGTTCACTCATGAGCCAGTGGTGAGGTTGTCAGAAAAGCTACGCGAGCTTGCGCCAGCGGGTTTGGGGCATTGTTTTTATGGTTCGGATGGGGCTTCGGCTACTGAAATTGCGCTGAAAATGAGCGCTCACTTCTGGCGCAACACTGGTCAGGCTGACAAAACTCAATTTATTAGTCTAGAAAATAGTTATCACGGTGAAACTTTAGGGGCTTTGTCGGTTACGGATGTGGCTTTGTTCAAAGATGCCTATGGGGCGATGATATTTCAGAATGCCACCGTGCCCAGCCCAGATAGTCGCAAGGCAGAGCTCGGTGAGAGTGCTGAGCAGTTTGCCTTGCGTTGCGCGGCGCAACTCGAAGCGCATTTGCAAGAACATCATGCGCATATCGCCGCATTTATTATTGAGCCTCTTGTGCAGGGGGCGGCGGGGATGGCGATGTACCATCCGGTCTATCTGACCCGTGCACGTGAATTGTGTAGCCAATATCAGGTGCACTTGATCGCCGATGAAATCGCGGTCGGCATGGGCCGTACCGGGACACTATTTGCTTGTGAGCAGGGCGCAATCAGCCCTGACTTTCTATTGCTCTCCAAAGGTATTACGGGTGGCTATTTGCCGCTATCAGTGGTGATGACGACTGATGATATCTATCAAGCTTTTTATGCTGACGATGTGTCACGCGCCTTTTTGCATTCACACTCTTATACTGGCAACCCCTTGGCATGCAGTGCGGCATTAGCTACGCTGGATATTTTCGCGAGTGATGATGTAATCAATCGCAACAAGGGTAAGGCAGATTTGCTAAATCAGCTTGCCGAGCCATTGCGCGCCCATCCCAAGGTCAAAAACTGGCGCAGCACTGGTATGATATGGGCATTTGAAGTTGAATCGTCGCATGCCGATTTTGCCCAGCGCTGTTTTAGCCTTGCGCTTGAGCATGAGTTGTTGCTGCGCCCGATGGAACACACGGTGTATTTCATGCCACCTTATATAATTAATGAAACTGAGATTAGATTTTTGATTGAACAAACTTTGAAAGTCATAGATCAACTTAGTTAACTCCTATGAAATTTATTTACGCATCACTACTATGTTTTTTCTTTATTTCCAATGCTTATGCGATTGGTCTACCCAAAGAGGTTCGTAAAGCACTTAAGCGAGCACATATTCCGCAGAAAAGTGTAGGCATTGAAATACGCCGTATTAACTCACGTACTCCGCTGTTGAGAATCAATTCAAGGAAAGCCATGAGTCCGGCTTCTACAATGAAGCTGCTCACCACTTATGCAGGACTCGAAATATTGGGCCCAACGTATACGTGGAAAACCGAGGCTTATCTCAATGGCAAATTGGAAAAAGGGGTATTGCATGGTGATTTGGTTTTAAAAGGCTATGGCGACCCGAAGTTTAATATCGAACAATTTTGGCTATGGTTGAGCGAACTTCGCTCTCGCGGCCTGCGCGACATTCAAGGCGATCTAATATTAGATCGTAGTTTTTTTGATGTTCCTGAATATGATCCGGCCAAGTTTGATGATGACCCCATGCGTGCCTATAACGTTGGGCCGGATGCTTTACTACTAAATTTTAATACCATACGCCTGCGCTATTTACCAGAGGGAAATCGCTTAAAAATCATCAGTGAACCGCCTTTGCAAGGCGTGGAGTTTGATAACCAGCTTGCGCCTCAGTCTGCGCCCAACTGTGAGCAATGGGATGACAGCATTCTTATAAAAGCGCGTGGTGACAGCGTGGTGTTTCAAGGCGGCTATCCGAGTGTATGCGGCGAACGTGAACAAAATCTTAACGTGATGCCACATACCCGCTATGTGGCTGCAGTATTTAGCGCCATATGGCAACAGTTAGGCGGCACGATGAAAGGTAATACCCGTGAAGCTACTTTACCAGAAGCGGCAAAACTGTTTGCTACTCATTATTCCGAGCCTCTGGCCCAGACTATTCGCGATATTAATAAATACAGCAACAACGTCATGGCGCGACAATTATTCCTCACCTTGGGCAGTAGCGTCGAAGATGGAATCCCCGCTAGCATTCCTCAAAGTGAGCAAGCCATAAAAAGCTGGCTCAAACAGAAAAAATTGCGTTTTCCCGAGTTGGTGGTTGAAAATGGTGCGGGTCTGTCACGTGACGCACGCATTAGCGCTAGTCATATGACACAGTTGTTACGTAGTGCAGATTCCAGCTTGATGAACGCGGAATTTATTTCTTCTTTGCCTATTCTTGGGGTGGACGGCTCGGTTAGAAAGCGCTTAAAAGGAACACGAGCAGCAAGTCATGCGCATTTAAAAACAGGCACTTTAGAAGGCGTGAAAACCATTGCCGGTTATGTGCGCTCTCGCAGCGGCAAAGAGTGGACTATTGTATTTTTCATCAATCACCCTAACGCAAAATACGGGGGCGCTGCGCAAGATGCTTTGATTGAATGGCTGCAAAAACAATAAGCCTTACCGTATAATCCGCACTTAGTTTGTGGGTATTTTTTGCTTTTCGTTCTCCACTCAACTTTTATGAATGTAATCTTTTTAATATGAATACAAAACTTTCCAAGCAGCTTATATTTGTTGCGATTATGTTCGTAGCGTCCAGCACGACAGTCTTAGCACAAAATGACTTAGAAGTGGAGTCTGTGCAAAATGCCGTACTTCAAGAATCAAACACGGCTAATTTGCCTCCCCTCATCACAGATGACAAAAATTGGTATTTTTCATGGGGCTATAGCCGGCAATGGTACTCACCTTCCGACATTCACGTTAGCCAGCCTGGACTAGGTAATAATTTTACGGTGCATCAGGTCAAAGCATCTGACCTCGCAACAACGATTCCTGATGGAATATCTTCAACCTTAAATTTAAATTTCTTCAACCCGCAAGAAAACATTCGCGTGGGCAAGTTCATGGATACGGCAAAAACTTTTGCCATCGAATTTTCGCTAGACCATAGTAAATATAACTCCAACCTCGGTCAAACAGCCTATGTTAGCGGCACTATCAACAACAAGCCCGTCAGCCAAAACATGGTGCTTGACCATCAGACATTTGATTACGTACATCATAATGGCTTGAATCACATCATGTTGAATGCAGTCTGGTTACATCATCTGGCTGGCCCTAAACAAAAGCCGGGAGATTTGCAATCGATCAGCCGGATCGGCGCTGGGATTTTACTGCCGCACTCCGAAAATACAATATTGGGGAACACAAATCAGCTTGGTAGCAAGTGGGGAAACACTTGCTGTTTATCCAGCAACGATTGGTGGCAACTCCGCGGCTGGACCACAGGTGTTGAGTTGGGGCTGCGTTATAGGATTACTGAATCGATGTACCTCGAACTCACAGCCAAAGAGGCATACGGTATTCTGCGGAAAGTCCCAGTGTATCTGGGTACGGCAGATCAAGAGATTTGGATGAGAGAAGGCGTGTTTTCTGCGGGCTATCTGTTCTAGGGAATATATATTGCTGAGCAAAAAAGCCGAAGACATTTTCGGCTTTTTTGTTTCAGGGTACCTCTATAAATTCAAGCTACGCAGCGATATTGCGTTGCCTCACTTAGTATTTAGACTTTCACCTTTCACCTTTCACCTTTCAGGCGAATTAACGAATCACAAACCCAACTCGCCCCACATCGCATCCACTTTGGCTTTGATCTCGCTACTCATCACGATAGGCGTACCCCATTCGCGTGGGGTTTCTCCCAACCATTTGTTTGTGGCATCCAAGCCCATCTTGCCGCCTAGGCCGGAAACTGGACTAGCGAAATCCAGATAGTCGATAGGTGTATTTTCAATTAGCAAGGTATCGCGTACTGGGTCCATGCGTGTAGTGATCGCCCACATCACTTCTTTCCAGTCGCGCACGTCAATATCATCGTCCACCACGATAATGAATTTGGTATACATAAACTGTCGCAAAAAACTCCAGATACCAAACATCACACGCTTGGCGTGACCGGGATATTGCTTTTTGATACTCACCACCGCCATTCGATAGCTGCATCCTTCGGGTGGCAAATAGAAATCGGCAATTTCAGGAAATTGTTTTTGCAGCAAGGGCACGAACACTTCGTTTAGTGCCACGCCCAACATGGCGGGTTCATCAGGCGGCTTACCGGTATAGGTGGAGTGATAAATCGGATCGCGGCGCATGGTGATGCGCTCAACAGTAAACACTGGAAAACTATCCTGTTCGTTATAGTAGCCAGTATGGTCACCATAAGGGCCTTCAAGGGCAACTTCGTCAGGGTAAATCACGCCTTCTAGTACGATTTCAGCGGAAGCTGGCACCTGCAAATCGCTAGCTATACACTTCACCAACTCTGTCTTACTACCGCGCAGCAAGCCGGCAAACTGGTATTCGCTCAAGCTATCTGGTACGGGTGTTACTGCCCCTAATATAGTTGCCGGATCTGCGCCTATCACTACGGCGATTGGAAAAGGCTGTCCGGGATTTTTTTCACAATGATCGCGAAAATCCAAGGCACCACCGCGATGCGCTAGCCAGCGCATAATAACTTTATTCGGCCCCATGACCTGCTGACGATAAATACCAAGATTTTGTCGTGCCTTGTTTGGCCCACGTGTAACCACCAAACCCCAAGTGATAAGTGGTGCCACATCGCCGGGCCAGCAGTGTTGTATAGGTAGCTTGCCAAGATCGACATCTTTACCTTCCCAGACAATATCTTGACACGGCGCGGAAGACAGCAACTTGGGCGACATGCTTAATACTTGCTTCAAAACCGGCCATTTCGCCCAGGCATCTTTTAGGCCCTTGGGTGGTTCGGGCTCTTTAAGATAGGCTAGCAATTTGCCGACCTCACGCAAAGCGTGAATATTTTCTTCGCCCATGCCGAGTGCGACTCGGCGCGGCGTGCCGAACAAATTGGCCAGTACGGGCATGGTGTGAGCAACTACATTTTCGAAGAGTAGTGCAGGACCTTGTGCGCGCAGCACGCGATCACAAATTTCAGTCATTTCTAGATAACTAGAAACCGGCGCAGTTACGCGTTTGAGTTCGCCTATTTTTTCCAACTGGGAAATAAAATCGCGCAGGTCGTGATATTTCATTATCGAATATGACTTTCAGGATTAATCTGGGTAAGGGCTGACTTCACCTTCTGGGCGAGTCTTAAAGCGTTTATGTAACCAGAAATATTGTTCCGGCATTTCCATGATGCGCTGTTCTATAAATTCATTCATACGTCGCGCATCGGCAACCTCATCTTCACTGGGGAAGTTTTCCCAAGCAGGATAAAAAGTCAGCACATAGCCCCCACCGTTAGGCAATACGCGTGTAATACTGGGAACAACTTTGGCACCAGTCATCTGCGCAATCCGTGACACCGAAGTCATTGTGGCAGCAGGCACACCAAAAAATGGGACAAAAGTACCATCTTTTACGCCTTGGTCTTGATCTGGTGGATAGATGAAGGGCATGCCTTGTCGCATTCCCTTAAGAATAGGACGTAAGCCTTGAAAGCGCGAATACAAACGTTGATTGCCGAAGCGAGAACGTTTTTGAAGTAGCAACTCTGTCAAATAAGCATTCTTCTGGGTTGAATACATGCATACAGTATCAGTGTGCTGGGCAATCCACTGTCCCCCCACATCCATACCGACAAAATGCGGGGTGAGCAAAATAGACGGTTTGTTTTTAATTGCCTCAAAATGCTCAATACCTTCAATGCGAATCAAATTGCGAATACGTTCAGCGCTGCTCCACCAAAGAATGCTGCGCTCGATAAGACCGCGCATGAACATTTTAACGTGCTCGCGTACTAGCTTTTTGCGCGCCTCATCACTCATTTTTGGAAAGCATAATGTCAAATTAGTCATGCCTACTTGGCGGCGCTCTGCGGCAAAGAGGTAGAACAAGGTTCCCAAGGTATTGCCAATAGCAACAATGACACGGAATGGCAAAAAGTGTATCAACCAAAAAATAAATACACCAAAACGTACAAGCATTATTGTTCCTTAATTGCTTCCGGTGGCAATACGCCGCGCGGAATTTTATAACGGTTATAACTCCACAAATACTGTTCTGGACAGCTGCGCACCACGTCTTCAAGGGCAACATTCACCTGTTGTGAAACAGAGCTGGACATATCAAATGAGAGGGGCTTATAACGCATGATATAACCTTTGCCACGAGGCAATCGCTCTACATGACACATCAGTACTCCGGCCCCACTGGATTGAGTTAAGCGAGCAATAAGCGTCATCGTATAAGCAGGTCGGCCAAAGAAGGGTAACCATTCACCTTCTCCGTTACTGGGCACTTGGTCAGGCAATATGCCTATTGTCTCACCACGCTTGAGCGCTTTGAGTAATAATCTGACACCACTTAAGTCAGCTGGAGCCAATTTCATTTGACCTCGCTCACGACCTTCGTGCATTAAGGTATTCAAAAAATCCCAACGCGGGCGACGATACATACAGGTCATTGGCGTCCGTGCTGCCACATATAGACTTATTAGCTCAAAACAGCCATAGTGGGGAGTTAATACAATGACTCCTTTGCCATGCGCATGCGCTGATTCAAAATGTTCCCAGCCATGACATTGTTTAACACTGGTCACGACTTGATCGAGGGGGCGACGCCATACCCATGGCAGCTCCATAACAGCTTTTCCGGCCTCAGATATATTGGCATGCAACACTTTGCGGTAAACAAAATCAGCATTGTCTTTGTCAGTAGATTTCAGCGCCTGTTTCAGATTTATGCGTAAGCGCTCAGCATAAGGTTGCGAGAAAAAATAGGTAAGCCAGCCTAAAATTGTACCGAGGCGATGTAACACCGGTAAAGGTAAATGGGCTAATTGATTAAAAAACCATATCATCACAGAGAAAAATCCATATAGGCTATATTATCCAAAGTTTTTGTTATAATGCGCCCCCTTTATATAATTCATTAAGTGAGCGCGACATTATGAGCGAATATTTTTTTACTTCTGAATCCGTATCCGAAGGCCACCCGGATAAAGTTGCCGATCAGATTTCCGATGCGATTCTAGATGCTATTCTAGCTCAAGACCCACATGCACGTGTAGCGGCTGAAACACTGGTCACTACGGGATTGACTGTGCTGGCGGGTGAAATCACCACTAGCGCACAAGTGAATTATGCAAAAGTAGCACGTGAAACCATACGCCGTATCGGCTATGACGACCCTAGCTTACGTTTTGATGCTGACGGTTGCTCTGTACATGTCTGTTACGGCACTCAGAGCCCTGATATTGCGCAAGGTGTTGACCGCGCTTCTGACGATTACCTCAATCAAGGTGCGGGTGACCAAGGTTTGATGTTTGGCTATGCTTGTAATGAAACCGATACCTTGATGCCTTTGCCAATCTATCTGGCGCACCGCATCGTTGAGCGTCAAGCCTTGCTGCGCAAGGATGGCCGCTTACCTTGGCTGCGCCCTGATGCAAAGAGCCAGGTAACAATCAAATACATCGACGGCAAGCCGCATTGTATTGATACCGTGTTGTTGTCTACACAGCATTCTCCTGAGTTCTCTCCACCGGAGAAACAAAAAACACTGCATGAAGCGTTAATTGAAGACATTATTAAGCCAATGCTGCCTAAAGAGTTAATCAAAGGCGACATCAAATATTTAATAAATCCGACCGGATGTTTTGAAATTGGCGGCCCCCACGGCGATGCTGGCTTGACCGGAAGAAAAATTATCGTGGACACCTATGGTGGTGCAGCCCCTCACGGCGGCGGTGCGTTCTCAGGTAAAGATCCTTCCAAAGTTGACCGCTCTGCTGCTTATGCAGGACGTTATGTGGCAAAAAATATTGTAGCCGCTGGCTTGGCGGACAAGTGCTTGGTGCAAATCAGCTATGCAATTGGCGTGGCTCAACCCACCAGCATCATGGTCAGCACCTTCGGCACCGGCAAGGTTTCTGACGACAAGATTACCGAGTTGGTAAAAACCCATTTTGACCTGCGTCCAAAAGGCATTGTGCAAATGCTCAATCTGCTGCGTCCAATCTATCAAAACTCAGCTGCTTACGGTCACTTTGGCCGCGAAGAGCCTGACTTCACCTGGGAAGCAACAGACAAAGCTGCTGCATTAAAGGCAGACGCAGGACTTTAATTCGTATCGTCCATCCCACCGAGGGGCGCTGCAGCAGTCACCGCAAGGTGGGTCTGTCAGGCTCGGAAGGGATGGCTCAATTGTAGCAACGGCGCCCATTCATTAACTTGAATGGAGTGCTTTTATGTCTACTAAAGACTACGTCATTGCTGACATCAACTTGGCCGCTTGGGGCCGTAAAGAAATCGCTATGGCAGAAATTGAAATGCCAGGCCTGATGGCTATTCGCGAAGAATTTACTCAATCACAACCTCTTAAAGGCGCGCGTATTACTGGCTCGCTGCACATGACCATCCAAACTGCGGTGTTGATCGAAACACTGAATGCACTTGGTGCTGAAGTACGTTGGGCTTCGTGCAACATCTATTCGACTCAAGACCACGCTGCAGCCGCTATTGCTGAGGGCGGCACACCTGTGTTTGCTGTCAAAGGTGAATCATTGACAGACTATTGGGACTATACCCATCGCATTTTCGAGTGGACTGATGGCGGCTATTCCAACATGATTCTGGACGACGGTGGCGATGCAACTCTGCTGCTGCATCTGGGTGCACGCGCTGAAACCGACGCTTCACTTATTAGCAAGCCAAGCTCTGAAGAAGAAACTTGTTTGTTTGCTGCGATCAAAGCCAAACTAGCAACAGACCCAACTTGGTACTCAACCCGCCTAGCGCAAATCAAAGGCGTAACTGAAGAAACCACAACTGGCGTACACCGTTTGTACCAAATGCATGAGCGCGGCGAACTCAAATTCCCAGGCATTAACGTTAACGATTCCGTAACCAAGTCTAAGTTCGACAATCTATACGGTTGCCGAGAGTCACTGGTAGACGGCATTAAACGCGCTACCGATGTGATGATTGCAGGCAAAGTTGCAGTGGTCGTGGGTTACGGCGATGTAGGTAAAGGTTGTGCACAAGCAATGAGCGCGCTATCTGCTCAAGTATGGGTTACAGAAATCGATCCTATTTGCGCACTGCAAGCTGCAATGGAAGGTTACCGCGTTGTTACTATGGAATATGCTGCTGACAAAGGCGATATATTTGTCACCACTACCGGCAACTTTCACGTGATCAACCATGATCATATGGCCGCGATGAAAAACCAAGCTATCGTGTGTAACATTGGTCACTTTGATAACGAGATTGATGTCGCTTCACTGGAAAAATATCAGTGGGAAGAAATCAAGCCTCAGGTTGATCACGTGATTTTTCCTGATGGCAAGCGTATCATCTTGCTCGCTCAAGGTCGCTTGGTAAACTTGGGTTGCGGTACAGGTCACCCTTCATATGTGATGTCTTCTTCTTTCGCAAACCAAACCATTGCTCAAATCGAGTTGTGGACAGAGTCTCTGAAAGGTAGCAACAAATATCCAGTAGGTGTTTATACTTTGCCTAAGCATCTGGACGAAAAAGTTGCACGTTTGCAATTGAAGACGCTAAATGCAGAGTTGAGTGAACTAACTCAGCAACAAGCTGACTATATTAATGTTGCTAAAGAAGGTCCTTACAAGCCGGAACACTATCGCTACTAATCTAAGCGCGACATAATAGATTAGATGCAGGGGGGCGGATTTTCCGCCCCTTTTAACTTGGAAAGACAATGTATCTATTTTTGATTTGGATACTGAATGCCATGGCATTGATTGCAGTTGCCAGCTTCGTCCCCGGCATTAACGTGGACGGCTTCGCTTCGGCCTTAATCGCCGCATTTGTTCTAGCTTTTGTTAATACGCTCATACGCCCGATTTTCCTGATTCTTACATTACCTGTCACCATAATAACGATGGGACTATTCATCTTTATCATCAATGGATTACTATTCTGGTTCGCTGGCTCAATTCTAAAGGGCTTTGTGGTCGATAGTCTTTGGCACGGCGTGTTTGGAGCCGTGTTGTATAGCATTTTTTCATGGGCGCTTTCCGCCGCAGCTGCACAAGTTATAAGGAATAAGTCGTGAATAAGCCGATTATTAGTTTTGAGTTTTTCCCTCCACAAACTCCCGAAGGAGTAGTGAAATTAAGTGCAACGCGTAAAAAACTAGCTGCACTTAAACCAGAGTTTTTCTCTGTTACATTTGGCGCAGGTGGCTCTACCCAAGAGCGCACCCTAGAGACCATCAAACAAATTCATAGTGAAGGTTATCAAGCAGCCCCTCACCTTTCTTGCGTAGGCTCTACTTATGAAAATATTCGCACACTATTAAATACCTACAAAGAAGTCGGTATTAAACGTATTGTTGCTCTGCGTGGCGATTTGCCTTCCGGCATGGGTAGTATTGGCGAGTTGCAATATGCAAATGAATTAGTAGCCTTTATACGCACTGAAACAGGCGATCATTTTCATCTAGAAGTGGCCGCTTATCCTGAGTTTCATCCACAAGCAAGCTCAGCGCAGGACGACTTGCTCCATTTTAAACGCAAAGTTGAGGCTGGTGCCAACTCAGCCATAACGCAGTATTTTTATAATGCTGATGCCTATTTCCGCTTTGTTGATGATGTACGCAAGCTTGGGGTCACGGTGCCTATCGTGCCCGGCATCATGCCCATCGTGCGCTACTCGCAGTTGGCACGTTTCTCTGAAACTTGTGGCGCAGAAATTCCGCGCTGGATGCGCAAAACCCTAGAAGGTTATGGCGATGATGCTGAGGTCGTGAAGGAGTTTGGTCGCGATGTGGTTGCTCAACTATGCGAAAAATTAATTGCTGGCGGAGCACCTGGATTACACTTTTACACATTAAATCAGGCGAATGCCTCCCTTGGAATTCTAAATCAGCTTGGCTATAAGGTATAATTTTTTCCATATATTTACACTGATTTATAACTGCTAAATTGCGGCACAAAGGTATTAAATGAAAACACCTGAACTACTTTTACCGGCTGGCAGCCTCGATAAAATGCGCACGGCTTATGCTTTTGGCGCAGATGCTGTGTATGCTGGGCAGCCACGTTATTCTTTGCGTGCGCGTAACAACGAATTTCAACTCGAAGAATTGGAAACCGGCATCCGAGAAGCACATGAGCTGGGTAAAAAACTATTTGTCGCCAGCAACTTGATGCCGCACAACGCCAAGGTGAAAACCTATATGGCCGATATGCAGCCAGTTATAGAAATGCGGCCTGATGCGCTCATTATGGCAGACCCCGGTTTGATTGCCATGGTGCGTGAACGTTGGCCAGAGCAGGAAGTCCATCTGTCTGTACAGGCCAACACCGTCAATTACGCGGCGGTAAAGTTTTGGAAATCGCTAAGCCTGTCGCGTGTCATCTTGTCGCGCGAATTATCGCTGGATGAAATCGAAGAGATCCGCCAGCTATGTCCTGAAATCGAACTCGAAGTATTCATTCACGGCGCACTGTGCATCGCTTATTCGGGGCGCTGTTTGCTATCAGGATATTTCAACCACCGCGATGCTAATCAAGGCACTTGTACCAATTCCTGTCGCTGGGATTACAAAGTTGAAAATGCGGAAGAAGACGGCACTGGGCACATCCAAAAGATAGATTTCGATTTTGATAAAGCACTCAGCGAAAGCCCGCTGTCTAATTGTGGCTCACAGCCACGTCACCCAGAGGCTGACAAGGCATACGTCATCTCACGCCCAGACCACCCTGAAGAATTGATGCCCGTGCTGGAAGACGAGCACGGCACCTACATCATGAATTCAAAAGACCTGCGTGCGGTGGAGCATGTTGAGCGTCTGGTTAAAATAGGCATCGACTCGCTCAAGATTGAAGGGCGCACCAAGTCTATTTACTATGTGGCGCGCACGGCGCAGGTATATCGTCAGGCCATCGACGATGCTGTTCATGGACGGAAGTTTAATCTCGAATTATTAGGTGCACTGGATGCGCTGGCGAATCGTGGCTATACCGACGGTTTTTACGAACGCCACCACACCCATGAACAACAGAATTACATGCGCGGTCACTCGGAAAGCTTCCGTCAGCAATACGTTGGCGATATTGTAGCTTGCGCAGATGGTATGGCCGAAATCGTCGTTAAAAACAAATTTCATATCGGCGACAAGCTGGAAATCATTCACCCCTCGGGCAACCACGTCGTTGAGCTTAAAGAGATGAAAAACATCAAAGGTGAAACAGTCAGCGTAGCCCTAGGCAGTGGCTATCGTGTGTTTATTCCTTTGCAAGGAGAGCTAGCTAATGGGATGGTGGCGCGTTTTGTGTAGAGCTAACATTTTTCACACGTATGTGAGATTGGATCGTTAATCCTAAAAATCTCAGTTCAATCCACAGATTTGCGAGTTGCTGCCTGCGGCAACATCCCTGCGAGAAGCTAATTCGCAGTAACGCAGATTTTCAACCGCTTGCAGTTGTGTGTCTTTGCCTACTATAGGTGATTTAGCAGCGCTGCATTATTTGTTGTTTAATCGGCGACAATCTGTGTACCCATAGGGCACAAGAACTTCTTCGAGTTAATCGGCGGGTAACAGCTTTTCAAGGTTAATCATTGTTGAATTTTAGAGTGGAATATTTGTAAATGAAAAAAGATTTTTGGCTGGAGCGATGGGAGCGCGAGGAAATTGGATTTCATCAAAATGAGGTGAATCCCTATTTGCGAGAATATTGGCCCTTGTTACATTCTGCTGAAGGCGGTGAAGTCTTTGTACCCTTATGCGGCAAGACTCTTGATATGCTGTGGCTTAAGCAACAAGGCTATTCGGTGTTGGGTGTTGAACTAAGCTCAGTTGCTGTTGAAGCCTTTTTTTCAGAGAACGGACTGCAAGCTAGTCACATCAACAGTCCTAATTTTAATACCTGCGAAGCAGATAACATCCGCATACTTTGCGGTGATTTTTTTGATCTAAGGAAGCAGCAACTTTCTGAGGTTAAAGCAGTATATGACCGTGCTTCACTAGTGGCACTTCCGCCAGAAATGCGCGAACAATATGCGCGCCATTTAATTGAAATACTGCCCTCAAAAACACAAATTTTACTGGTGACATTTGACTATCCACAAACGGAAATGGCCGGCCCACCGTTTGCGGTCTCTATTAATGAAGTAAACGTACTTTTCCGCGATTACGCAGAGGTCAAATTATTGGCAGGATTGGATGTGTTATCGCAAAATCCACGTTTTATTGAGCGCGGTTTAAGTCGAATGTATGAAAATATTTTCCTAATAACGCTTAATTAAAAATCGCGCATGCTCGTTTTGAGGCTTAGATTAAAACCGAAGCAGAGATAAATCCCTCACATTTATTTACTGTTATGTGAGCCGCTAACGGGCGTTTGGTGAAATCGTTACGTCTAGGAGATGGTAATTAACGTAAACTTTACGATCGCTTTGCGCAACATTTATCTTTTGCCGTATTTCCTTATAATTCCAAGGTGTTACACGAGCAGCATACCTTTTATTTATACTTATAACCCCAGCACACCCCCCAAAATATTTATTGTTGCGGTAACAATGTCGGCGTAGCATGTCGAGTTAAATTAGTGAACAATAATACTTTCTGGGAGCGTCAAGGATGGGCAATGAGACTGTAGATGATGGGAATCGACGTAGCTTTCTAATCAAGCTGACTTCAGTTGTTGGTGGTGCGGGCGTAGCAGCAGCCTGCGTCCCCTTCATCTCCAGCATGAACCCCAGTTCCGATGTATTGGCAAAGGCGGAAACCGAGGTAGATATTAGCAACGTCACGCTTGGTGGAATGCTCACCGTTGCATGGCAGGGTAAGCCGGTCTTTATTTTACGGCGCACACCTGAAGAGATTAAGGCGGCCCAATCAACAAATGGCATACTTGATCCCGAGCCGGATAGTCAGCGTGTACAAAATCCAGAATGGCTAGTCGTCGTGGGTGTTTGCACTCATATGGGTTGCGTGCCAAACAAAGAAGGCCCCGGTTGGACTTGTCACTGTCATGGCAGCCGATATGACGATAGCGGTCGTGTAGTACACGGCCCAGCCCCTAAGAATCTTGCCGTTCCGCCGTATCGCTTTCTGGCGGAAAACAAGATCGTTATCGGCAAAGCCTAGGAGACAACCATGCCTAACCGTATAATTACTTGGATAGATCAGCGCTTCCCTCTCACTAGCTTCGTCAAACATGAGTTAACAGGCTACCCCACTCCGCGTAATCTAAGCTACTGGTGGAACTTCGGGTTTTTAGCTGGATTTATACTGGTGTTGCAAGTTGCCACTGGCATATTTTTAGCGATGCATTACAAAGCTGATGTTGCGCTTTCTTTTGATTCTATTCAACATATCATGCGTAATGTAAATTACGGCTGGTTGCTGCGTTATATGCACGCTGTTGGAGCATCGGCATTTTTCTTTGTAATATACACACACATGGCGCGCACCCTGTATTACGGCTCTTTCCGCGCGCCACGTGAGTTGATGTGGTGGACGGGGCAGGGTTTGTTGTTATTGTTGATGGCAACTGCCTTCATGGGTTATCTGCTGCCTTGGGGGCAGATGTCATTCTGGGGTGCTACTGTCATTACCAATTTATTTAGGGCGACGCCATTCATTGGTGATCAAGTGGTCATTTGGCTACGTGGCGATTTCACAGTTGGTGATGCCACGCTGACACGATTTTTCTCGCTGCATTATCTATTCCCTTTCATTATCATTGGTGCAGTGCTCATTCATATGGTGGCATTACACACGGTAAAAAGCAGCAACCCCAGCGGTATTAATCTGGCCGACAAAGACAACATCCCTTTTCATCCCTATTTCACTATCAAAGATCTTTATGGACTGGGAATATTTTTAATTATCTATAGTGTATTCGTATTCTTTATCCCTGACAGTCTGATAGAGCCAGCAAATTATATTCCTGCCAATCCTATGCGAACGCCGAACCACATTGTTCCAGAATGGTATTTCCTACCTTTCTATGCAATCCTACGCTCTGTGCCAAGTTTGGTTGGTGGGGTGGTCGCTATGGGGCTATCGGTAATGATATTTGCCTTTATGCCTTTTCTAGATCGTTCGCGGATTCCAGGGGGAGCACATTTTCGTCCCTTCTATAAGATTCAGTTCTATCTATTTCTACTAGATATGCTGGTGCTAGGTTATGTCGGTTATGTACCGCCGACGGACCAGACAATTGCCATTGGTCAAGTCGCAACCTTATGTTATTTCGGATCATTTTTTCTAATTCCTTTTATATCAAAGGCCGAGGAGCGCTGGTTAATTAAGCGTGGATTGCCAGCCGAGGTTATCATACTAATGGAAAGCGAATTAAAAGATAAAGAAGCTCGCCGATTAAAAGCATTGCGCCGCAAAGGGGGTGTGGCATGAGCTTCTTATTTAGAATTACTCTATTGTTGTGCTTCAGCTGGAATGTTTGGGCCAGTGAAGTAAAACTGGATACGGTCAAAGTGGAAACGGATATTGCATCCATTGAGCGAGGCGCTAGTGTTTTGATGGACACTTGCCACTCTTGCCATACTTTGAAGTATATTAAATACCGAGACTTGATTTCCTTTGGCATGGATAAGCAAAAAGTTGATGAATGGCGTGACGAACAATCCTTGGATACCCCCTTGTTTGCGCAAATGGCAAGAGAGGATGCGATTGCGGCTTTCGGCACTGCGCCACCAGATTTAAGTTTGATGGTAAAAGCACGTAATGGAGGGGCAAATTATGTCTACTCTTATTTGCTTGGCTATTACCTCAATGCGGATGGGGAGCTGGGTAATCATTTTTACCCTCCGACCAAAATGCCTGATATTTTGAATAGCAGTACAATTACAGAGGGGCCAGAGCTCACACAAATTCAAAATCAAGCTCGCGATATCGTTTCTTTTCTGTCTTGGGTTGCTGATCCGCATGCGGCTGAGCGCATCCAACTAGGTTATTACGTGATTGCCTACTTATTTGTCTTTACAGCGCTACTCTATGTGCTTAAGCGGCAGATATGGTCAAAGTTGAAATAATTCTCTCATAGGGTGTTATATGAAAAATACAATGTCGTGTTACCTGTTTGCTCTTGCATTACTTCCGCTTTCGGCAATTGCGAAAGATACACAGCAAAGTTTTAAAAATGATGTTTCTCCCATTATTCACGACTACTGCCTAAGCTGTCACGAGCCTGGCGGTAAGGGGTTTGAAGCAAGCGGCCTTGATATGAGAAGCTATCAAAGCCTGATGAAAGGCACAAAATTTGGCTCAGTTATTAAGCCGGGTGACAGTTTTACCAGTATTTTCATTCAGGTAATTGAGGGTCGTGTACATGCTTCCATCAAGATGCCTTATGGTATGGCAGGCGGACTTTCCAAACCGAATATTCATATAATGAAGAAGTGGGTCGAGCAGGGCGCAAAGAATAACTAATAAATATTATTCGCAAGCCATTTGTGTGGCGCTAGCCCTTGCGATTACAATAGCGGCATGTCGCAACTTAACCTCAGCAATCATTTCCTTATCGCCATGCCAGCGATGACGGATCCTTACTTCGCTAAGTCACTTACTTATATTTGTGAGCACAACGAACAAGGGGCAATGGGTATTGTGGTAAATCGTCCAATTAGTTTAACTTTGAGTGAGCTATTTGCTCAAATCAATATGCCTCTCAAACAGGCCGACTTAGAAGATGTATTAATTCATTTCGGCGGTCCAGTGCAGACTGATCGTGGTTTCGTCTTACATGAACCTAGTGGTGAATGGCAATCTACGCTGCACATCAACGATAAGATTGGGCTGACCACCTCCAAAGACATACTTCAAGCCTTGGGTGAAGGTGGTGGCCCTCAGCATCTTTTGGTTACGCTGGGATATGCCGGATGGGCAGAAGGCCAGTTGGAACAAGAACTATCACAAAATGCTTGGCTCAGTGTAGCTGCTGATGAGCGCATTATGTTCGATCTTCCTGCGGAAGAACGTTTATCGGCAGCAATGGCGTTATTGGGTATCGATTTTGCTTCTCTTTCAGAGGATGTAGGGCATGCCTGAGGGCGTGACGGCATCTATTTTTTACGGCACCTTGCTCGCATTCGATTTTGGTACAAAACGCATTGGTGTCGCTGTTGGAAACTCTATTTCTGGGACGGCGCGACCACTCACAACCATCGATGACGAAAAGAATAGCACTCGCTTCTCACTCATTGCGGCTCTCTTGAAGGAATGGCAACCAAGCGCATTAGTTGTTGGTCTTCCTTGCTATGATGATGGCACTCCGCACGAGATGACTGCACTTTCGCGCCGCTTCGCTAATCGACTTAAGGGACGCTTTGATTTGCCTACTTTACTGGTTGATGAGCGTTATACTTCTACTGCCGCAAGTTCGATGCTGGATGAGCAAGGAATACATGGCAGAAAACAAAAAATTCTTCTTGATCAGTATGCTGCACAGCAGATACTACAAGCCTATTTTGATGAACCTATCGCCGCGATGATCGCATGACATGTCTTTTTACTGCCAGAATTATTGAGGAAAAGTGCTGATGCCAGCATCTTGTTTGCTAATCAACTTTCCTGCGTCGGAACTTATAGCTTTCTCGGTGTTTCTGTAGCAAGAGGTCTTATATGAATAATCCACAATTAAATAAAAATGGTGAATTGCAACATTTGCTCAGCACTGATGGTTTGCCTGCACGCATCATGCGTAATATTTTGGACACGGCCTCCGAATTTGTAAATGTTGCTGAGGGGCGAGAAATTAAAAAAGTACCGCTTCTGCACGGCAAGTCTGTGTTCAACATATTTTTTGAAAATAGCACGCGTACTCGTACCACTTTTGAAATTGCCGCTAAGCGTTTATCTGCTGATGTTGTAAATTTAAATATAGGCTCATCCAGCACCAGCAAAGGTGAAACGCTTCTTGATACAGTAGATAATTTATGTGCCATGCATGCCGATATGTTTATTGTGCGGCATTCAAGCAGCGGTGCGGCGCATCTTATTGCGCGCCATGTCGCACCTGAAATTCATGTTATTAATGCAGGCGATGGTCGCCATGCGCACCCCACTCAAGCCTTGCTCGACATGTTTACCATTCGTCACTACAAAAAAGAGTTTCACAACCTACGTGTTGCCATCGTTGGTGATGTCCTGCATTCCCGGGTTGCCCGTTCGCAAATTCATGCTTTAACTACACTCGGTGTTCCTGAAGTGCGGGTGATTGCACCAAAGACATTGCTCCCGACACATGTTGAAAAGCTTGGCGTTCATGTTTATAACGACATGTCGAAAGGCCTAATGGATGTCGATGTGGTGATGATGTTACGCCTTCAAAATGAGCGTATGCAAGGAGGCTCATTACCTTCAGCGCAAGAGTATTTCAAGTATTATGGCCTCACTCAAGAGCGTCTTTCTAAAGCTAATAACGATGCCATCGTGCTGCATCCAGGACCTATGAATCGTGGTATTGAAATTGAGTCTAGTGTTGCAGACGGTTCTCAGTCTGTCATCCTGCCACAGGTGACCTTTGGAATTGCCGTACGCATGGCTGTAATGAGTATGCTTGCGGGGAAATCACAATGAACATTCATATTAAAAATGGCCGCTTGATTGATCCACTTAACAAGATCGACTCAATGCAGGATTTATTTATAGCTGACAAACGCATTGTAGCCATTGGTGAACTGCCTAATAGTTTTGTCCCAGAGCTAGTTATAGATGCCAGTGGTTTGATCGTGATCCCTGGCCTAGTTGACGTTGCAGCTCGTTTACGTGAGCCAGGCTATGAATATATGGCCACGCTTGAGTCAGAGATGGAAGCGGCTATGGCTGGCGGTGTTACGTCGTTGTCGTGCCCACCAGATACAGACCCTCCTCTTGATGAGCCGGGCCTAGTAGAGATGCTAAAACATAGAGCGCGCTTGCTCAATCAAGCTCGCGTGTTTCCTGTTGGCGCGCTTACATATGGCTTGAAAGGAGCCGAACTTACTGAAATGGCTGAGCTCGCTGATGCAGGTTGTAAAGCTTTTAGCCAGGCTGACGCTCATCTAACAGATACCCGTATTATGATGCGTGCTATGCAATACGCTGCCACCTTCGATTTTCCCGTTTGGCTACGTCCGCAGGATAGCTTTTTAGCTAAAGACGGCGTTGCGCATGATGGCGAAGTCGCTACTCGTTTAGGCCTTCCAGCTATCCCTGTCGTTGCTGAGACAATTGCTTTGAACACCATGCTACAACTTGCCAGTGTGACCGGTGTAAAGTTGCATATCTGCCGAATTTCCTGTGCCGACAGTGTTGAGTTGATCCGCAATGCCAAACGAGCAGGGCTGACGGTTACATGCGATGTTTCCATGAATCACATTCACCTCACTGAAACTGATATTGGTTTTTTCGATTCAAATTGCCACCTTATGCCACCTTTGCGTACTCAGCGTGACCGAGCTGCGTTACGCTTAGGTTTGCAAGATGGCACTATTGATGCAATTTGTTCCAACCATTCTCCGGTTGATGAGGATGCTAAGCTTCTACCGTTTGCAGAAGCTGAGGCTGGCGCAACGGGGATGGAGCTATTATTGCCACTGGTTTTGAAGTGGGCTGAAGAAGAAAATATTTCTATGCTTGATGCTTTGTCACCTATCACCGCGATCCCTGCGCAATTGCTTGGTGTCAAAACAGGGCGTCTTTCTGTAGGATCGCATGCCGATGTGTGTGTGTTTGATCCTAAAATCACTTGGAAGGTTGAGCCATCTGTTTTGTGGAGTCAGGGTAAAAATACTCCTTTCAATGGCTACACCTTACAAGGACGTGTTCGCCATACCATTGTCGACGGTCAACTTGCTTATTCTCTCTAGGTCTTTTTTAACATGAATCCATTGCTTGATTTTTCCGGTCTGCCACGTTTTGCAGATTTTGATACTAAATATATTACTCCTGCGGTTGATGAATTGCTTACGCGCAACCGTAGCCTAACCACGCAGCTTCTGTCTGATTCTAACCCACCGACTTGGGATAATTTCGTACAACCGTTTGAAGATGCGCATGAGCAGCTGTCACGTGCATGGGGACAGGTCGGTCATCTCAACATGGTGATGAATTCATCTGAGTTGCGTGAAGCTTATAATGCCAACCTCCCCAAGGTTACTCAGTACTTTGCTGAACTGTCGCAGAATCTTGCATTGTTTAAAAAATATAAATCGATTCGCAACAGTCCTGACTTCAAAGATCTAAATGCGGCTCAGCAAAAAGTCATAGACAATGAGTTGCGTGATTTTCGTCTAGGCGGTGCTGAATTGGCTGACGATCAAAAACCTCGCTTTATGGAAATTCAGGAGGCACTTTCTGCTTTAACTTCCAAATTTTCAGACAATTTATTGGATGCAACCAATGCATATACTTGTTTGATAGAGGATGAAAAACAGGTTTCCGGCATTCCTGCCGACGAGTTACAGGTGGCAGCCGAGGCGGCACTTGAAGCCGGCAGTAAAGGCTGGCTATTCACTCTTAAAGCTCCCTCATATGGACCAGTGATTCAGTTTGCCGACAATCGCGCCCTTAGAGAGCGCATGTATCGTGCTTACACCACACGCGCAAGTGAACAGTTTTCTGAAGCTGCACAAGCAGAATTTGATAATACAACGCTGATGTCTGATTTATTGAAGCTACGAGCTGAAGAAGCACAAATGCTTGGCTTCGCCAATTTTGCCGATTTATCGCTAGCCAGTAAAATGGCCGACTCACCTCAACAAGTCGCTGAGTTTTTGCTTGAATTGGCGCAGCGTGCAAAATCCTCTGCTTTGGTTGATCTGCAAGCGCTGCGTGAATTTGCCCGCACTCAACTTGGTATTAAAGATATGCAAGCCTGGGATGTTGGCTATGTCAGTGAAAAATTGCGGGAAGCAAGATTTTCTTTTTCTGAGCAAGAAGTAAAGCAATACTTCCCTGAAGATGCGGTGCTATCAGGGTTGTTTTCTTTGGTAGAAAAGTTATTTGCCCTTCGTATCACACCCGCGAATGCCTCTGTATGGCATGAGACCGTGCGCTTTTTCGACATCCGTGATTCAAATAACTCTCTTGTTGGTCAGTTTTATCTAGATTTGTATGCTCGCGCAAGCAAACGTGGGGGCGCTTGGATGGATGATGCCATCACTCGCCGGCGTAGTGCTGATGGAATTCAAACTCCTGTTGCTTATTTAAATTGTAACTTTGCTTCGCCGCTTGGTGACAAAGCAGCGCTTTTTACTCACGACGAAGTGATCACCCTGTTCCATGAATTTGGCCATGGCTTACACCATCTGTTAACACGAGTTGAAGAGTTAGGCGTGTCTGGCATTAATGGTGTTGAATGGGACGCTGTGGAGCTTCCTAGTCAGTTTATGGAGAACTTCTGCTGGGAGTGGGATGTGCTTCATGACATGACACGGCATGCTGAGTCCGGCGCAAAACTCCCCCGTGGTTTATTTGATAAAATGCTGGCCGCTAAGAACTTTCTAAGTGGATTGCAAATGCTACGGCAAATTGAGTTTTCTTTATTTGACCTTCGTTTGCACTCTGTATTTAATTCAAACGGTACTCAAACTGTCCAACAACTTCTCGATGAAGTTAGAGTCGAGGTTGCGGTTATGATTCCGCCTTCCTTCAATCGTTTCCAAAATAGCTTTTCTCATATCTTTGCGGGTGGTTATGCTGCGGGTTACTACAGTTACAAATGGGCAGAAGTCCTGTCTGCCGATGCATACAGCTTGTTTGAAGAAAACGGAGTGCTAGATTCTGCGACCGGTAGCCATTTCAGAGAACAAATACTGGCCGTTGGCGGCAGCCGTGTTGCCATGGATTCCTTTGTCGCTTTTCGGGGCCGTAAACCTACTATCGACGCTTTGCTACGGCATAATGGGTTGGTTGTTGATGCTTGACATGATTAAACGCTTGCGTCGCTGTTTGAGCTTAATTGCTCTTCTTGTATTGACGTTTAGCGTTCACGCAGAAGAGTACTATCGCTCACTAGATCAGTTAGGTGGGGTGCATTATGGTGATTCACCTGTAGATAATGCTGCAGAGATCGCAAGGCTTAAAACAGCTATTAATCCTATACCCGAAGCGCCAGTGCCTTATTCAATTCAACGTGCTCAAGAGAAATTCCCGGTGACATTGTATGTTGCTGATGGTTGTGGTGTCGGCTGCGATCTTGCTGCTGCCTATCTAGCTAAGCGTGGCATCCCTTACACTAAACGATATTTACATACACGTGCTGAATATGAAGCTTTTAAAGTCAATTCTGGAGGCAACTTTGTTCCTTCTCTGACCATCGGTAAGCAATGGTTCATTGGTTTCTCACAGGATCGCTGGGAGCATGAATTAGATATTGCTACCTACCCAAAAACTGCGCCTTATGGCTTTCACCCCAAACCCATTTTAGAAACTCCCGACACTAAATGAAACTAGCCACTTGGAACGTAAATTCATTGAAGGTGCGACTTCCACACTTATTACAATGGTTTGAAACAAGCCCTATAGATGTTATCTGTTTGCAGGAGACCAAGCAGCAAGATTGTGATTTCCCTAAGGCGGAGTTAGAAGCGGCGGGCTACCATAGCGAATTTTCCGGGCAAAAAACTTACAATGGCGTTGCTATTATTAGTCGAGATCCAATCACTGATGTGCAATTTGGTATTCCAGATTTTGATGATCCACAAAAACGCATCATTGCGGCAACCATCAATGGTGTGCGAGTCGTATGTGTTTATGTTCCCAATGGTCAGAGTCTCGATTCTGATAAGTACCAGTACAAGCTTTCGTGGCTTGCAGCGCTTAATAAGTGGCTAGAAAATGAGCTGCTTAAATTCCCTGCCCTAGCCCTATTGGGTGATTTCAATATTGCCCCAGAGGATCGAGATCTGCATGATCCTGCTGCATGGGCTGGCAACATTCTTGTCAGTGACGCTGAGCGTGCTGCGTACCAAAGCCTTTTGCAATTGGGATTGCGCGATACTTTCCGCCTATTTGATCAGGCGGATAAATCTTATTCTTGGTGGGATTATCGTATGATGGCATTTCGTCGCAATATGGGTCTGCGAATCGACATGATTTTGATTGGCGACGCTTTGCAATGCTCTTCTTGCGTGATTGATAAAGCGCCTCGTAAATGGGAGCGCCCATCTGACCATACTCCAGTGATTGCAGAAATAGATGTTGTTACTGGCTAACTAAAATAGTTTAGATTTAAGGGTTATTTGAATTTTTCCTTTAAGATCTTTTGAGCCTCATCAAATTTATCTAAGCTTAAAAACTGCCCTTTTAGGAATACAAACTGAAGTTGCTTTCCTGTCCCATCTACACCGGAAAGACCAAAGGACTTGGCTGAATAATCTGAGTAAAAACGTATTTTACTGATTAAATTTAGCAGAACACCATCCTTCTGGTTTACCGTGACACCCTGTTCCGTTATAGCCAAAGAAATAGCTGATGTTGGAAAGAGCATCAATCTGGTTTTAAAAATTCGATTTACGCCGACAATAAAGAAAAAGCATGTCAAAAAGAAGAACACGTATCCCATATTTTTGTCATCGCCATACCAAAAACTGGCCGCTATAGATGCCAGCGCAACGACTGTTGGAATGTAGAGTAGTAAATCCCATATCACTCCCTTGTTATCGGGCACTAATTCAAATTTAACTGTCTCTGACATTATTTTGCACTCGTCCTTATATTGATTTTATGAATAACTTGTCTTATAAAATCGTTTTTACGGCGGCATCCATCTCGCCAATCAGCATTCTCCCAGCACGTTCAAATCGTACAATACCTGCCTTGTCAATAAGGAAAGTCCAAGGATCTCCCATTACGTTATAGGCCTTATAAGCTTGTGGATTTGAATACTGGTCAATGTGAATGACTATAATCTGGTTTTGATATTTATCGGTGATTGCTGTAAGCGCTTGCAGTTGCTGATCGCAGTTTGTGCAATGTCCCGGCGTTGCAAATTCCAGAAATATAGGCTTGCCAGTTTTTAAAGCCTTATCTACGGAGTACTGATACATCCGCTCATCAGGCTGCCGGTAAGTGGTAACTTTACTATAATTACCATTTGCATCCGCTAGGGTTTTGGTTGGAATGCTGGGCGCTGGCTCACCGATATTAAAGCCTGCAGATAAATGTTTTTTACATCCACCTAGACCCAGCAAGACAACTAAAGCAAACAAATACAGTCGCTTGTTCATGTTCAGTTTAAGGCTTAACCGTAGTTTTATACAAGTTGTATCCCCAAATTATATTTGCAGATAATACTAATGTCCCGAATATGCCGACAAATGCAAGTAAATGACTGACTAGCTTTTCGACTTCCTCGCTTGTATCTAAGCCGCCTACCAAACCTGCTGCCAGAAAGAATACAACCATGCCAATCACGCCGAAATTGTGCATCCAAAAATGCACTTTTACTAGTTTAACGCTGTAAATTTCGCGGCTTACAAGTCTTGGTACAACATAGTATAGGGCCGCAAATATCGCCATTTCAACCCAACCTAAGAGATTAATATGTCCATGCGCTAAGGTGATTAAGCGGCCATGAGCGCTATAGTCTACAAAATGACGAAATGCGGGAACGCCGCCCATGACAGCACCCCATGAAAATCCAATAATGCTATAAATGATGCAGGCATATACAAACCATGTTGTATATCTAGTGAAGTCTGCGTTTGGTTCTGCTCCGTGGTCAGTGCTTTGCATCATTTTCTTCCTCTTGATCTTTTGATTTCATCCATTGGCGAATATCCGTAAATTCAGATCTCCAACCATCCGGTGTCCACATATCTACCATTGTATTTATGAAACTTGATTCACCCTTTGGCGGCTCAAACGATGATGATGATCCTTGGTCAGATTTCAGTTCTGACAAAAAAACCGACATGCTACGCAAATCTGCATCAGGAATTTTTGCTACATAGGCCGCATCTTTACCAGGTCCGTGATCAAGCGTTCGTGCCCTGTATGTATTTTCTGGGTCTTTAAGGAAGTTATAAAAATAAGAGACCTCATATTTGGAACCTAGTCCGTCCATGCTTATGCCCATACTCGTGCCACTTCCGACCGCTCTGTGGCACGTGTAACAACCTTGTTGTTGATACACTTCATATCCCACTTTGCCTATTTCAGAAAACACAAAATGAGTCAGCACTGGAAACATTGGCTTATCAGAATGACGTCTGATCGACTCTAGAACCGTAAAATTGATCACCGTGATAACCACGAGCAAACCAAAAAATCCGAACAGTATTTTTTCGCCTCTTTTCATCTATCACCAATTCTGCCCTTGCCTAACTCAGGAGACTTCTCCTAGTCATAGCAATAGCTTAAAAATAAAAGAGCACTGATCTTGGCAGATCAGCACTCTTATTCTCCCAGCGCCGGCATGACACCGAGAGACTCAAACTATCGACATTATTACTATCGACTGATCTTGTTGTTACTTATGCTCAGTGATTCTGTTCAACACAGTCTGATTGCCAACCTCCATACCATTGCCTGGGGTGCTTTCAGGTGCTTGTGACAAATACGCTGCTGCATTGTTGATATCTTCATCAGTCAAGTGCTTAGCAATAGCTCGCATTTGACCCATCTCGTCATTTGCACGAGAGCTATTACGCCAGTTAGTCAATTGATTTACTAGGTATACGTATTTCTGCTCACCAATTTTTGGATAAATCGGATCAGCGCCGCGACCATTGTAGCCGTGGCAAGAAACACAGGCTGAAACATTGTTTTTACCGTATTGAACAATTATTTTGCCTTTGTATGCTTCTCCAACAGCTTGTCCGTCATCTTTCAATGCAGCAAGGTCTGATGGCTCACTTGTTCTTGCAATCGTATTTACATAGGCAGAAACATCGCGTCTTTCTTGCGCGGAAAGAGACTTAGCAAAGCCATTCATGACCGCACCCAGACCCTCTGGAGTACGTTTGTCATCTGCGAAATCGGTCAATTGCTTGACCACGTAAACGTAGCCTAAATGAGATAAACGAGGCGTACCCATTGCATCGTTGCCCATTGCAGTCTCGCCATGACATGTGCTGCAAGCTGCTACTCCGTCATCCGGCTTTCCGTTTTCAAAAATATTCTTTCCATTAGCAACGTTTACCTTAATAGACTCGGCAAAAGTTGCTCCTGAAAATGTCAGCATGGCGATTGCCCCTAAACACGCCATCGCTAAATTAGATACTTTACGCATGTGCCCCTCCCCACTCAAAATTTTAATTACCCACACTACGTGCAGATTATCTCTTCATTATTCCTTGATAAATTAGGAATGTTTTTTCATTAGTACAACAGCTAGACCAAATAAAAATACGAATATACCGACATACATTATTATTACTTCGCTGGTTGTTACATCTGGCTCAAGCATTCGAATCTCCTTGGCAATCATTAATGATAATTAAAAAAACTAACAACACCCTTCCGCGTTCCCCTTCTAAGGACATATTGATACTAGCATCAAGAAATCCACGAAGCAAGTAGGTAGTTCCATACTTTTTTACTTCGCTTTCTTTGCCGAGCAGCCGCACCAAGCATATATATCAATACTTATGAGCCAGACAAAGTTATTTACCCGTACAGCCCAGATGGGATATTCCCATAGCTTTATGCGGATGTCTCAATTATTTGCGATAATTTTTCAATGTATTAGCACTAAATTTTTGCCAAGTTGCTTTTGTGGTACTTTGGAATAGAATTATAAGGCAATTAAATCAATGGATTATATATTTATTCGGTGGCTCGAACGCTACAGAAACATTTACTATTAGCTTACAATCATAATCTCAATTAATTCTTTCGCATCTGCTAAAAAATACTCTATACAAATTTCTATTTTCTTCTTGCACAAATGCTACGCAGATTATTTTTTACAATTTCACTGCATGTTCACGCGTATTGTGAAATATAACTTTCGGCCACCGTTCCTGAGTGAGCCGAAGATTAACGCTATTAGGCGCTAGATAGGCCAAATTGCCCGCCGCATCAATCGCTAAATTGTGAGACAAGGCTTTTTCGAAATCAGCTAGTATCTTTTTATCATCGCACGTTACCCAACGCGCACTCGTAGTGCCCGTGCCTTCGAACATGGCATCAACGCTGTATTCCCCTTTCAGGCGACTAGCAACCACATCAAACTGCAACATACCGACCGCGCCGAGAATAAGGTCGCCGCCGTCCATCGGTTTAAATACTTGAACCGCGCCTTCTTCACCGAGTTGCTGCAAGCCTTTATGCAACTGCTTTACTTTAATTGGGTTACGAATACGCACCGCACGGAAAAAGTCGGGGGCAAAATAAGGAATGCCGGTGTACTGCAAGGCCTCTCCGTCAGAAAAACTATCGCCGATCTGCATATTGCCATGGTTAGGCAGCCCGATAATATCGCCTGCATACGCATCCTCTACCTGTTCACGTGATGAAGCCATAAATGTCACCACGTTGGAAACCCTAATTTCCCGATTGATGCGCAAATGCCTAATCTTCATGCCGCGTTCAAAATGCCCAGAACAAACGCGTAAAAAAGCGATGCGATCTCGATGGTTGGCATCCATATTGGCCTGAATTTTGAAAACAAAACCAGAAAATGGCTGCTCAGTCGGATTGACCTTGCGTACCCTAGCATCACGTTCCATCGGTGCAGGAGCCCAATCCAACAATGCATCTAAAATCTCACGCACACCAAAGTTATTAATCGCGGAACCGAAGAAAACTGGAGTTTGCTTGCCCTCTAAGAAACGCTGCAAGTCAAAAGGATGAGATGCCCCACTCACCAACTCCACTTCCATCTTGAGTTGCTCAATCTCCAGCGGAAACATTTCCGCTAAACGTGGATTGTCGATGCCTTTAATAATCTCAAATTCTTGATCTGCACGTTCAGAGCCAGCATCAAACAACATGATTTCATCGCGCAGCAGGTGGTATACACCACGAAACGCTTTACCCATTCCAATTGGCCAGGTAACAGGTGCGCACTGAATATTAAGCACTGATTCCACTTCATCCAGTAGCTCTAGTGAATCACGCACTTCACGGTCCATCTTATTCATAAAGGTCACGATAGGTGTGTTACGCATACGACATACATTAAGCAGCTTAATCGTCTGCGCCTCCACACCCTTCGCCGCATCAATGACCATCAATGCAGAATCCACTGCCGTCAGAACACGATAAGTATCCTCTGAGAAATCTTGGTGACCCGGAGTATCCAGCAGATTCACCACATGATCGTGGTACTCAAATTGCATCACCGAGCTGGCAACCGAAATGCCACGCTGTTTTTCAATGTCGAGAAAGTCTGATGTTGCATGGCGACCGCTCTTACGTGCTTTTACCGTACCCGCCATCTGAATTGCTCCAGAAAACAGCAACAATTTTTCTGTAAGCGTAGTCTTACCCGCATCGGGGTGGGAGATGATGCCGAAAGTACGGCGGCGCGCCACTTCGCGCGAAATGAGATCGCGCGGCACCGCAGCAGGTTCTGAAATACTCGTTTCTATGTCTTCTGACATGATGCTGACCTGTAAAAAAGTTCACAATTCTAAAGGCTTAGCAGGCGATTGTCTAACTGCAAACTCATCTTATTGAATTGCAGTTTTCTCATTGGGCACGCAGAATGCTACTCCTGACAATGATCAACAGCTAAAGCAATGACATGAGCTCACCAAAATTCTTTTTTACCGACGTATTTACGACCCAACGCTATGGCGGCAACCAGCTTGCCACCTTTGTTGACTGCGAATCATTAAGCGATACTGAGATGCAAAACATCGCGAAAGAAATTAACTTTTCTGAAACGACTTTTATTACTTCACGCATCGCCCATGAAGGCGGCTTTAATGTACGCATCTTCACGCCTACTTGCGAAGTAGACTTTGCTGGGCATCCGACCCTAGGCACAGCGCATATCATCCGCAATAAATTGCAACTTACACAAGCCGATGAAGTCGCACTCAATCTTCGCGTCGGAAAAATACCCGTCAGCTTTAGTCAAACACTGGAGCGCACACCCATATTGTGGATGAAACAAATGCCAGCAACATTTGGCAAGCAAATCCATGCAGACACTTTGGCGCAAATTTTAGGACTTGCTGTTTCCGATATCGACAGTAACTTTCCCATACAAGAAGTCTCCACAGGCTTTCCTACATTAATAGTGCCTTTAAAGAACTTGGACTCCCTCAAGCGTGCGAAGATCAACAAAGAAGCATATTTTGCTTATGCGAACGATGCATGGGCTAAACTGATTTTAGTGTTTAGTCCTGAAGGCTATGAACCCACTCACAAATTAAGCGTACGGGTATTTGCTGATTATTATGGCATCGCCGAAGATGCGGCAACAGGCAGCGCCAATGGTTGTTTAGCAGCCTACCTGGCAGGCGAATTCAACTCAAATAGCTTAGATGTACTCGCAGGTCAGGGCTATGAAATAGGTCGCCCTGCCACCTTAGCCTTACGTGCAAATGCGCATGGCATCTACGTAGGTGGGAGCGTGCTGGATGTGGCGCAAGGGGAGTGGGGCTAATGCCCCCCAGCTCAATTAATCAAATAGTTGGAGTGAAAGATTGATGGAAGAAATATTAAGTGCTGATTTATCTTTGCCTAAGCATGCGGCGGCGGTGACTTACCTTTTGAATGAATATGCCAAAGATAGCATGGGCGGTGGAGCTGAGCTGCCTGAATTCACTAAAAATAATCTCGTACATGAACTTCGCAAACGCACTAACACCCAAGTAATACTCGCTTTTGTGGACGGAACCCCTGCGGGCATGGCAATTTGTTTTGAGGGGTTTTCAAGCTTCGCATGCCAACCACTACTCAATGTGCATGATCTCGTAGTCGATCTACCTTATAGAGGGCGAGGGCTATCCAAGCGACTTCTCGCCAAAGCAGAAGAAATTGCGCTGCAACTGGCTTGTTGTAAGCTTACATTAGAAGTACTGGAAGGAAATGCTATTGCACAAAACGCATACCAAGCTTTTGGATTTGCTGGATACGAACTTGACCCTAAAATGGGCAAAGCGATGTTCTGGCAAAAAAAGCTAAAAATTTAAACGCTAAAATTGAATACATCATCATGCCACTCACTAAAATTGAAGTTCGTAAAAATTGGTCGCCCGATAAAGTTCAAGCAATTATTGAAGCCCTTTATCTTGCGCAACGCGAGGCATTGCAATTACCCGAACAGGATCGACAAATTCGCTATA
>Ga0316202_10000758_pt1 | contig 30796 bp, 39 predicted proteins | sample 3monrhotite_MG_FD_204934 | JGI IMG/M metagenome (GOLD analysis project Ga0316202, IMG submission 204934) | Microbial mat bacterial communities from mineral coupon in-situ incubated in ocean water Damariscotta River, Maine, United States -... | ecosystem: Environmental > Aquatic > Marine >...
AAAACGTACGGCGGAAAATTTACCGGCAATCGTGATGCGCGGGGCGTTGCCCATTATATCCGGTAAAAAGCCCGGCAACCGGCAACCGGCAACCGGCAACCGGCAAGCGCGGGCAGCGGGCAGCGGGCAGCGGGGCGCGATACGCGGGGCGCGGGCTTAAAAACTAGGATTCCGATATCGAGTCAAAAAACCGTGAAAAATCAGACGTTTACCAAAAATCGCGCAGCGCGGCCACGGGCTCTGCTGGCGCAGGCAAGGGCCATGTTTCTGACAAATAGTTATATAAAAAACGATATGGATTGTTTCACGTGAAACATTGCCTATTTTTTAGGCACCTCCTGCCCAAATACTGAGCTTAGATTGCCTATTTTTTAGGCAAAAACGGAAAACTTGTTAACTGAGCAAAAAACAGGCATAAATATTTTATAAATTTTTTGTTCAGGGGCCCCCTATGGATGTTTCCGATCAGGAGTTAAAGCTTCGCCTGCGACTCGCGCAAATCGAGAAGAATGAAGCTTGCCAAGAGGACTTCCTAACTTTTGTAAAATCTATGTGGCCCGAGTTTATTGCTGGTCGTCACCACAAGATTATTGCAGAAAAGCTGGAAAGAGTTTCAAAAGGCGAATTAAAGCGCTTGATTATCAACATGGCCCCGCGCCATACGAAGTCAGAGTTCGCATCCTTCTTGTTTCCTGCGTGGATGATGGGCAAGAACCCACGGATGAAGATCATTCAGGCAACGCACACCACGGAGCTTGCCGTTAACTTTGGCCGTAAAACCAAAAACCTTTTGGACGACGACCGCTATAAAGAGGTATTTCCTGATGTTAAACTGGCTGCGGATAGTAAGGCGTCTGGACGTTGGGATACCTCTAGCGGAGGCATGTACTATGCTGTTGGCGTTGGCAGTAATCTTGCTGGCCGTGGTGGGGATCTTGTAATCATTGACGATCCGCACTCGGAGCAGACGGCGATGTCCGCCAACGGCTTTGACGATGCTTGGGACTGGTACACAGGGGGCCCCCGGCAGAGGCTCCAGCCGGGTGGGTCGATTGTTTTGGTCCAGACCCGGTGGTCCGAAAAGGATATGACGGGCCAGCTTTTAAGAGCGATGGCTAAAGACCCCCTAGCGGATCAGTGGGAAGTTGTAGAGTTACCGGCTATTTTTGATGACGGGACCCCGTGTTGGCCGGAGTTCTGGTCTCTTGAAGATTTGACCGCGGTAAAGGCGTCCATTCCCCCGAGCAAGTGGAACGCGCAGTATCAGCAGAACCCAACGGGTGAAGAGAATGCGATTATTCCGCGTGAGTGGTGGAAAAAGTGGGAAAAGGACAGCATACCAAACCTTGAATACGTCATTCAGAGCTATGACACGGCGTTTAGTAAGCGGGAGACGGCGGACTACAGCGCGATAACAACGTGGGGCGTATTTCGTCCGGAGGAGGCTGGGGGTCCCCCGGGAATAATATTATTAGATAGTAAAAAGGACCGGTGGGACTTTCCGGAGCTCAAGAAGGAGGCTTTGGAGCAGTATCATTATTGGGAACCGGATACTGTAATTGTAGAAGCCAAGGCGTCTGGTCTACCTTTGACGCAGGAATTAAGAAACATGGGCATACCCGTTGTTAACTTTACGCCGAGCAAGGGAAATGATAAACTAACGAGAGTTCACTCTGTGTCGCCTCTTTTTGAGTCCGGTATGGTTTGGGCCCCCGACACCGTCTTTGCTGATGAGATGATAGAGGAGGTGGCGGCATTTCCAAACGGGGAGCACGATGACTTGGTTGACAGCATGACACAGGCATTAATGCGCTACCGGCAAGGTAATTTTGTCCAGTTGCCCAGCGACGATTGGGATGACGAGGACGCACAGGTTCAGATAAGGGCATATTATTAATGGGCGATTCGATAGTAGATTTGGGGGCCGCGGCGGCTGATTATGTAGGCGACGCTCTTTCTGGTGCATATGATTATTTAACAGGGACCTCTGAAGCTTCGGCCAGTGGTGGTTACTACAAATCTCTTGGACCGGGCGCTCGGCAGTATTATTCGGGTCCCGGAGAAGATAAAAGCTCTTCTATTATGGATTACATTGGTTTTGAGGATGGCGGCGCAGTAGATCTTGGCGCAGGGTCCCCCGAAGAAATGGAAAAATTTCTAGAGTTTTTGCGTAAAAACCGTCCTGTGTACAAGGAGGGTGATGAGCGCCCGTACACCTATTACAGCGATATGCTGATGGTTCCCGAAGAGAAAAGAAACACGCCAGAGCAGGAGTACGAGACTTTGCCTCGTGCTGATCTGTATGAGGGCTTTGCGGAACCTTCTTATGGTATCACGTTAGAGGACATTGAAAAGGGAACTGCCCGCTTGTCTGACATACAGGACGAGGCGGTGATGGGGAATCCTTATGCTGGCACGTCTGGTAATTTTGTACCACAGCAGTACGAGATTGTTGACGGCAGTGTGATCGCCAATCCTGTTGGTTTTGGCGGTGGCGGCGTTGTATCGTTAGGCGCGGGTGATCCGGGGTATATAGACATGGGTGACATGTCTATGAACGAAGGGTTTGGCTTGTCCCGCGACGATCCGGCATACATGCAGGAAAGCGGTTTTTCTGGACCGGCATACGCGGAAGACCAAACGCGGCCCGCGGATCTTTTAGGTCCTTTTTTTGAGGAGTACAATCCGGTAGACGGTGAGTATAAGCGCCTTGAACGCTATGACATGTATCAGGATTTTCCGGAGGGCCGCAGAGGGTCTGACTTTGGTCGCTCGGCCCCGGAGATTGCAATGCAAGACGGTGGCAGTCCGGCGGTAGAGGGCATTATGTCCGTGGACCTTAGTAAGGGGGCGGACACAACGGGCCCTGACACAATGCAGCCTATTCCGCAATATCCGGGCATAGAGGGTTTTGACATATATAAGGATTTAGCTCCGGAGCAATTTAAGCGTCGCCCTATAGACAAGCAGATGTTTGATAAGAAGCGCGGCTTTCAGTTTGGTCAGATGGTTGAGTTGCGTAACGAGGCCGTTGGCGGCAAGTTGTTGAAGCAGGCTGGTATTATGATGCCTGTGGATCAGGTGAAGCAGACGGTTGATCCGAAGGTCATGGATCAGATGTCACGGATCTTGGGGCGGCAAGTTGTCTGATTACCCTACAATGAGGAGATATCCTGAAAGGGACGGACCCATTGAAGGAGAGATACCGGCTACTCTGAAAGGTCTGGCTCAAGGTGCAACCACTGATTTAGGTGGCGGTATCTTGGACGCGGGGGCAGCGATCACAGGTGCTGCTTCAGAGATAGACCCTAGTGTACAGGTTTTTTCTCCTACTGCTTCGGCCTTGTCCGCGGCCAATCCTTTTCTTCAAAGTCTTGTAGATAAGTATGGATCAGAGGCTTTAGGTGAAGCTATATACGGTAAAGAGGACACTCCTTTACTGCAAAAAATCCGGGATGACGCTCGTTTGATTGGTGGAATAGCCGGTCTAGGTGAGATGGCTACAGCTAAAGCCGCTAAATTTGCGGCTGAAGGCATTGGGAATTTCATGCGGTTTTTGCCGAATGTGCGCCCGCAGGCGGTAACTCCGGATGGTCAGATTATTCCGTTACCGGACGAGTCCCTTCCTAACACATCTGTAACGTCTATGTCTTCGGACGATTTCACATCAGGTTTAAAAAACTTACAGTCTTCCAAGTCAAAAATTTTGTCGCTGACGGACAGGGATGAGGCTTTTGATGCTACGGCTAATTTACAACGTGGGACGCCTGAAGTTCAAATGGTTAATACCCAGAGGCTTATGGGTGGAGGAGTTTTAAGCTATGCGATTGAGCATGGTGGTGATTTGTTGCACCGAATGACAGAAAGAGGGGGTAATTTTTCTGAATTTGCTAGACCCAAGGTAAAAAGTTTAATTCGCTCTTTAGAGAGCGAATATGGTTTTGGGCGCGAGTTCACGGAGAATATGCGTAGCAATTACCGGTCTAAGTTAGAAGCAGCTAAATCGCAGGGCGAAGAATTTTACCCGACTTTTGAAGATTACGAAGATGCTGTTCTAAAAAATTTAGATAATTATGCGGCATACCATTCACAGTTGCCTGTATTTAATGAGTTGCAACAAGCAGCAAGAGACACGGCTATATCTTTGGGCAAGCGTGATTTTGATGGAGCGTTAGAAAATTTACGAATATTAGACGACGCCATTGAAGACGGATCTTTTGTAGAGCGCAATAGAAGTTTTGATCCGGAGTTTGAAACGAAGGCCGCGGCCCAAAGTTCTACTTTGTATCGCTCTGAGGCAGCAAGTTATGAAAACCCAAATGAGGGTGCGATTTTTTATACTCCCGATAAGTCGTATTCGGATCTCTATGCGAGTGAGGACCGAGTGTTGCGGAAAACAAGTTTACCCGCAGATGTTTTTGACATTCGGGAGCCCCGCAACTCAGAAGCTGTGCTAAATTGGGTTAACCAGAAAGTTTCAAACTTAGAAGACCTTTCTGGTGCTTCGGTGGACATAAGGGATGTTTATGCCGGTATTGAACAAGGTGGCCCGCAGGGCGCGTCTCGTGCTTTAGCTGCTTATAACAACATTTTAGCTAAACAGGCGGAGCGTTCTATAATTCCGGGTCAAGCGGAAAAGATGTTTATGCAGGATTTCGGCGTTGACGCGATGACTATAAAAGAGGCTGGTCGAGACTTAGATGAATATAGCGTAGCTTTTAAAGACGCTCCCGTGAACAAAGCTCAAGGCGGCGTAATAACTTTGGCCGACGTAGCGCGGAACATGAACCGCGGCCCGCGGGGCGTAGCCGCTCTTGCACCAATAGCTAGGAATATGAACCGGCCTATGGTAAGTTAGGCCTAGAGGAGATAAGAGATGGCACGTAAACCAATTGGCGGTTTGATGGACAAGAATGTTCCTTCGCAGCTTGATCCGGAGGATTTAGCGGCGGAAGTAGAGCTTGAGGTTCCGGGCAGCATGGACAACGTCGTGTCTTTTGAGGGCATGGCTGAAGGCATGGACATTGAGATTTCTCCGGAGGAGGACGGTGGTGTAACCGTTGATTTTGATCCGGAAGATCAGCGCGGCATGAACGACGATTTTTATACAAACTTAGCGGAAGAGATGCCGGACCGTGAGCTTGACCGCATTGCCGGTGAGTTATTGGGTGAGTTTGACGCTAACAAGGCAGGAAGGCAGGATTGGGAAGATGCTTATGCAAACGGTCTTGAACTGCTTGGGTTCAACTACGAGGAGAGGACCCAGCCATTTAGAGGGGCTTCTGGGGTTACGCACCCGTTGCTTGCCGAGGCGGCTACGCAGTTTCAGGCGCAGGCGTTCAATGAGTTGTTGCCAGCCAGCGGCCCCGTGCGAACTGCTATTATGGGAAGCGAAACAAGAGAAAAGCAGCAGCAGTCGCAACGCGTAAGACATTTTATGAATTATTACGTCACTAACGTGATGGAAGATTACACGCCGGACATGGATCAGATGCTGTTCTATTTACCGCTGGCGGGTAGTACCTTTAAGAAGGTTTATTACGACGAGACCTTGGGCCGTGCGGTAAGTAAGTTTATACCGGCGCAAAACTTGGTTGTACCGTATGAGACTTCTGATTTGGACACATGTCCAAACATAACCCAGTCTATTCGGATGTCTTTAAACGATTTGCGGAAAAAGCAGGTCGCGGGCTTTTATTTGGATGTTCCGGTCATTCCGGCGCAGGCTGAGATGGACTCTGTCTCAGACGAGCTAGACCGGATAGACGGTACGTCATCTACGCAGATTGATTACGACTGCACCATTTTGGAGTGTCATGTTGATCTGGATTTGGAAGGGTATGAGGAGCTTGACGAGGACGGCGAACCTACAGGTATTAAAATACCATATGTTGTCACAATCAGTCAGGATAACGGGCAAGTCTTGTCTATTCGCCGGAATTACCGCGAGGATGACGAGTTAAAGCGCAAAATCCAGTATTTTGTGCATTATAAGTTCCTTCCGGGCTTTGGTTTCTATGGTTTAGGCCTCATTCATACTATTGGCGGTTTGTCACGAACCGCCACGGCGGCACTGCGACAGTTAATTGATGCTGGTACGTTGTCCAATCTCCCAGCGGGTTTCAAGGCCCGTGGGCTACGTATCCGGGATGATGATGATCCGTTGCAGCCCGGTGAGTTCCGTGACGTGGACGCACCCGGAGGGGCTATTCGTGACAGCCTGATGCCGTTGCCATTTAAGGGTCCTGACCAGACGTTGTTTAATTTGTTAGGTTTTGTGGTTCAGGCGGGTCAGCGGTTTGCCACGATTACGGACATGAAGGTCGGGGACGGTAACCAGCAGGCGGCAGTAGGTACAACTATTGCGATGCTGGAGCAGGGCTCTCGGGTAATGAGCGCTGTGCATAAACGTATGCACTATGCCATGAAGCAAGAGTTCAGGATTTTGGCTCGGGTAATGAGCGAGAGCTTGCCGCAGGAGTATCCGTATTCTGTAGAGGGTGCGGACGCCACGGTAATGCGGTCTGATTTTGATGACCGCGTAGATATCATACCGGTATCTGACCCGAATGTATTTAGTCAGGCGCAGCGCATTGCTTTGGCTCAGACTAAGTTGCAGTTGGCGGGGGCGGCCCCTGAGTTGCACAACATGTACGAGGTGTATCGGGACATGTACGACGCACTTGGTGTGCGGGACGTGGACCGTATTATGAAGCGCATTCCTGATGATGAGCCGACTCCGAAGGATCCGGCGCAGGAGAACATCGACGTAATGGACATGGTGCCGTTACACGCTTTTGAGGGTCAGGAGCACGAGGCGCACATTATGGCGCACATGGTCTTTGGCTCTACTCCTATGGTGGGAAGTATGCCGACTATGGCTATGGCCTTGCAGAAGCACATTATGGAGCACGTAAAGATTGCGGCGCGTGAGCGGGCAGCGGTGCAGTTTATCCAGAGCAGGCAGGCCGCGGGCGGCGAGGCGGCCACTGAGGAAGAGATGTTGCAGATTGAAGGCTTAACGGCACAGTTTGTTGCGGAAGGTATGCAGATGGTCAAGCAGATGTCTGGTCAGATCTCTGGTGAAGGCCCTGATCCGCTGGTTCAGCTTAAAGAGCAGGAGCTTCAGATCAAGGCGCAGGCCGAGCAGGCGGATGCACAGAACGACCAAGCCAAGTTGCAGCTTGACGCACAGAACCAGCAGTTGCGGGCGGATCAGTTCCAGCAGCGGTTGGCGGCGCAAGAGCGGCAGACACAGGCACGTATTCAGTCTGCTATGGAGCGTGAATTACTTAAACTTGGCAGAGGAGGCCAGTAAATGAAAAGCGCAGTAAAAATTGTAACGAATAAGCCGGGTGCGGCACCCAAGGCAGTAGAATATGCTCAGATTGATAATCAGGGCCGCATTCCTTATGGCAAGACCGCGGATGTAAAGGTTCCAGTCAGCATGAGTCGTGCAACGGCTCGTGGCATGGGCGCTGCCGTAAAAGGTGGCGGCTACAATAGTTGTAGCTAATGCCGTTAACGCGTGGGTCAAGTCAGTCCACTATCAGCAAGAACATTAGTAAGCTGATGGATGAGGGCTACAAGCAGAAGCAGGCTATCGCTATTGCTTTGTCAGAGGCAGGTAAGTCAAAGAAGAAAAAACGAAAAAAGGCATAGTTTTTTAGCTTGGGGGCAAAATGATTGCGGAGACTTTAGCAGGAATAGCCCTGTTTAAAAGTGCTGTAGACGGCATAAAAGGAGCGATTGGCACGGCTAATGACGTGTCTGAAATTGCGGGCTATATAGACAAGCTTTTTGAAGGCGAAAAGCAGGTTCAAGAACGGCGCAATAAAAAAGCCTCCGCTGCCGGACTAGCCGATCAGTTTGGTGTAGAAACGGTCGCCTCCGAAATCATAGACGCTAAGCTAGCTAAAGAAAAAATGTATGAAATCAGCCAGTTAGTGGATTTACGGTTTGGGCCCGGCACTTGGAAATCAATTGTTGACGAAAGAGCTAGACGTATACAGGAGGCAAAAGAAATGGCAGCAGCGGCAAGAAAGAAAAAAATGCAGGAAGCAAAGGAATTTGAGGAAAACATGAAGCAGGTTGTGTTGGTATCAACCGTAGTAGTTTTAAGCGTGGTGTTTTTTGTCTTTTTGTTTTCAATAATGTTATGACCCAGAAGAAGTTAGAAAACAACAGCCGTTATAATAAACACGATCTGGACGGTGACGGTATCGTAACAGACGCGGAACTGGCGCGAGAAAAAGAAATGATTGAAATAGAGCTTCGTGAGGAAAAAAGCGAAGCTCAAAAACGCATGGCTTGGATTGCTATGGGCAGCATGATTGTATTTAGCATCGTTCTTTTTTTACCGGTTGTATCGGACAATCGCGTTAAAGCTTTAGCCGACTTGCTGGGTCTTTTCTACATAGCGCAAGCTGGCGTGGTGGGCGCATACATGGGCACAACAGCGTGGATGAGTAGAAAATAATGGAGAATTTACGTATACCGGTAGCTCTTGTTGTGGCAATGGTTCTGCAAATCTCCGGTGGCGTCTGGTGGGTTGGGCAGCAAGCTCAGACAATTTCACAGCTAGAAGAGACTGTGAAGGAAATGTCTAGTCGCATGGCGATTGAAGCAAATGTAAATATGAAACGCGATATTCAGCGCAATACTGAGTCTATTGAAGGTTTGTTTGAAGCTGCACAAAGCAACAGTATGCACATGGATAAAATTGTTGATTTACTCCGGCGCGTCTCAGTTATTGAAACAGAAATACGCTTTTTGTTGAACCCTACTAGACACCCGATGGAATGATATGTTTCAAGCTCTTGTCCTTGCATGTATGGTTTTTCAACCAACCGTATGTTGGCAGCTAGAGGACCAGCTTGGGCCGTACAAAACGTATGAGAAATGCGAGGCTAGGGCGTTAGAAATGGGAAGAGCGGTTCATATCCACATGGCGGGTTATCGGCCGGTATCTTGGAAATGTCAGGCTTTGCCAAAAGGGAGATTAAGCACATGATGAGCTTACTTGGAAGTTTGTTGGGTTTTGGAACAAGTTTCTTGCCGGAGGTATTAAACTTTTTTAAGGCTGGGCAAGAGCACAAACAAAAGCTTGAAACCATGAAGATGGAAGCTGAGTTGATGGAAAAGCGTTCGGCGCTAAAGTTGCAGGAGCTTGACAAACAGGCGGATATAGCTGAAACGAAAGGCATATACGAGCATGACAGATCCATTGATGCGGGAGGTTTTGTTAATGGTTTGCGCGGTTCTGTACGTCCTGTCATAACCTACGCCTTTTTTATGATGTTTGTAGCCACCGAAGCCGTGATCATCGTAAAAGTTCTGGAAAGCGGCGGTGACTGGAAAGATGCGGTAGAGCTTATGTGGTCTCCCGAAACGCAAGGGCTGTTTGCCGCCATTATGTCTTTCTGGTTCGGAAACCGTGCTGTAAGCAAATACATGAAAGGTAAATAATGGAAGCCAGTTTTTTTAAAAGCCTTGAAATGGTGCTTCATCACGAGGGCGGATTTGTTTCTCATCCGGAAGATCCGGGAGGCGCAACAAACAAAGGAATTACGCATAAAACATATGCTGATTTTTTGGGCCGTCCCTTGGAGGACGTAGACGAGCTAAAAAACATCTCAGAAGAGCATGTCCAAATAATTTACAAAAACGGATACTGGGATAAAGTTAAAGGTGATCAACTTCCTGCGGGGGTTGATTTCTGCATCTTCGATTGGGCCGTGAACAGCGGGCCGAGCAGGGCGGCCAAAGCATTGCAAAAGGCAGTAATGGTAGCGCAGGACGGGGCCATCGGTCCGAAGACGTTAGCTGCGGTAAGTGAGATGACGCCGACAGAAATCATAGAGAGCGTTACAAAGCAGAGAATAGAGTTTTACAAAGGTCTAAGCACTTTTGATACTTTTGGTCGCGGATGGCTGCGTAGAACAAAAGAAACTCGTGACTTTTCATTAGATATGGTATAAAAAGATATCAGACTTAATGCGGAGATATACGAGTGGATGAAATTTACTTTGCTGAAGCCGTTTTCAGGATAATTAAAGAGCGGCGTCAAGCAGTTCAAGACTTGTTACTTTATGACAATGTCAAGAACATGGAGCAATATCGTGAGCTTATGGGGAATTTAAAATCCCTAGATCACGTGGAACAGGAACTCAAGGGCCTGCTAGAGAAACAGGAGCGTAGCAATGACTAAAGCGCAAGAAATCAACCTTGAAGATGTAGCGGAGGGTGTCGCAAACCTCGCCTCGGCTTACGAGGATGTCACCGACAAGGTTTTGAACCCCGAGTCCATTGGTGGTTCACTCTTAGAACGGATGCCAGAACCAACAGGCTGGCGTCTGCTTATTTTGCCATATCGAGGAAAGGGTAAGACCGACGGCGGTATTTATCTCCCCGACGCAGTTGTGCAAGAGCAGACAGTATCCACACAGGTTGGCTACGTCCTAAAGGTAGGATCGTTAGCTTACAAGGACGCCGAAAAGTTTCCGGTGGGTCCGTGGTGTGAACAAGGTGACTGGGTAATGTTTGCCCGGTATGCCGGGTCTCGTTTCAAAATAGACGGCGGAGAAGTTCGGATTTTGAACGATGACGAGGTTTTAGCCAAAATTCAGGAACCTGAAGATATTTTGCATTTCTAGGAGTTGAAAATGGAAAAAGAAGACGAACAGATTGAATTGGAATTGGGTGATTCTGCCGAAGTAGAGGTTTCGGGTGGGGAAGAAAAAGAAGGCGACATACCGCTTGCTGCCGAAGGTGACGACAATTTTGATCGAGCCGACAACGCTACGCAAAAACGGATTGACCGTTTAACTAAAAAGATGCGTGAAGCAGAGCGTCAGCGTGAAGAAGCGTTGAAATTTGCTCAAGGTGTGCAGGCCGAGTCAAACAGCCTAAAAAGCCGCATGGATGCTTTGGACACTAACTATGTCAACGAATACACAAATCGTGTGGAGACTCAAACTACCGCAGCAGAGCAAGATTTAGCCCGAGCCATAGAGATTGGTGATACAAACGGTGTTATTGAAGCGCAGCGTAAGATTACACGTTTAGCTATTGAAAATGACCGGGCACAAACTGCAAAAGTACAGCAGCAGCGGTATGCCCAGCAGGCTCAAGCTCAGCAGCAGGCTCGCTTACAGCAGCCTATGCCTCAACAACAGCCCCGCCGCCCAGACCCAAAAGCAGAGCAGTGGGCTCGCCGAAACGACTGGTTTGGCGAGGATGAGGCAATGACGTATGCTGCTTTTGGCGTACATAAAAAGTTAGTTGAAGACGAAGGGTTTGACCCGCAGTCCGATGACTACTATAATGAACTGGATCAGCGTATGCGGGCAGAGTTTCCGCATAAGCTAAACGGTGGTAGCAAACGGCCCGCTCAGACGGTTGCTTCCGTATCCCGCAATACATCTGGGCGCAGTAGTGGGAAAAAGGTTAGACTCACCCCTAGCCAAGTCGCAATAGCGAAGAAATTGGGTGTGCCGCTTGAAGAATACGCGAAATACGTGAAGGAGTAGTTAGCATGTCTGAAGAACAAAACGAAATGTTTGAAGGTTCTGTAAAACGATCTTCTCGCGCAACACAAACTAGGGAGAAGACGGCAAGGCGTAAGCCGTGGGCTCCCCCGTCTATGTTAGATGCACCGCCTGCACCGGATGGGTTCAAGCATCGTTGGATCCGGGCTGAAACCCGTGGTTTTGACGATACGAAGAACGTCAGCGCTAAAATGCGCGAAGGTTGGGAACTGGTTCGTAAGGACGAGTACCCAGACTTTGAGGCCCCGGTAGTCGAATCAGGAAAATACGAAGGTGTGTTTGGAGTAGGTGGACTTGTTCTTGCTCGTATCCCGGTTGAAACCATTGCCGAGCGGACAGCGTACTTTGCACAACGCAGCGCTGACCAGATGGAAGCGGTTGACCATGATATGATGCGTGAGAACGCACATTCAACCATGACGATTAACAAACCTGATCGTCAATCTCGTGTAACCTTTGGCGGCCCACAGAAATAGTTTTAGGGTCGCCCTGATTAGGAGAAAACTCAAATGGCAAATCAAAATACTGCCTACGGTCTTCGTCCAATCGGGCTAGTTGGAAGTGGTGCTAATTCTACCGGTGTAACCGAGTACGAAATTGCTTCCAACAACACCAATGCCATTTTTCAATACGCTATTGTCACCCCTACGGCGGCTGGCGTTATTGATTATGCTGGCGCGACAAGCGGCGGCACATCACCGGCACTGGGAGTCCTGATGGGCGTTCAATACCACGACACAGTCCAGAAGAAGCCTGTATGGCTCAACTACTGGCCGGGTTCTGGTTCTGTCAGCGTAGACACAAACTACCCTGTTAAGGCGTTTGTAGCTGACAATCCAAACCAACTGTTCAAAGTCGCGTCTGACGCAACACTTACAGACCGTGCAACTGCACTGGCTGGCGTGTTTGCAAACGCTTCTCTGGGCACTTCAGCACGTACCGGCAGCACCAACACAGGTTCTGCAAACGGTGCACTTAGCGTGTCTTCAATTGCGGTAACGGCTACTCTGCCACTGCGTATCGTTGGCATCATGGATGATGCAGCAAACAACGACTTCACAGCAGCAGGTATTCCGTTGATCGTTCGTTTGAACGCACATTTCAACGCCAACACAAGCCGTTTTGACTCGCAGACTACTGCGACCTCAACAGGCGTTTAGGAAAGGGGATAGAAAATGGCTATTTCTCGCGCACAACTAGCGAAAGAGCTTGAGCCCGGCCTGAATGCCTTGTTCGGACTTGAGTACGACCGCTACGAAAATGAACACGCTGAAATCTTCGACGAAGAGTCATCAGATCGTGCATTTGAAGAAGAGGTGATGCTCGGTGGGTTCTCAACAGCACCAACCAAAGGTGAAGGCGCAGCCATCACTTTTGACGATGCTCAAGAGACCTACACAGCACGGTACACACATGAGACAATCGCTCTGGCATTCTCAATCACTGAGGAAGCTATCGAGGACAACTTGTACGACCGTCTGGCATCACGCTACACCAAAGCTCTGGCCCGTTCAATGGCTCAGACAAAGCAGATCAAAGCTGCCGCTATTCTGAACAATGCGTTCAGCGCAACCGGCGGTAATGCGATTGGCGATGGTGCAGCACTTTGTTCAAACGCTCACCCATCATTGTCAGGTAACCAGACCAATATTCTGGCTACTGCGGCTGACCTCAACGAGACTTCTCTTGAGCAGATGCTGATTGACATTGCGGGGCTGACTGACGAGCGTGGTCTGAAGATTGCTGTTCGTGGTACAAAGCTGATTATCCCGAAAGAACTGCAATTCATTGCAGAGCGGGTCATCAACTCAAACCTACGTTCAGGTACAGCGGACAACGACACCAACGCAATGAAGAACATGGGTATGTTGCCAGAAGGGGCGGTGGTTAACCACTTCCTGACTGACACAGACGCATTCTTCATCAAGACAGATGCTCCAAACGGTTTCAAATACTTTAACCGTTCGCCAATCAAGACAGCTATGGAAGGTGATTTTGACACCGGAAATATGCGGTTTAAGGCACGTGAGCGTTACAGCTTCGGTGTTTCTGACTGGCGTTCTGTGTTCGGTACTCCGGGCGCAGCGTAAGCTAGTTAAAATCAATGCGGAAGGGCGGCTTCACAGCCGCCCTTTTTTGTTGTATAGTTTACGTATCCCTGACAGCCGCATGGTGCGGCTGACACTAGCCACGACAGGAGAGACACATGGCTACAACTACTTTCTCTGGACCTATTAAGGCCGGAACTATCAAAAACACCACGGGCACATCCCTTGGGACTAACATTGCAAATGTTGGCCAAGTTGTTATGGCTCAGACTTTTTCAGCAGACCTTTCTGGCGGTGCACTTGCAGCGTCTGTAACAGACGTTGTTATCCCTGCAAATTCCCAGATTATTGACTGTGTAATTGACGTTATTACTGCGGCTAACGCTACCACTAACCTTAGTGTTGGGGATACAGTAGGCGGTGCCTCTACAATTCTGAACACTTTTGCAAGTGGAACAACCGCAGGCCGTAAGTATCCAACAACCGAAGCCGGTGGTGCATTGGCGTGGCAGGACACTGGAACAGCCGACATTCGTTTGACTGTAACTGCTTCTGCTGCAACAACCGCAGGTTTGGTTCGTTTTACAATTCTGTATCAGCAAAACAACAACCTAGCTTAATAGGGGGCTGTAATGGCAGGTTCTGACGTAAAAGCGAAGCGTGTGACGGCAACCGGGTCAGCCGGTGTCGGTCCCGCTCGTATCCGTCAGATACAAGTTTTGACCACAACAGGCACTCCGCGCTTAACCATTACTGACGGTAATGGCGGCGCGACAGTTCTGGACTTGGACTTTCTTGCATCTGACTCGCACTCAGTAAACATTCCCGCAGAAGGCATTCGGGTATCAGATATTTATGTATCTGCTTTTACCGCTTGTACCGCTGTGACCGTGTTTTATAATTAAGGAACACTTCTATGGCTGGTTCTGATATCAAAGCAAGCTACATAACTGCTACAGGCACTGTTGCAAGTGGCCCACGGCGGTTAGTTTGTATTCATTACCATACTGGGGGGTCTACAGGTAGCGTTGTTCTGAGAGACGGTGGTGCTTCCGGCACTGCCGTCTTTACATTAGATTTTCACTCAAACGCTACAGGCGATCTCCAAATTGGAGAGGAAGGCGTAAAGTTCAATACTGACATTCATGCCACTTTTACAAATGTTACAAGCATGACGTTTTTCTTTAAGTGAGGAACTATGGCTACCACTAAAAATGTGACTCGAACACCTTCCGGAAGAATTAAATATAGGGGTGAAACTTTTGCTGGATACAACAAACCAAAACGCACTCCCGGAAAGTCAAAAAAGTCTGCTGTTCTGGCTAAAAAAGGAGATCAAATTAAGCTGGTTCGGTTTGGAGATCCCAACATGTCTATTAAAAAAGATCAACCAGCACGTAGATCAAATTTTAGATCAAGACATTCCTGTGACACCGCAAAAGATAAGTTCTCTGCCAGATACTGGTCCTGTAAGGCGTGGTAATATGAAAACAGTAGACGTATTAAAGCTTTTAGAGAAGCATGAAGAAGAATGTAATCGCAGGTATGCCGACATCCAACGTCAGTTGGATAAACTAGACATTCGTTTGTGGGGCATAGCTGTTTTAATTGTAGCCGCAGCAATTGCTCAACGGATGTTTTAATGGCTTACTCTCGCAAATCAAAAAGCGCTTCTTCTAAAAGCAAAGGAAGCAAGATTTGCCCTGAAGGTAAGGCGTGGGCAAAGCGCACGTTTGACACATATCCGAGTGCATACGCAAATCTTGCCGCCTCAAAATATTGTAAAGACCCTAACTACGCCAAAAAGTCTAAAGGTGGCAAACGAAAGGGTAAATAATGGGTAAATTACAGGAGTGGTTAGATGAGGATTGGGTCAGAATTGATAGCTCGGGTAATATTTCGGGTTCATGCGGTACGTCAAAAGATAAGCGTAACCCTGACCGTTGCCTTCCTAGACGTAAAGCTCAAAGTTTATCAAAAGCTGAACGAGCTTCAACAGCGCGTAAAAAGAAGCGTGAAGGAGCTAAAGGAAAGCAGGTTGTGGCAAACACTAAGGCTGCCAAAGTAAAGAAAATGGCTAATGGGGGCGTTGCGGGTTATGAAACTAAAGCAAAACGCAGGTTTCGTGGCAGCAGTATCCCCGGTACGGCTGTCGCGAGAGGTTGTGGCGCGGTTATAAACGGCAGAAGAAAGCGCACTAAAGGGTCAGTGTCACAAGCATGAATATGATTGTTTTTAACACCGGAAAAGAGCAACAAATCTGTGCAGAAATAATTGCGTGGACGGAGCACACACTTAGTAAGCCTAATTCTTTTTACAACAACCTTCCGCCGTGCCCTTATGCACAAAAAGCTTGGACCGATGAAAAGGTAGCTTTACTTTTTAAGTATGACGATAATATGCAGGTTTTGTATAGCACTTTATCTCAGTGGGAAGACAGTTTAGATTTAGTTATTATAGTAGACCTAAATTTTACAGAGGATCCTGACGTTTTTCACGATTACTTACGGGAGTTAAACGAGGCAATATCTATGGGGGTCTTTATAGACCGGGATATGTGGGTCATGGGCTTTCATCCGCATGATGAAGCCAATGATTTCATAGACGACCAAAGCTTTATGCAGGTGGTTGATGATGAGTATGCAATGATTTTTGTGCAGCGTTTATCCAAGGTGCAGGAATCAGCAGACAAACTTGCGGAAAAAGGCTATTATGATAAGTATCTAGAAGAATACAATGCGGAAGAAATTTTTCAGGAAAGATCAGATCTTTACAGGAGATTAAAAAATGGCGATGAAACCACGTAAGATGATGAAAAAGGGCGGCGCAGTCAAGAAGATGCGCGGCGGTGGCATGGTAAAGAAGATGCGCGGCGGTGGCATGGTAAAGAAGATGCGCGGCGGCGGTATGGTAAAGAAGAAGTAAGATGGCTACATCCGGCAGCACAGATTTTGAGTTAGACGTTTCCGATTACATTGAGGAGGCGTTTGAGCGCTGTGGTCTTGAGGTTCGTACAGGTTACGACCTAAAGTCTGCCAAGCGGTCGCTCAATTTAATGTTGGCTGAGTGGGCTAACCGAGGGTTGAACCAGTGGACAATTGTTCAAAGGACGCAAGCCTTAACCCAAGGAACGGGCAATTACGCTTTAAATAACGATGTTATCGACGTTTTATCGGTAATTGTGCGCCGTAGCGGAACTGACTATTCTTTAGATCGTCTTAGTCGAGACGAATATTTGTCTATTCCGAACAAAACTACTGAAGGAAGAGCAAACCAGTTTTTCTTGGATCGGCAGGTCACGCCAGAATTAAAATTGTGGCCGGTTCCCGAGAATAGCACGGATGTTGTAATTTACGATGCTCTTACTCGCATGGATGATGCGGATACGTTTATTAACACAATGGACATGCCGTTTCGTTTTTATCCTTGTTTAGCCGCGGGCTTAGCCTATTACATAGCGGTAAAAAGAGCTCCAAATAGAGTTCAGCTTTTGAAAGCTATTTATGAGGAAGAGTTTGAACGGGCCGCAACAGAAGACAGGGATCGTTCGTCCTTTAACGTAGTGCCGCAATACCAGTATTTTAGGACCACTTAATGGCAAAGTTCGCAAGCGGTAAAGATTCCTACGCTATTTCAGACCGATCCGGTTTCCGGTATCGGTATAAAGACATGCGTAAAGAATGGAACGGCTTGCTAGTAGGAAAAGACGAATGGGAGCCAAAACATCCGCAGCTTGGTCCTTTTCGTAAAGTTGTTGATGCAGAGGCTTTAAAGGATGCACGGCCGGATATAGTGGAGCCGTTTGATGTATATGTAGGGATTCCAACAGTAGAGGCACCTAATTTGCTGCCACCGCAAGGTTTTGGGCAAGTTGGCATGGTTACGGTGACAACATGAGTTTTACATACGCTGAATTACAGCAGGCTATTCAAGATTACACGGAAAACGACGAAACCACGTTTGTTAACAACATTCCGGTGTTTATTAGAAATTCCGAAGAGCGTATTCTCAAAAACGTGCAGCTTAGCTTGTTTCGGAAAAATGTCGCAGGAGCCTTGACCGCCTCAAATAAGTTTTTGGCCTGCCCGTCAGATTTCCTTGCGCCGTATTCCTTGTCATATACAGATGCGAGCAATGACGCTAATTTCCTTGATTTTAAGGATGCGGATTATGTGCAGCAGTTCAATCCGGACCCTACGACGGAAGGCGGTCCGCGATATTATGCTGTTTTTGATATAACTAACTTTATTATCGGGCCGACACCGGATGCAAGCTACGCGGTAGAGTTGCATTATTTTTATCGCCCTGCCAGTTTGACAGCGGGTGCAGGAACTGGAACTACATGGCTCAGTGAAAATGCTGAGCTAGCTATGCTGTATGGTAGCTTGATGGAAGCTTATATATTTATGAAGGGCGAACCTGATATGCAAGCGCTGTACGAAAAGCGGTTTAGTGAGTCTATTATGGGTTTGAAGATGTTTGGGGAGTCTAAAGAGGTAACCGACGAATATCGGACAGGAAAGATAATTAGGCCAAAACAATGATAAAAGCTTTAGAAGTAGACATCCCTGCGGATTACAAAGTTTTGGTAGAGACCACCGAGAAACGAGGGTTTACGCCAGAAGAAGTTGCAGAACGCTGTGCAGACAGGATCATTCAAATATCGGACACCGCTCATCCGGGCATCCGCGACCAAGCTCATGCGTTTAGACAACATATGGTCAAGGTTTTAGCTTTTTACATGCGTGAAGCAATAAAAAGTGATAGAACTACAACATATAACGCCCTATCAGAGGCAGGTTATAAAGAACTTGCTGAACAACTAAGGAGACTGTGACATGGCATTTACGGGCAATTTTATGTGTACAAGCTTTAAGAAAGAGTTACTTGAAGCCAAGCACAATTTTTTGGCGTCTGGGGGAAATAGTTTTAAACTAGCCCTATACACTAACAGTGCTTCGTTTACTGCGGCTACCACCGCATATACGACTTCAAACGAAGTATCTGGAACGGGGTATTCTGCGGGGGGTTCAGCGTTAACAAACATTAACCCGACCACCTCTGGAACCACGGCTTTTACAGATTTTGCTGATTTGACGTTTTCTTCGGCTACTATTACGGCGAGGGGCGCACTTATTTATAACGACACCGCAGCAGGAGACCCCTCTGTAGTTGTTCTAGATTTTGGTGCGGACAAAACATCTACCGCTGGTGATTTTACCATTGTATTCCCAACGGCTGACGCGAGTAACGCAATTATTCGGATTGCTTAATGGCTGATGTAATCGTTCCAATAGGCGGCTGGGGTCGCTCTGGTTGGGGCGAAGGCCCGTGGGGTCAAAGCAGTTTTCCGTTTGCTACGACGTCTGTTGGATCCGTCACAGTCACAGCAGACGCCAACGCTCCGGCAACTGGTCTTGAGGCAACCGCAGCGGTTGGCTCTGTTACCATAACAGCAGACGCCAACACTGGCGTCACTGGCTTGGAAGCCACGGGTGGCGTAGGCTCTGTAACAGCTACGGGCACCGCTATTGTTTCTCCAACTGGTCTAGCGGCCACGGGTGGCGTAGGTTCAGCCACAGTTACCGCAGATTCCAACACTGGCGTCACTGGCTTGGAAGCTACGGCGTCTGTTGGATCCGTCACAGTCACCGCAAATGCGGATGTATCACCCACTGGACTGGAAGCCACCGGCGCGGTTGGCTCAGTTGAAGTAGGCATTTTTGTTTCCGTGGATGTGACGGGCGTATCGGCCACTACGTCGGTTGGTACGGTAACCACGACAGCGGATGCAAATGTCTCGGTGTCTGGTTTGCAAGGTACTGGAAATGTAGGACAGGTCTTAGTTTGGGGAACTATTGTGCCAAATCAAAATGCAGGGTATAATACGATCAGCCCAAGTCAGACGCCAGCTTGGTCAGACGAAACTCCGTCACAGACACCGGGTTGGGGTCAAATAGCAGCTTAGAAGGGTTAAAAGAATGGCAAGCACATATACGGTTAACATTGGTATTGAGAAACCGGGGACCGGGGATCAGTCTGGTACTTGGGGCAACACTACCAACACCAATTTTGATATTATTGACCAAGCAACAAACGGAATTGCTACGGTCACGTTAGCTGCTGCGGGCACTTCGGGTTCACCCAACACGCTGTTAATTAACAATGGTGCACTGTCTGATGGGCGCAATCGCTTTATTGAGTTTAATGACGGTGCAGATTTAGGCGCAACAGCTTATGTGCAGCTTGATCCAAACGATGCCGAAAAGATTGTACACATCCGCAACAGCTTGTCTGCTTCACGCGGCCTTATTCTTTTCCAAGGCACATATAATGCTTCCAATGATTTTATAGTTCCAAACGGGGCGGACGTTTTAGTAAAGTTTAATGGTGGCGGCACGGGAGCAACGGTTACTGACGTAAATGCTAATCTAGCGGTTAGTCAATTATCTTTGATTGACGGAAACAAGGCTGTCTTCGGTTCTGGGTCTGACTTGCAGATTTACCACGATGGGTCGCATAGCCGGATTGCGGATGCTGGAACTGGCGACTTAAAAATCGGCACGTCTGGTGGTGCGGTTCGTATCACTGCGAATGGTGTTACTGATGATATGATTGTAGCAAATCAGGGCGGGTCAGTAAGTCTTTCTCACTCTGGTAGCACTAAACTAGCCACCACCTCTTTTGGCGCACAAGTAACAGGAAGTTTAGCGGTTGATACAATAACAAACGCAACTGCAAGCACTGATGTAACGATTGATACTAACTTTAATATCATTTTAGATGGCGCAAACGTGGGCATTAATGCTAGTTCGCCAACTTTAACGGGCTTTGGTTCAGGAACAAACGGCCTTGAAATCGCCGATGCAACCCTTGCAGGAATTAGATTAAACGGCAATGCGGCTGATTCTTTGTATTTTGTATCAGGCTCATCAAAACATTGGATATATGGTAAAGGTGCTGTCCCACTTACATTTAGCACAAACGCCTCAGAACGTATGCGCATCGACAGCAGCGGTAACGTAGGCATTGGAAGTACTTCGCCTGCTACTAAACTTGAGGTAGCAGGGGCTGTATCTTCAACAGGCACAGGGGCTGGTAACGCAGCTTTTAAGTTACAAGAAGCAAGCAACAATCCGTGGTATTTAATGCAGTTTACCGGAGGTGCTTTTAGTCTAAATTACAATGGCACTACTGGTGGGGCGTCAACATTACTTGTGGACAGCAGCGGCAACGTGGGCATTGGGACGACTTCGCCTGCTTCTGATGCAGGTTTAAGTAAGGTTGTTGAGATAGAGGCGGCTACAGCAGGATTTAAAGCAACTGCCACTGGCGGTTCTTCAGTGGAAGTTTATTCTGCTTCTGCAGCCTCTTATGTAGACACAACCACAAATCACCCTATTGTTTTTAGGCCTAATAAATCAGAACGCATGCGCATCAACACCAACGGCAACGTTGGCATCAATCGTACACCATCATATGAACTTGATGTAGGTGCGAGTGATAATGCTGGTTCAGAAATTCGGATAATCGCTGGTAGTGACAGCGGCGCAGATGCCGTTTTGAGAATACAATGCACTGCAACTGCGGGGACAAGAGATAGTGCGATTTATTTTGGCGATAGTGCAAATACCTCAATTGGTCGGATTACATATGGTCACTCAAATGACGATATGCGGTTTTTTACTAATGGCGCAGAAAAGATGCGTCTTAATAATGTAGGCCGTTGGTGGGTTGGTCAAGCAATAGGAACTATTTTGAATGGTAATGGTGGCGAAGCCAAAACTGGAATGATGCACTATAGTAATGATCAAAATTCTTTCACTACTATTCAGTCAAATGGTTCAAATTCTCCTTTGTATGTGACAAACGGCCCTGACAGATCGGGTACTGGCCTTATACAATTCGGTGACAATGGTAGTAATGTGGGTGCTATTGGGGACGCGGGTGGCAGAATATTTTTTGCAGACAACAATCAAAATATGGGGATTTCCTTTTTCGCATCTTGTTTACTTCCCACCAATATCAATGGACTTGCAGTAGATAACTTTTATGATTGTGGACACCCTAGCTACAGATGGGACGATATTCGTGCCACCAACGGCACTATTCAAACATCTGACGCAAACGAAAAACAGCAAATCGCAGCCCTAACTAACGCTGAAATCACAGCAGCTAAAGCCATTAGCGTATTGTTCAAGACGTTCAAGTGGAACAGCGCAGTTGAAGCCAAGGGCGATGCAGCTAGAACACACGCTGGTGTAATCGCACAGGACGTTCAAGCAGCTATGACTGCCGCTGGCTTGGATGCTGGTGACTATGCGTTCTTCATTATTGATACTTGGTGGGAAACACAGACTGAAGTTCCTGCTGTTGAGGCTGTTGAGGCTGTGGATGCAGTCTATGAGGATGTTGTTATTCCAGCGGTTGAGGAAGAACTTGATGAGGAAGGCAACGTTATTGTTGAGGCACAACCAGAACGCATTGAATCTCGCCTTGTTAGCGAGGCTATTGTGCCTGTAGAAGCCGTTGATGCCTACACACGCACTGACACTTACGACACAGCAGAGGAAGCCCCAGAGGGTGCTACAGAGCGCACACGGATGGGCATCCGCTATCCTGAGTTGCTTGCCTTTGTAGGTGCTGCAACTGAACAGCGTCTGGCTAATATTGAAACACGCCTAGCAGCGTTGGAGGCTAACTAATGGCTAACACATACACATGGGATTTCCCAACATTAGACACAGCCCCTTCTGAAGATGGCTTGTCAGACGTAATCAAAACAATTCACTGGCGCATCACCGCTGTCAGTGACAGTGAGCAAGACGCAGATGATAATTATCTGTCAGCATCAGTGTACGGCACAGCGGCCCCTGAACTAGACCCAGATAACTTTGTAGCATTTAACAGTGTGACAAGGGACTGGTGCAAAGAAAAGGTGCTTGCTTCACTGGATAAGACAGAAGCAGAAATGCAAGAAACTCTGGACACCCAGATTGACAACCTTGCTAACCCACCTATCGTACAAAAAGTACCTTCTAACTGGAGCGCGGAATGACTGAAAAAACCAATGTAATTACCATTAACGGCAGGGACTACGAAGAGTCCACTATGGACGGTCAGCAGCTTTATCTAATTAACCAGATCCGTGATCTGCAAAGCAAGGCGGCGTCTCTTCGTTTCCAGCTTGACCAAATACAAGCCGCGCAAGATGTCTTTACAAATGGTCTTATCGCATCAGTAGAAGAAAGCGATAAAGACGAAGTAGCTATAGCGAACTAATGTCATATGCCATTAACCAAACTGCAATTCAGACCGGGTGTTAACAGAGAGACCACCTCATATACTAATGAGGGCGGATGGTTTGACTGTGATAAGGTTCGTTTTCGGTTTGGTACGCCTGAAAAGATAGGCGGCTGGGAAAAGCAGTCGTCAAACAGCTTTTTAGGTACGTGTCGTGCGTTGCACCCGTTTGTAGCACTTTCTGGGGAGTCCTATTTAAGCGTAGGTACGCACCTGAAGTATTACATTAACGAGGGCGGCGCTTACAACGATATCACACCCCTCCGTGAAACAACGGCAGCGGGTGCGGTGACGTTTTCGGCTACTGACGGGTCTTCCACAATCACCGTGACAGATACAAGTCACGGTGCATTAGAGAATGACTTTGTGACATTTAGCGGCGCTGTAACGCTTGGGGGCGACATTACCGCGGACATACTCAACCAAGAGTATCAGATTACCGCGATTGTAAATTCCAACACCTACGAGATTGAAGCCCGCGCAGTAGCTACTCTGGCGGATATCACAATAGATGGTCAATACACACCAACTCTTGTAGTAGCTAACGCGTCGGATACCGGAAACGGCGGCGCGTCAGTGGTTGGTGCATATCAGGTAAATACTGGTTTGGACACAACCGTAGCGGGTACCGGTTGGGGCGCTGGCACTTGGGGACGTGGTGCGTGGGGTTCGGCCGCTAGTTTGACAGCTATTGGCAGCATTCTACGGATTTGGGGTCACGACAATTTCGGCGAAGATTTAGTGTTTAATATCCGCGATGGTGGCCTTTTTTATTGGGATAAAAGCACGAGTTCCGCACCTTTTGCTCGCGCGGTAGCGCTTTCCGATTTAGCTGGTGCGGACCCTACAACACCGACGATTGCGAAGCAGGTGCTTGTTTCAGACAGAGACAGGCACATTATTGTTTTTGGGTGTGACCCAGAAAATGATATCGGCGTTCAAGACCCGCTATTAATTCGGTTTTCGGATCAAGGCAATCCGATTGTTTGGCAGTCTTTAGCGACAAACACCGCGGGGGATTTGCGGATTGGTTCAGGGTCTCAGATTATAACGGCGGTAGAAACCCGTCAGCAGGTGCTAGTGTTTACGGATGTTTCGCTTCATGCGATGCAGTTTTTGGGGCCTCCGTTTACTTTTGGTATTAACGAGATATCCACTAATATCACCATTGCCGGTCCTTTAGCGTCTATTGCTGTAGAAGATACGGTCTTTTGGATGGGCCGGGAAGAGTTCTACGTCTTTAACGGACAGGTTCAAAAGCTGCCCTGCTCTGTGCGTTCTTACGTTTTTAATGACTTTAACGAAACGCAGGCTGAAAAAGTAACCGCGGGGGTCAACAGCAGCTTTTCTGAGGTCTGGTGGTTATACCCATCAGCGGGGTCAGATAACATTGACCGCTATGTTGTGTACAATTACCAAGAACAGGTTTGGTACTACGGCACTTTGGCGCGGTCGGTTTGGCTGGACCGCGGCATTAACCAGTTCCCCCTAGCGGCAGGTCTGGACGGTTACTTGTACTTGCACGAAAGGGGCTTGGACGACGGCAGCACAACTCCGGCAGTGGCAATATCTGCCTATATTGAGAGCAGTCAGATGGATATTGGCGACGGAGAAAACTTCGTCTTTATGCGCCGGTTGATACCAGATTTGACGTTTGATTCGTCTACGGCGGCATCTCCGCAGGCAGATTTTACCTTACAGACTAGAAACTACCCGGGTGGACCGTACTTACAAACTAGCACGGACGCTGTTACGCGAACGGCTACAGTGCCTGTAGAACAGTTTACCAATCAGGTAAATCTAAGGCTTCGGGGTCGGTCCTTTGCTTTAAAGATTGCGTCTAGTGATACGGGTGTAGCGTGGCGGTTAGGGTCGCCCCGAGTAGATATACGTCCAGATGGTAGGCGCTAATGTCTAGGGGTCTGGTACAACCGCAATTTCCACTTGCACCTCAAGCATATACTCAGAGGTATATGTCGGAGGTTGTGCGGTCATTTTCGGTGTTTTTGCAGCAGGTAAACAATCCGGGGCCTTGGCAGGCCTCTTCGTTAGCTCTACCGAATTTGCAGCAGGATAACTTCGGTCTTCGCATAGGAGATGTATTTCAACATGGGGACGAGTTGCGGATAACGGTGGCAAATAAGCCTTATCCGCGGGGTTCCGCAGCAACAGGGGCCGTGGGTGTCGTCACGGTATCAACACCATGAGTGAAACAATTATTATAATGGCGGACGGATCTAAGTGGCGTCCTTCTACAAGCAGAGACGTAGTAAGCTGTGTTTCTTGCGACAACGAGGTGGATACCCCAGAGGAAGTTTTGTCCTATCCAACCGGTAACTGCCCAAATTGCGGTAACCCGTGGACTGGAAGTGAAAAAAGAAGTACAATGATCACGGTAACGATGCCTCAAGGGTTATCAGGCGGAGCAGGCTAATGGCACAGACAGCATTAAAAGACGAAGAATTTACCTTTCCTGCGGGGGGTATTGCCGACTTCTATATGGAAGACGATGAAATCGCGACACTTGAGCGGGAAGAAGCCGAGCAGGCTTTTGGAAAATCAGGTATTGCTGAATTTGGGGAAGTAGCGTCTCGCATGGCTTCGTATGGCCGTGGCGGGGATGACACCATTGCTCACGTTGCCACCGGCGAAATTATCATACCGTTGCCGTTGATTGAAAACAATCCACGGATGAAGGCCTCTATCTTTAACCATTTGCGTGAGCTTGGCGTTGAAGATCCAGAGCAATATGTAGTGGGCTCTTCTGCTAACTCTATCAACCCTGAGACCGGCCTTGCCGAATTTGGCTGGTTTAAGAAATTAGTTAAAAAAGTCAAAAAAACCGTTAAGAAGGTCGTTAAAACTGTTAAAAAAGTTGTTAAAAAAGTAGCGCCTATTGTTCTTCCTATTATCGGTTCCATGTTCCTCGGCCCTATTTACGGAGCAGCGCTTGGTTCTGGTATCGCTACCTTGATAAATGGAGGAGATTTAAAAGACGCCTTTAAGTCGGCATTGATTTCTGGTGGTACAGGTGCCTTGTTCTCTGGCGTATCTGGCGCTATTTCGGGCGATGGATTTATGTCAGGCATTTCTAACGCTGCTAACCCAGCTAACTTGACTGAGGGCTTCTCAAATATCGGTAAGGCGTTTACCGGTGATTTCTCTGGCGCTTCTTTTGCTAACATGAAGGGTGGCCCTGCTTCAGAAGGCGGAACTAACTTTGCGGGGACTTCGGACACCGCACTTTCAACCAGCCCGTCCGGCACACCAACTTCCGTCTCAGATGTAAATACAGCGGCTACAATTGATCCTGCGACGGGCAGGCCTCCCGTTAGTGCGGGGACACCTAACAATATGTCTTTAAGTAATTATGACGCCGCTACGGGGACGTTTAAAACTCCGCCGCCGGGTGCGGATTTATCTCTTAGTCAGCCGTCAAGCTTTATGGACACCGCTAGCGGTTACTACGACAAGACGATGGATTATTTAGTTCGTGGGGGTCAAACCGAGTCGGCGGTTAATATAGCAAAGGAGAAAGCGGGCCAAGCTTACTTAAAAGACATGGCTGCCGCAGGGATTGCCCCAACACAAGCCGGGCTAGAAGCTGCTAAAGCCGCAGCCGGTCCCGGCCTTTTAGCAACTTATGGACCTTCGGCCGCGTTAGCTGGAACAGCGGCCTATGCTACAGGTTTCTTCGACGCTCCCGACGATCCGCCGGTAGATACCCCGCCGACAGGGGAAGAACTTATTGCGGCTGATCCGGAAAAATACCGGATTGCTGACCTTGAGGTTCGCCGTTCAGAGGGTCCGACAGAGGTTGCGTCCCCCTACACGATTGTCCCCGGTCAGGGCACATTTGTTAACCCCTTCTATCGGCCACAACAATATGCGGCAGAAGGCGGCGAGATCTTCCCGCGTCGTGTTGGCGGTATTATGCCAAATGAAGGCATTCCGGGACAGGACAGCGTCCGCGCTATGCTTATGCCGGGTGAGTTTGTTATGACGACAGATGCCGTTAAAGGACTAGGTGGCGGCAATATGCGGCAGGGCATCAATAATATGTATGACATGATGCGCGGTCTTGAGTCTCGTGGAAAGGCAATGGCGTAATGGCTACAGAAACCCAAATTGTCCGAGAAGCCCCTGAAATTGAAGCCTATAAACTCGGGCTTCTAAAAGACGCTAAAGCTCTTGCCAACAAAGGTATTACTCTTCCTACTCAGCAAGTAGCTGGGTTTACGGATCTTCAAGACTTAGCCTTCAAAGCCGCTCAACAAGCAGGCGGAATTGGCGGCTATCAGCCCTATTTAACGCAAGCAGGCTATACAATGGGCGATGCCCAGCAGCAGCTTGGCGGTGTATATGGCGCAGCTTCACCTTATATTACAGGTGCTATGAAGACCGCCGACCCTTATCGGCAATCCTCAGAAGCAGCGCTTTTGTCTGCAATGCGAGGCGTCCCAACTCAGGTAACAGCCGCGCAGAAGGGTATTGAGGGCGCACTTGATTATGGTCAAGCCGCTACCGGCGGCGCGTTAAGCGCGATGGACGCAGCGTCTCTCGCGGCTCGCGGCCAAGCGCAAACTGGTATTGGCAGCATTATGGGTGCTGCCGGGTTAATTCCGGGACAGGTACAAGCAGGTCAGGCGGGTATGAGTGCCGCCGCGCAGCAGGCGGGACAGATTGCGGGTCAAGCAGGCGCTGGCTTGCGGGGATATATTCCGCGCCTTGGAACGCAGCTTAATCGGGCCACAGCCGGAGGCCTCGGAGCGGCGGGAACTGCTGGTCAACGAGCTCAGCAAGCTATTCAGGGCGCTCGCGGAATTACGGCTGGAGCCGCGCAAGACTTAGCTAGCGCAGGCCGGTTTGGGCAGATTGCGGCACAACAAGGCATAGTCGGTCTTGCCGGTGGCGCACAACAGTTTGACCCCTCTACGATTGCTCAATATATGAGCCCTTATGAAAATGCCGCCGTTCAGCAGGCTATGCAGGATATTGCACGTCAGGGGCAGATTGCACAGCAAGGTCAGGCTGCACAAGCCGTTGGGGCAGGCGCTTTTGGCGGTTCTCGCGCGGGTGTTCAGGCCGCAGAGACAGCCCGTGCTCAGTTGGAGCAGCAGGGCCGTACAGCCGCACAAATGCGGGCGCAGGGTTACCAGAGTGCAGCGCAGCAGGCGCAGCAGGCATTTGAACAGGCTCGTGGTCGCCAGCTTCAATCAGCACAACTTCGGGGCCAGCTTGGACAGGCCGGTGCTGGAACAGCCCTTCAGGCGGCGCAACAAGCCGGTCAGTTGGGTCTATCAGCAGAACAGCTTGCGGCACAGACGGGCCTCCAGACAGGTCAACTTGGTTTGTCCGCCCAACAGCAGGCCGCAGCAAACGCCGCGCAATTTGCTCAAATGGGTATGTCAGCAGAAGAGATCGCAGCCCGCACTGGTCTTTCTGCTCAGCAGCTTAGCGGACAATTGGCGGGTCAAGCGGCTCAATTGGGCCTTACTGGCGCACAACAACAGGCGGCTATGGCCGAGCAGGCTGCGCGGCTTGGTATCTCTACCGAACAACTTGCTGCACAGATTGCCCAGCAGGGCGGTCAATTGGGTCAGGCACAAGCACAGCTTGGTCTATCTGGCGCACAAGCGGGCGGTCAATTGGGTCTTCAAGGCCAGCAGGCGCAAGCCGCTATGGCGGGCCAGATGGGAGACCTCGGTCTTCAGTACGGTCAGTTTGGTCTACAGGGCGGTCAAGCCCTCGGCCAGCTTGGGTTGCAAGCAGGTCAAGCATTGGGTACACTGGGGCTTCAGCAAGCTAGCCTTGGTGAATTGTCGCAACAGACCGGGCTTCGGAACCTTCAGACTCAGTACGAGCTTGGGAAACAGCAGCAGGCTCAGCAGCAGGCTACTCTGGAAGCCAAACGTCAAAGCGATCTGGCTCAACTATACGAGCCGTATCAGCGTCTGTCATATTTGTCAGACATTTATAAGGGTGCTCCGTCAACGCAGCAAACCATTGCTACTTCGACTTCACCCGGTGTATCACCAGCCCAGCAGTTTATGGGTTTAGGTATCGCAGGATTATCAGCAGCAGCAGGCGCAAATAAAGCGGGGTTATTCGGATGATGAGTAGAGACATAATGCAAAGACAGATGTTTGCTAAAGGTGGTGCAGCTTTTCCTGACATGAGTGGCGATGGGCGAGTTACACAAAAAGACATCCTGATGGGTCGTGGCGTTATCCCGATGCAAGAAGGTGGCGATCCGATGGCAATGGCAGCAATGATGCCTCCGGGAGGTGCTATGATGGGCGTGTCCAGTGTTCCAGACGAGCAGGCTATGATGATGGGTGAGCGGGCAATGGACCCCGCTATGCTGGAAGGCGCGTTGTCTCAAGTAGCTTCTAACATTGAAAACATAGACACTGCTGAAGATTATGAAAGCGTTATGAACGCAATTCGTGGCGACAATGTTCCACTTGAAGGACGTTATAACGAGCTTGCTGGGGTAGTTGGTGAAGAGGATGCCGGTCAAACCCCCGAATCCGTTTTGGCCCTCGTTCAGCCGGTTATGATGATGGCAGCCGTGGACCAAGGAATTGGTGGCTTGGCTGCCGAAGAAATGACCGCGCCTGTTGAAGGTGCGATGGCAGAAGGCATTATGTCTACTGTAGCTCCTCCACCGCAGCCCGAAATGATGGCGGCACCGCCCGCGGCCCCCGGCCCTATGATGGACCCCGCAATGATGGGAGGGCCCCCACCCGTAAATTTTAATCAAGGCGGGCTGGTCCGCCGCGGAGACAACCAGCCAGTCATAATGATGGAGACTGGTGGCGATCCTGTTGCAGCAGCGGGGCGTCTTGGCGAACTGTATGAACAGAAGATGCCTTTATATAAGTCTATTTTGGGTGATCAAAGCGCCTCTCTTGAAGAGCAGAAAAACCTAACTCAAGCGCAAATGCTGTTTGACGTTGCGGGCGCAGCCCTTGCTTATGCAAACCCTCTTCAGGCGGAAATTCAAGCGGGCCGTAAACTGAGCCCCGCAGAGCGTCTGGCTGCGGCCGTGACGGAAACTAAGCTGCTGCCAACTATTAGCGCTCGTGCAGGCGAACAACTAAAAGCTAAGCAGGCCGTCACCGCCGCAGAGCAGCAGATGAAGCTGTCAGCGTTGGGTGCGGCTGAAACTGGTTTGGCCGCAGAAGCTAAAGCCGCGGCTGACTTAGCTAAAACAAGACTTGAGGGAGATCAAAAAATCGCGGGTATGAATTTACAAAGCCGTCTGGATACTGAGCGACAAGAAAGAATTGAAGCATTAAAACAATCTGGTGTATCGAAGCTTGAGGCTGAAAAACAAGCAAATCGCGAGGCTCAAGAAAGCCTTGTACAAGACAATCGTATAATTATTGAGAACTTGCGGCAAGCGGGAGACAAAAGAAGCCGAGTTTTGGCTAATGAGTTGGAACAGAAAAACATCTTGTTACGAGGCGACGTGGAGCTTTCAAAACTTGGTGTAATGCAAGAGTTTGAAATAAAGAAAATTGACACTCTTTATGGACAACAGACCGCGTTGCAAAACTCACGGCTCACGGTTCAAAAAGAGCTTGCAGCTAACTCTGATGCAATTAAGCAAAAACAGCTTGAACTGGACACTCTTAATTCGGCCCTTACTCAAGCTCGCGCAGACAAAAAATTTCAACTCGCGCAACAAACAGAGGATAGGATTAAAAAACTTGGGGAAGATAAACTTGCTCTAGATGAACGCGAAGTAGACCTAAAAGCCGCGGCACAGAACCTTAATATGTTTGGTACTGGACTAGAGGGTAAAATAACTACAATTCTAGCAGGACCCGAGGCTACCGAGTTGGCGGATAAATATGCGTCAGGAAAAAATATTAGCGAAGAGCAAGA
>Ga0316202_10000759_pt1 | contig 30770 bp, 21 predicted proteins | sample 3monrhotite_MG_FD_204934 | JGI IMG/M metagenome (GOLD analysis project Ga0316202, IMG submission 204934) | Microbial mat bacterial communities from mineral coupon in-situ incubated in ocean water Damariscotta River, Maine, United States -... | ecosystem: Environmental > Aquatic > Marine >...
CTGGCGGAGGCGTGGGACAGGTGGAAGAGGCGACTGCGGAAACTACCCCCTGATCTGGTGGGGGGTTGCGATCCGCTATCTTGGCGGGTTGGGCTTGGCGCGGGGGTGAGTTTCCTTCGTCGCGCCAGCGTTGATCTGGCGGAGGCGTGGGACAGGTGGAAGAGGCGACTGCGGAAACTACCCCCTGATCTGGTGGGGGGTTGCGATCCGCATACTTGGCGGGCAACCGCGCCTGTGTCGCTCACGGACGTTCGGGGCATGAAGGCGCTGAGTAGTGATCCTCGAAACTCGCACCTACGGTGAAGTCGGTTCGCCCGTGGCCGTCGTGTTGCACGGCGGGCCGGGGGCGCCGGGCTACATGGCGCCGGTCGGGCGAGAGCTGGGTGAGGGCTTTCGCGTCCTCGAGCCGCTTCAGCGACCCAGCGGCGGCGAGCCCCTGAGTGTGGCGCTCCACGTGGCAGACCTCCACGAGACCTTGGGCGCGCACGACGCGCTCGGCGCTCCTTTGATCGGCTCGTCTTGGGGCGCCATGCTGGCGCTGGCCTACGCGGTGGAGCACGCCTCGGGACTCCTGGCACTCTTGGGGTGCGGGACCTTCGATCCTGCCGCTCGGGCGCGAATGGTGGAGCTCAGGGAGAGCAAGACCAGCGACGCCCTGCGGGCGCGCCTGGCGGAGCTGGACGCCATTGAGGACCCAGACGCTCGCCTCCTCGCCAAGGCCGAGGCGATCCTTCCGCGGGACTCCTACGAGCTCCTCTCGACGGACCAGGAGCTCGTGCGCTGCGACGCCGAGAGCAACCGGGAGTCTTGGGGCGACATGATGCGACTTCAGGCCGAGGGGGTGTATCCCGCGGCCTTCGCGCGGATCGAGGTCCCGGTCCTGCTCCTCCAGGGTGACTCGGACCCTCACCCCGGCGCCATGATTCGAGACAGCCTCCTGCCGCATCTGCCTCAGCTGGAATACGTCGAGCTCGAGCGCTGCGGTCACTACCTCTGGCTCGAGCGGCACGCGCGGGAGCCCTTCTACGCCCGCTTGCGGGGCTGGTTGAAGGATCACGGGAACCAACCGCGAGGGGAGGGATTTGGGACTCCCTCGCTACACTCGGAGCTCCTATGAGCCCCACCCGCCCCAAGAAGCCCCGTAAGAAGTCGAACCCCCGCAAGGGTCCAGGCCAGGGACGTCCCTCCAAGGGTCGCCCGCCTCGGGGTCCCAAGAGCGCCAAACCCGCGCGCCGGAGTTTGCCCTCGGCCGGCGTCGATTCCCTCGCGGGGCGCAAGCCGCTCCCAATGACTCGCCGCGAGGTCGAGGCCCGGGGCTGGGACGCCGTGGACGTGGTCTTGGTCTCGGGCGACGCCTACGTGGACCACCCGAGCTTCGGCCTAGCCGTCGTGGGGCGTGTCCTCGAGGACGCTGGGTTCCGCGTCGCGATCCTGGCTCAGCCCGACTGGCACTCGGCCGAGCCTTGGAAGACCTTCGGCCGGCCGCGGCTCTTCTTCGGGGTCGGCGCCGGGAACATGGACTCCATGATCAACCACTACACGGCGAACAAGAAGGTGCGCAACGACGACGCCTACTCGCCGGGTGGACGGATCGGAATGCGCCCCGACCGCGCGACGCTCAGCTACTGCCAGCGCGCGCGCGAGGCTTACAAGGGCGTGCCCGTGATCGCGGGCGCCGTCGAGGCTTCGCTCCGGCGCCTGGCCCACTTCGACTACTGGAGCGAGAAGGTCCGGCGCTCGATCCTCCTCGACGCCAAGGCTGACCTGATCGCCTACGGGATGGTCGAGACCACCATCGTGGAGATCGCGCGCCGCCTGGCCGCGGGCAAGAGCCTGAGTGAAATGCGTGACCTGCGCGGGCTGGTCTATCCCCTCGGCGCCAAGGACGAGCTCCCTGAAGGTCCCGAAGTGACCTTGTTGCCGAGCTACGAAGAGGCGGTCGAGGACAAGTTGGCCTTCGTCAAGATGACGAAGCTGATCCACCACCACAGCAACCCCCTAAACGCCCACACCTTGGTTCAGCGCCACGGAAATCGGGCCGTGGTCCAGACCCCGCCGCCGCTGGCGCACTCGACGGAGGTCATGGACCAGATCCACGACCTGCCCTACACCCGGCGGCCGCACCCGAGCTACAAGGCGCCGATCCCCGCCTACGAGGTGATCAAGCACTCGGTCCAGATCATGCGCGGCTGCTTCGGGGGCTGCACCTTCTGCTCGATCACGAACCACCAGGGGCGCGCGATCCAGTCCCGCAGCGAGGCCTCGGTCCTGCGCGAGCTGGAGCAGATCAGCCAGGATCCGACCTTCAAGGGCACGGTCTCAGACATGGGCGGCCCGACCGCCAACATGTGGACGATGCGCTGCAGCAAGCCCGAGGTCGAGAAGGTCTGCCGCCGCCTGTCCTGCGTGCACCCCAAGATCTGCAAGCTCCTCGGCACCGACCACGGCCCCTTGATCCAGCTGATGCGGAAGGCCCGCGCGGTCCCCGGCGTGCGCCGGGTCAACGTGGCCTCGGGCGTTCGAATCGACCTGGCGGGACGTTCGCCGGAATACCTCCACGAGCTGGTCTCCCACCACGTCGGCGGTCGCCTCAAGATCGCTCCCGAGCACGTCGACGAGGGCGTCCTCGAGAAGATGAAGAAGCCCAGCCTCGAGAACTGGGACCGCTTCGTGGAGGGCTTCCACCGCGCCTCGCGCGACGCCGGCAAGCGCCAGGAGCTCGTGCCCTACTTCATCTCCAGCCACCCCGGCAGCGACCTCGACGCCATGATCGAGCTCGCGATCTTCCTCAAGCGCAACGGCTACCGCCCAGACCAGGTCCAGGACTTCATCCCCGCGCCCATGGACATTGCGACCGCGATGTACCACACCGGGATCGACCCCATGACCGGCAAGGAAGTCTTCGTCGCCAAGGGACTCAGGGACCGTCGTCTCCAGCGCTCGCTGCTCCAGTTCTTCAAGCCGGACAACTACTTCCTGGTCCGCGACGCGCTCTTGAGCGCGGGGCGCAAGGACTTGATCGGGAGCCACTGCGACGCCCTGATCCCGAGCAACCCCCCCCGCGAAGCCATTGAGGCCCGCCGCCGGCGCGCCCAGAAGGACGTCGCCGGAGCCACCGGCGATATCCACGAGATTCCGGGCGTGAAGGGCCAAAAGGGCCGCGGCCGCTCCGCCGCGAGCGGCAACAAGCGCCGCCGCGACGACCGCCGCAGCCGCGAGGGCGGGCAGCGGGGCTACCGACCCGACCGCGGGCGCTAGGGCTTCGCTCGGCGGGGGCGCCTTGGCGTCTCGTGGAGTCGTCGGAGTTGCGGGAGCGCTCTTGAACCGCAGAGACGCAGAGGTTCGCGGAGAGCGTCGCTGAGATCGCCCGGGTGTTCCCGAGCTTGGATGTCAGGAGGCACGAGCGGACTCGCGCGGCGCGTGCGAGGGATCCGAGGTGAGTAAGGTTGCTACGTCCTGGGGTGTCAGGAGCGCCTTGATCAGCCGCTTGTTCAGCCACTGCCTTTGGCCCGAGACCACCCTGAGGTTCTGGACCACGGTCACTATGTCCGCGATCTTCTTTGACCTGCGGGCTCGCAGAAGGCTGGTGAGCACCATTCGCTTCTGCCGCCGCGCCCGGTTGCTTGGATCCCGAGACAAGACCTCGTCGGTCAGCTCCCAGAGCCACTCGTCGGCGAGGTTCCCGCTTGGGTCCCCAAGTACTTCGCGCAACTTGTCGCTGACCCGTGCGTCGACCAAGAGGTCAACGAGGTCAGCGGCGACCAGAAAGCCAGCCTTCTGGCCTAGCTCACTCACGACAGCTCGGGTTCGCTGCGTGTACCAGCGCTTTCCTAAGATCCAGCGTGCGCGCTTGTCCAGGGAACTGCTGGGATCTTGGATCTCAGGAGGCGGATCGAAGCCGAGATCCTCGAAGGCACCGACGCCGCCAAGGGCCTCGCGCGAGGGCTCGTGTCCCATGTTGGCGGCGAGGAGCACCCGACGGTGGGGAACGCGTCCTAGAGAGACTAACTCCTTGAGCCTCTCGGCTTCAGTCGTGCGCTCTCTGGACCTTCGACCGTCTCCCAACGAATCCAACCCCTGACCTCCGTGCAAGGCGCTCTCTGCGCAACCTCAGCGTCCTCTGTGTCTCTGCGGTTTACAGACGCCTCCGCCCCCCGACCACACCTCGCCAAGCAGAACTAGTAGCTGTAGGGCTTGTCCCCAAGAGACGGAGGCGCCCCCTTGGTCAAGCGGTAGATCTCACGCGCCAGCTGCCCACCCGGGTAGACCAAAGCCCGAGCGTGGGCCATGGAGCGGTAGTCCAAGACCGAATACGCCTCCAACAGGCCCAACCCGACGGGCTGATTGCCGAGCCACATCTTCATCAGCTCGACCTCCTCCTCGGTCAGGATCTCCTCGACCTGAACGTGGGCCAGGTCGTGCCAGGGGTAGCTCTTCTCGCACCAGAGGTGGCACATGTTGAACACCTCGTGGGTGTCCGTCTCGGGGTCGGCGTCGCGGACCTGAATCTGGAGCATGTACTCGACGGGTCCCTTGGCGACACGGCCCGCGTATTCCTGGCGGAGGTAGTCGAAGGGGCGCGTGTCGTCAGGGTTGCGGCCCTGGGCCCAGATCGTGCGCTGGCGATCGGGGGTCGGGAGCCCTGACTCCTCGCTCAGGCCGACGCGCATCACGCGGTATTTGCAGTAGCGATCCTTGCCGTCCTTGCCCACGAAGGGGAACACGACCTTGGAGTAGTAGGCCATGTCGGCGAAGGAGCTGGGGCCGATCCGAATCGACTCGATCGAGCCTATGAAGCCCATCGGCCGGCGCATGGTCCAGTCCTTCTGGCTCTCCCAGTTGTCCTCGGTGGGCTTGGTCCCGACGCGAGCTTGGACGAAGTCCATGAAGCTCTCGATGTTCCAGAACGCGCCAATCGGCCCTGAGTTCATGATCACGTCGAGGGGGCTGGCGGAGGCCGAGTCGGCGAACTTGATCGAGCAGCTCCGCACGACCGCCGCCGCGTCGTCGTTGTAGGACGCGTTGGCGTGACGGAGGCGGCAGCCGAAGGTCTTGCCAGCCTCGAAGAAGGGGTGCTCGGGGAAGGTCGGCTTGGAGACGATCGTGAGCTTGCCGCGACCGGCGACGCCGGTGGTGTGGGTCGCGCGCCGGCCGCTGCCTGCGGCCTTGGAGCCGAAGGCCAGCCGAGCCTGGTCGACCATGTCGCTCAGGCCCTGACGCTGCTCCGGCGAGTCTGCAGGCATTGGACGGGGGTAGCTGCCCTGCTTGTACTTCTCCCAGGTCTCCTCGCCGAAGGTGTCCTTGTAGGCCTGGATCCCGAGGTCCCAGTTCGCGGGCTGGGTCGGATCCGAGGCTGGGGCCCCGACGGCGGGGTCTGGGTCGCCTACGTGGAGGATCTCGCGCTGGACGAAGGGAATGGTGTGCATATCGGGGCCTCAGGCGCTCGGGGAGGGGCTCTGTGCCGCGCGCGCAGGAGCTGCGGGCGCGGCGGGGGAAGGGTCTGCGGGGAGTCGGATCACGAGCTCGGTCCAGGCGCCGGGCTCGCTCTCGCAGAGGAGCTCGCCGCCGTGGACCTTGGTCACGACGTCGTGAGCGACCGAGAGGCCGAACCCGACGCCCTCGCCTGCAGGCTTGGTCGTGAAGAAGGGGCTGAAGATCCGGCTCGCGACCTCGGGCGAGATCCCGGTCCCGTTGTCACGGATTCGCAGCTCGGCTCCGCCCTCGCGGCCGTGGACCGCGAAAGGTCGCGTCGTGACGCGAAGGGTCGGCGTGTAGTTCGAGTCGCTGCCTGAGGCGCTCTGCTTCTCGCGGACGGCGTAGCAGGCGTTGTCGAACACGCTCGCGAGGACCTTACCGAGGCTGCGAACCTGCGCCGGGACCTTGCGTAGCTCCGGATCGAAGTCCCGCTCGATTCGGAGCTGGAACTCGAGCTCGCTCAGCTGCTCGCTCTGGAGGAGGCGGTCGAGGTGGCCCGAGACCAGGGCGTTGAGGTCCGTAGGCTCGAGGCGTCCGCCGTCGGGGCGCGAGTGCTCGAGCATGCCGCGCACGATCCCGTCTGCCTGCTGGCCATAGCGGTTGATCTTGGCGGCGTTGGTGTGGAGGTCACCTAGGAGCTCGTTGATCAGGCCGAGCGACTCGCTCGGGAGCTGTCCAGAGAGCGGCGCCAGCTCCTCGCGCAGCTCCTCCGCGAGCTCGACCGAGAGCGAGGCGAAGTTGTTGACGAAGTTGAGGGGGTTCTTGATCTCGTGCGCGATTCCCGCGGTCAGGGCGCCGAGGGAGGCCAGCTTCTCCTGGGTCACGATCCGGTCCTGCATGGCCTGAACGCGCTCGAGGGCTTCGCCGAGCTGGAGGTTCTTGGTCCGGAGCTCGTCGGTGCGCTCCAAGACGCGCGCCTCCAGGGTGCGGTTGACGCCCTCGAGCTCGCGGGTCGCGGCCTCGACGCTGGCGTAGAGCTTGGCGTTCTCGATGGAGATGGCGGCCTGGGAGGAGAGGAGCTGGATCAGCTCGACCCGGGCAGGGGTGAACACGCCAGGCGTGAGGTTGTTCTCGAGGTAGACCGCGCCGGTGACCTCGCCCTGGCGGACCACAGGTGCGCAGAGGATCGAGCGGGGCTGGGCGCGCTGGACGTAGGGGTCGCTCACGAACTCGCCGACCTGGGTCGCCTCTGCCAAGAGGACCGCCTCTCCGGTGCGGAGGACGTAGCCCACGATGGCGGGCGAGAGGCGCTGGCTCTGCTCGAGGGGCTCGGCCTCGACGAGCGAGACCTCGTCGCCTTCGGCGGCGGCCTCGGCGATCAAGCGGGGGCCGCTCTCTTCGACCAAGACCAAGACCCCGCGGCCGGCGCCAGCGTTCTCGATCAGGAGGAGCATCACGCGACGCAAGAGGTCCTCGAGGACGATCTCGCCCGAGATCGCCTGCGAGGTCTTGACGACGCTCTCGAGGTCGAGAATCGTGCTCGTCCCGGTGTAGCTGCTCGTCTGGCGCTTGTCGGCGCTGGCCGCGCTCGGGAGCTGGGCCTCGAGCTGGTCGACCTTGGCTTGCGCCCCCCAGCGCTCGTAGGCGTACTTGGCCTCGGCTAGATACGCCCGGGCCATGACCTCGTTCCCGCGCTCGCGGTGGAAGCGGGCCGCGCACTCGTGGGTCAAGGCCTCGTCGTTGACGAACTCGTTCTCGCGCGCGGCCCGGATCGCCCGCTCGTAGCCTTCACCAGCGAGGTGAGCGTCGCCCTTGAGGCGCGCCAGCTCGGCCTCGATCAACTCGACGCGGTGGAGGTGATTGACCGGGGCGTGCTTGCAGAAGGCGCGGAGCTTGGAGAGGTGCGCCTTGGCCTTCTTGAGGTGGGGGCGGCGCTGAGCTGGCGAGAGGTCTTCGCAGACCGAGATCCGGTTGAGGGCGTCGTAGAGATAGAACACGGTCTGGAGCGGGAACGAGAGGTAGTTCTCGAGGTGGCGCTCAGCAGCCTCGCCATAGGTCAGCGCCTCCCGCCGGTCACCGAAGTGGTAGGCCAAGACCAGCTTGTGGAGGTTGATGCTGCAGAGCGCGAACCCGTCCTCGACCTCGAGGTGGTGGGGGAGCCTGGCCTCCTCGTCGTAGACCTCTCCGACCAAGCGGCAGGGGTCGTCTGAGAGGCCGCGCAAGTTCTGGATCGCCTGCCAGTAGATCCGGGTGTAGTCGTGCGCCGCGTCGTGGCGAAACTTCTTCTGGAGAGAGGTCCAGCGCTGACACTCCTCGTCGACCTCGGCCAGGTTACGCCCGAGGAAGTAGGCGAACATGACCCGCGTCATGGAGGACCAGGCGGCGTATTCGACGTCGCCGGTCTCGATCCCGATCTCGTAGGTCCTAAAGAGCGCGGCCCAGGCGTGCTTGGCGTGCTCTCGCCAGGGGCGGAGGAAGGTCTCGTGGCAGAAGTGGGTCCGACACTCGAGGCCGACCCGCGGGAGGCGATCCAGGAGCTTGAGCGCCGTTCGTCCGCAGCGGACGCCGCCCTCGATGTCGCCTAGGACGCCGGTCAAGATGATCCCGTAGGTCGAGAGGGCGTAGGCCGTATGGGGGATCACGCCGCTCCGGGCCGAGAGGGACATTTGGCGCAGGATCAGGAGCGGGAACAGGTCCTGTCGAGTCAAGTAGGCCGAGGACGAGATGCTGACCAGGAGACGCATCGCGGCCAGGGGCTTGGCGCCAGCCATCTCGGGGAGGTCCGCGAGGTCCTCGAGCTTCTTCCCGAAGAGCGCGAGCTTGGTGTCGGCCAAAGCCATCCCGACGTCGAGCTTCGTCGGCTGGGCGGGGAACTTGATCCCTTGGGTCTCGAGGAAGGCGAGAGCTGCCGCGATCGCGTCCTTCTGTCGCTTCTGGACGACGAGGGCCAACACGCGCGTCTCCGAGGCGTCGACCGCGTCGAGGGGGTCGCGAGCCTCACGCAGGATGACCTCGACCAGCTCGTCCGAGCGCTCGAAGAGCGAGCCACGGTAGGCCGCGCTGGCGGCCTCGTTGTGGAGGGCCAAGGTCCGCTCGTAGTCCTCCTGCCATCCCGCCTCTCCCAAGAGGGCGATCCCGCGCTCTAGGTAGACGAGCCCAGGCTGGAAGGCCGCGGAGTGCACGGCCTTGCGCCCGGCCCGCAGGTTCAAATCGGCCAGGGTCGCGCGCTCTGCGGGGTCCTCGATCTCGGGCCCGCGATTCAGCTGGCCCACGAGCTCGAAGAGGCGCTCCTCTTGCCGCTCCGGCTCGAGGTGCTCGAGGAGGATCCGCCCCAGGTGGCGGTGGGCCTGCTCGCGGTCCTCAGCCGAGATCAAGGAGTAGGCGGCTTGCTGGACCCGATCATGGAGGAAGCGATAGCAGACGCCCTCGACCTCGGCGGCGTCCTCGCCCTCGGGGCCCACGAAGTGATAGTCGTTCCCGAGGGGGATCACGAGGCCGGCTCGAACTCCGGGCCAGAGCTCGCGCGCGATCTCGCGCGCGGTCAGCTGACGAGCCAGCGCCAGGGTCTCGGGGTCGAAGGTGTTTCCGACGCAAGCCGCGAGCTGGAGCGTGGTCTGGGTCGCCTCGGGGAGGGTGTGGAGCTTGGCGGCCAAGAGGTCGACCACGTTGCTCGCGACCTGCATCTGCTGAATCTCGTGGAGAGACCAGGTCCAGCGGGCTCGCGCGACCTCGAAGCGAAAGGCCTCTCGCTCATGGAGGTCGAGGAGGAAGCGGCCCAGGAAGAATGGGTTCCCCTCTGTCTTCACGTGACACACGTCGGCGAGGGAGCCGACCTCTTCGGGCTCGCAGTGGAGGCTGTCGGCGAGGAGGCGTCGGACGTGGTCGACCTCGAGGGGTCCGAGCTCGATCTTCTGGACGAGGGCTTCAGCTTCGGCCAGGTCTCTGAGGCAGAGCTCGAGGGGGTGGAGGGCGTCGACCTCGTTGGGGCGGTAGGCCCCGATCAAGAGCAGGTAGCGCGTCTCTTGATCCGTCATTAGGCGCTGGACGAGCTTGAGGGTCGGGTTGTCGGCCCACTGGAGGTCGTCGAGGAAGATCGCCAGCGGGTGGGCTGGATCGGTGAAGGCGCGGAGGAAGCGCTCGAAGGTGAGGTTGAAGCGGTTTTCGGCCTCGATGGGGGGCAGCTCAGGCAGGGCTGGCTGCTCGCCAATGATCCGCTCGACCTCGGGGATGACCTCGACCACGACGCCGCCGTTGGGTCCCAAGGCGGTCAGGAGTCGCTGCTTCCAGCTCGCGACCTGGCTCTCGGGTTCGGTCAGGATCTGGCGAATCAGCTCGCCACAGGCCTGGATCAGGCAGGCGAAGGGGACGTTGTCGAGCTGGTCACACTTGCCCGAGACGAAGTAGCCCCGCTTCTCGACGATGGGCCGATAGAGCTCGCGAACCAGGGCCGACTTGCCGACGCCGGCGTGACCCGCCACGAGCGCCAGCTCCTTGCTCCCGAGGCTGGCGCGGTCGAACACGGCCAGGAGGGCCGCGATCTCATCGTCTCGACCGTAGAGGCGCTGGGGAATGGTGAAGCGGTCCGAGACGTCCTTCTGACCGATCTCGAAGTCGTCGATCCGGGACGTCTCGTCGAGGCTCTCGAGGCAGCGCTGAAAATCGATCCGAGCGGCGTAGGCGCTCTGGTAGCGGTCCTCGGGGGCCTTGGCCAGGAGCCGGTCCACGATGCGTGAGATGACGGGGGGGATCTCGAGGCGGAGCTCGTGGAGGAGGGGAGGCTGGCGCGCAATGTGGCAGTGGACGAGCTCCATGAAGTCGTCGCCGGGGAAAGGGCGCTGGCCGGCTGCGGCGTGAAAGAGCGTCGCGCCGAGGGAGTAGAGGTCGCTGCGATAGTCGAGGGAGTGATTGGTCCGGCCCGTCTGCTCCGGCGACATGTAGGCCAGGGTGCCCTCCAGGAGCCCTCGGTTGAGGACGGCGGGCATCTCGCGGGAGACGCGGGTCGCGATCCCAAAGTCGATGAGCTGCGCGCGGCGGAGCTCGGCGTTCCAGATCACGTTCCCTGGCGTGACGTCCTTGTGAACGACTTGGCGCTCGTGGACGAAGCGGATCGTGTCCAGGATTTGGATCGAGAGCTCGAGGAAGGCGCGGAGGGGGAGGGGGCCCTCCTTGAGGAGGTGGGAGAGCGAGACCGCGCCCACGTCCTCGGTGATCAGGTGGGGTTGAGCGCCGCGCTGCTCGAGGCCGCAGGTCTCTGGCAGACCCGGGTTGCGGCCGAGGTCTTGCAAGAGCCGGTGCTCATGTCGGAGGCGAACGACGCTTCGTTGGGCGGGGTGGGGATCGGTCAGGCTCTTGATGACGACCGCGCGGCCGTCCGCTTCGCGGCGGCCGCGGTAGACGACCGAGTGCACGCTGCGGAAGAGCGTTTCCTCGAGTTGATACCCCTCCAACGCGGCCATGGCCGACCCACCTTCCGACCCCGGAGCCTACGAGTGAAGGGAGGACAATGCTAGGAGACCCCTGCGGCGCGAGGCGGAGCCCCGCGGCGCGAGGCCGACCCCGCGCCCGCGTTGAGCCTGCTGATGACCCGCGCCCTTGCCCGGGGCCGACACGTCTCGGAGGACCGGGTCGTTGGCAGCCCCTCTTGAGTCGCGACGATCGCCACCGCTCACCAAGATTGACAGGAGAGAGCCTGCTCTAGAGTTGGAAGGGAGCGTGGTCGGGTTGGCGAGTCGAAGACGGCTGGGAGGGTGAGCTCCGCAGGCTAGGGCCGGGTCGAGGAGTCGCTAACCCGGTCTTGAGGGGAGCCTAGTCCGCAGCGGGGCTGTCGCTACGTACGAGGATCTTGACTCCGTCGACGTGACCCACGAAGCGGTAGCCCACCTTGAGCGCGCGCTTGAGTCGTGCGAACTGCTCTGGGGTCAGGGTCCTGCGAAAGAGGGGGGGCTCCTTGCCTGCGACGAAGGTCGCCGCTCGCTCGGGGCCGCTGACGCTCGCGATCAACTCCTCGGGGCCGAAGAGGTGGAGCCGAGCTCGCACGCCTGGGCTGACCTTGGGCGCGACGAAGAGCGAGAACTCGTTGACCGCGTCGGGATAGAACGCCGCGCCGGCCCCGTAGGCGTGCCCTGACCAGAAGGCCACCACGCGACCGCCAGGGGGCGTGTGACGCGCGATCTCTTGGCAGGCCAGTCGGTAGCTCTGGAGACTCCAGCGCGGGTGCTTGGACCAGCGCGCGGCTCCTCCCTGGGTGAATGAAGCCCAGGGACGCGCCCACGAGCGCCAGCCCGGCGACGAGGATCGCGACCCGGGGCTGCTTAGCCAGCCGGGTGCAGCCCAGGCCTGCGAAGGGGAACAGGAAGATCGGAATCGTGGCCGTGAAATACTGCGGGAAGGTGGGCCACGGGGTCGCGTTGGCTAGCGAGTAGGCAGCGAGCGACGCCCCGGCGCCGAGCCAGAACAAGCGCTCGCCTGGGGGGAGCTCTGACCAACGCTGCTTGAGGTGGACTCCACCGCCCAGGGCCAGGCCCGCCAGGAGCACGAGCTGAGGCTGCTCGCGCGCGACGAGGATCAAGAGGCGCCCGAGCGTCTGGAGGCGCTCCAGGAACGGAGGGGCGACGGCGCGGAGCTGGTGATAGCGCCAGACGCCGAAATACGTCGCCTCGGGACTCATGCTGGCCAGCGCGAGGGTCGGGAGGAGCCCGATCAAGTAGCCGACGAGGAGCGGAGCTAGCGCGCGACGCGCCCGCTCGCGCAGTGAGCCGCGCAGGGCGCAGGCCAGGCACACCAAGCCGAAGGCTCCCCAGGGGACCACGCCGAAGAGACGAACCCCCGTCGCGAGGCCGAGGACCAGGCCGGCCGCCAGGAACATCGCTCGGCGCCCCGAGAGGCAGGCGTGCCAGAGGAGGAGGAGGGCTAGAGCCAGAAACGCGTTCAAGCCCGCGTAGGTCTTGACGCACACGCTCCAGGAGATCATGCCGACGCTCGTCAGGAGGACCAGCGTCGCCAAGAGGGCTCCGCGCGGGGGAAGCCGCGCCTTGGCCCAGGCGATCAGCGAGGCGAAGGCCAACCCCAGCAAGAGGACGGACCACAGCCGAAGGCTGAGCAGGTCTCGGCCGGCGAGGAGCTCGGCGGGCGCGTAGACGTAGGGGTGGAGCGGAGTCTGGGTCGAGAAGAAGTCCCGGTGGGGAACCTCTCCTTGGGTGACGAGGTGGATCGCGCTCGCGTAGAAGCCCTCGTCGCCGTCGAGCGGGCGGAATTGACTGTGGATCAGGGCCAGGGCGAGGGCGAAGGCCAGGAGGATCCAAGGGGCCTCTCGAACGCGCCGGGCCCAGGGCGGCTCAGGAGGCGAGTCGACGCCCTGGGTGTCCAGGGCGGACGAGTCGAGCGCGGGCGGCGAGGGCGAGTCAGAGCCAGCCTCGCTCGGCTGAGGGTCCAGAGGCTCGGGGCTGGCTGGGGGCGGGGCCTCGCTCACCAGGGGCGTTTACACGTTGAACAGGAAGTGGACGATGTCGCCGTCTTTGACGACGTAGGCCTTGCCCTCGGCGCGGAGCTTGCCGGCGGCCTTGATCGCGGCCTCGGTCTTGTATTCGCGAAGGTCGTCCATGGTGTAGATCTGGGCGCGAATGAAGCCGCGCTCGAAGTCGCCGTGGATCACGCCGGCGGCCTTGGGAGCCGTGTCGCCTTGGCGGATCGTCCAGGCGCGGATCTCCTTGGGGCCCGCTGTGAAGTAGGAGCAGAGTCCCAGGAGCTTGTAGCAGGCGCGGGTTAGGGAGTTGAGCGCTGGCTCCTCCAACCCATAGGCCTCGAGGAGCTCGGCTTTGTCTTCGCCCTCGACGCCTGCCAACTCCTCTTCGATGGCACCCGAGACGATCACGGTCTCGTGGCCGCTGGCGGCGGCGTGGGCCGCGACGAGCTTGGAGTATTCGTTTCCGTCAGGGAGCTCTGAGTCGCTGACGTTGCAGCAGTAGAGGACGGGCTTCTCAGTCAGGAGCTGGAACTGCTTGAGGAGGCGCTTCTCCTCGACGCCGAGCTCGAGGCTCCGAACCGAGAGCCCCTCTTCGAGGTGAGGCTTGATCTTCTGGGCGAGGGCCAGGACCGCCTTGGAGTCGTCCTTGCCAGCGCGGGCGTTGCTCTCGAGCTTCCGCCAGCGCTTCTCCATGGAGCCGAGGTCCGCCAGGATCAGCTCGAGCTCGATGACCTCTATGTCACGGATCGGATCGACGGAGCCGTCGACGTGAATGATGTCGTCGTTGTCGAAGCAGCGCACGACCATCAGGATCGCGTCGGTCTCGCGAATGTTCCCGAGGAACTTGTTCCCGAGGCCCTCGCCCTTCGAGGCGCCCTTGACCAGACCCGCGATGTCCACGATGTCGACGGTCGCAGGGAGGATCTTCTGGCTCTCGATGAAGGTCGCGATCTCCTGGAGGCGCGGATCGGGAACGGGGACGACGCCCACGTTGGGGTCCACCGTGCAGAAGGGGTAGTTGGCGCTCTGAGCGCCCGCCTGGGTCAAGGCGTTGAAAATGGTGGACTTGCCGACGTTGGGCAGTCCGACGATACCGACGCTGAGGGCCATGAACTCACTCGGGGTGGGGTAAGGGGCGGCAGACTAAGCCTTTCTAGGGGCTCGCGCTGCCTTCATTGTCGGGTTGGCAGAGTTGTTGAGCTTCGCGCTGGGGACTCGCGGGGCCGCGCAAAGGACTAGACTCGGGCCATGAACGAGTCGAACCCTACCCCTCGCTTGACGGAACTCGTCAAGTGCGGCGGTTGAGCCAGCAAGCTTAGCCCCCAGGTCCTGGGGGCTGTCTTAGACCAACTTCCTCGGAGCGAGTCGCCGAACCTCTTGGTGGGGTTCGAGAACTCGTCGGACGCCGGCGTGTACCGAATCGGCCCAAATCAGGCCATGGTCCAGAGCGTCGACTTCTTCACCCCCATCGTCGACGACCCGCGGACCTTCGGCCGGATCGCGGCCGCGAACGCCCTCTCGGACATCTACGCCATGGGCGCGACGCCGGTCACGGCCATGGCGCTGGTGTGCTTCCCCTCGAGCGTGCTCGGGCCTGAGGTCTTGGTCGAGATCCTCCAAGGCGGGGCGGAGGTCGTCCACGAGGCGGGCGCCGTGATCGTGGGCGGTCACTCGGTCATGGACCCCGAACTGAAATACGGGCTCTCGGTGACCGGAATGGTCGACCCCGCTGTGATGCGGACGAATCAGGCCGCCAAGCCAGGCGAAGCTGTGATCCTGACCAAGGCGCTCGGGACCGGGCTGATCGCCAACGCCCTCAAGGGCGGCCAGGTCACCGAGGACGACCCTCGGGTCATGGAGGCCGTGGCCTCCATGGCCGCGCTCAACAAGACGGCCTCAGAGGTCCTGGCGCGACACCATTCGCGCTGCGCGACCGACGTCACGGGCTTTGGGCTCTTTGGGCACGCCAAGGCCATGGTCGCGGCCTCGGGCGTCGGGTTCGTGCTGCGCCCCAGCGAGTTCCCTCGCTTCGAGCTGGCGCGCGAGCTGGCCGAGGTCCCTCTGGCGGGCGGCGCGCGGGACAACGAGGAGGCGGCGTCTACCGTCGTGGACCGGGGCCCAGGGCTCTCGGACGCCGAGGTTCGCCTCGGCTACGACGCCCAGACCTCGGGCGGGCTCCTGGCCACGGTGGCCGCTGAGCGGGCGGCCGAAGTCGTGGCCGAGCTCCAGGCGGCCGGGATCGCCTCGGCCCGAGTGATCGGGCACGTGACCGCCGAGCACCCCGGGCGCATCGCGCTCTCCTAGCCGGTCGCACGTGGCGAAGCACCGGATCTGGGACTGGGTGATCGTGGGCTCCGGCTTCGGCGGGAGCGTGAGCGCGCTCCGACTGGTCGAGAAGGGCTATCGGGTCTTGGTCCTCGAGAAGGGGCGCCGCTTCCAGAAGGAGGACTTTCCCAAGAGCAACTGGGACCTCAAGCGCTGGATGTGGCGTCCCAAGCTCGGAATGCGCGGGCTCTTCAACATGAGCGTGTTCCCCCACGTGACCGTCCTCTCGGGCGTCGGCGTCGGTGGAGGCTCGCTGGTCTACGCCAACACGCTCCCGACGCCGGGGAGGGACTTCTTTCAGAACAAGAGCTGGGGCCACCTCGCCGACTGGGAGCAGGAGCTGGCGCCGCACTATCCGACGGCGCGACGCATGCTGGGGGCGACGCCCTATCCAGCCATGACCGAGGCCGACCGCGCCCTCCAGGCCGTGGCGCGCAAGCGAAACCTGCCCTTCGCTCAGCCCGACGTGGGCGTGTTCTTCGGGCGCCCCGGAGTCACGGTCCCCGACCCCTACTTCGACGGCGAAGGTCCCGAGCGGACGGGCTGCACCCACTGCGGCGGCTGCATGGTCGGCTGCCGGGTCGGCGCCAAGAACACCCTCGACCAAAACTACCTCTACCTCGCGGAACGTCTCGGGTTGACGATCTGGCCCGAGCACGAGGTCCTCGCGGTCCGTCCGCTGCCAGAGGGCGAGGGGCCGGGCTATCGAATCGAGGTCACCCAGCGCGGCCGAACCAAGCGCGTAGTCCGCGCGCGCCAGGTGATCTTCTCGGGCGGCGTCTTGGGCACGGTCGAGCTCTTGCTCAAGATGCGCGAGGACCCCGACGGGCTCCCGCTCCTCTCGGAGCGCGTCGGGAGCTTCGTGCGGACCAACTCCGAGGCTTTGCTGGGGGTCACGAGTAAGCGCAAGGACCTCGACCTCAGCCGCGGCGTCGCGATCACCTCCATCGTGCACACCGACCCCCACAGTCACATCGAGCCCTGCCGCTATCCCAAGGGCTCGAGCTTCTTCCGGCTCTTGGGCGCCCCTCACATTCAGGGCGGGGCGCTCCCGCTCCGCTTGGCGCAGGCCGCGAGCGCCTTCGTCAAGCGGCCCCTGGACTACCTCGGGGCGACCTTCGCGAGTCGCTGGGCAGAGCGGACGGCGATCTTGCTCTACATGCGGACCTTGGAGGGTCACCTCAAGCTGGAGCTGGGGCGCTCCTGGGCCCAGGGCTTCGCGCGCGGCCTCACGACCCGCCTGGCCGAAGGGCCGGCGCCCCTGGCGACGATCCCCGAGGCCAGCGACCTGGCCAAGGACTTCGCCAAGGAGCTCGACGGCGTGGTCCAGAGCCTCTGGACCGAGACCCTGATGGGGATCCCGACCACGGCGCACATTCTGGGCGGCGCCTGCATGGGGGCGGACCCGGACGAGGGCGTGATCGACGCCGACCACAGGGTGTTCGGCTACCCGGGCCTCTACGTGATCGACGGATCCGCCGTGAGCGCGAACCCGGGCGTCAACCCGAGCCTCACGATCACGGCCCTAGCCGAGCGGGCCATGACGAAGATCCCGCCGAAGACCTAGCGTTCGCTCAGGCGAAGGCTCCGAGCTTCGCCAGGTGCGAGGGTCACCTCCTGCTTCGAGCCAGCCCCCTGAAAGTGAAGTTCTCGTCCTCGAGGGACGTAGCACGAGGCCTTTCGCAGCTAACGCTGATCTCGAGATCGAGCGTTATTGGAGGCTGAGTTCGCCTGGGGCTTCGCCTAACTCTTGTCCTGGCGCAGATCCCAGCCCGTCGTGCCGCCCTCGCCCTCACGGGAGCCGAGGTAGTCCGAGAACCAGAGGTTCATGGGGTCCTCTTGGGGCTCGAGGTCGGGGCCGAACTCGAAGGCTCCAGACTTGAGGCGCAGGATCTCCTCGAGGGCGCGGGTTCGGCTCCCAAAGCCGGGGATCTCGGCGGACATGATTCGCCCGAGGCAGTAGACGATCCTGACATCGGCTCCAGCTCGCGTGAGAACTAGTGTCCCCGAGCGACGATCGCGTTCGACGCGTTCGAGGAGTCGTCGGATGTCTCCCTCGCCAGAGAGTTCGCCTTGGATCACGTCGCCGGAGTCCGAGAAGAGGGCCACGAGCTCCTTGGTGTCGGGGAGGAGGGCCGGCGCGGCCTCCTGGGTCTGGACCTCGGCCAAGAGCACGAAGGGACCGATCACGATGCGCGTCGTCCCGGGCTTGAGGGTCTTGGCGGTCCGGATGGTCTCGCCGTTGACCTCGGTCCCGTTCTGGCTCCCGCAGTCGTAGACGACGGGCAGGCCGACCTGGGTGTCCCAAGCGATTCGAGCGTGAAACCTCGAGACGAGGGTCGTGTCGAGGACGAGGTCGTTGTCGCGGTGTCGACCGATCCGGAGGGCGCCTCCGGGCTGAATCGTGAACGAGCCCTTATCCGGGGTCTCGACTCGGCACAGCTCTGCGCGCTGCGGGAGGCTCACTGCTCGAACTCGCGAGGAGCGCGGGGGGCGCTCGCAGGGCCCGAGGTGGGCTGGTCTTGGCTCGGCATGGGGAATCCGGGGGGGTGCGATTTCGGGCAGCCTAGTGTCCGAATGCGCTCGGGACAAGACGTACTTGGCCGGCCCGCGATTTTCTGAATCCGGGGGCTGAGGTCAGCCCTGGGCTGGCGATCGAGGCGTGAGAGTCCCGTCTGGACAGCCGGTCAAGGGGAGCCTCAGGAATGGCTCGCGGGGAGGAATCCATCGCTGCCGAGCTTGAGTTGTGGAGGGGCCGGCCCTAGGCTCCGCCCCTCGGAGGCGAGCCATGGGCGAGCTCTTGCTGCACGGTGGCCAGGTGGCGACCCAGATCGACGGGGGAGAACTCCTCGCGGAGGGGGCGGTTCGGATCGACGCCGAGGGGCGGATCGCGGCCATCGGCAGCAGCGCGGAGCTGGCCAGCCCGGAGCAGCTCGAGGCCTTTCAGGGCGAGGTCGTAGACCTCGGCGGACGCGTGGTCCTCCCGGGCCAGATCAACGCCCACAACCACCTCTACTCCGCCTTGGCTCGGGGCATGGCGCCCATAGGTCCTCGGCCCGCGAGCGACTTCGTGGGCGTCCTGGAGACCCTCTGGTGGCCCCTCGATCGGGCCCTGGACGAGGAGAGCGTCTACCTCTCGGCCCTCTTTGGGCTCATGGAGAGCGCCCGGGCCGGCGTGACCACCGTCGTGGACCACCACGCCAGCCAAGGTTGGGTCCGGGGGAGCCTCGACGCCGTCAGCCGCGCGGCCCGCGATCTGGGTCTCCGCCTCTCGACTTGCTTCGAGGTCACGGACCGCGACGGACCCTCGGTCGCCGCCGCAGGGCTCGAGGAGAACCTAGCCTTTGCAGAGAGCCTGAGCGGAGGACCCGCCTTGGGTGGAGTCCCCCAGCTCGCCGCGAGCCTTGGGCTCCACGCCTCGTTCACCCTCGAGGACGAGACCCTCGAGCGGGCCGCCCAGCTCCTCTCCGGGAGCGAGGGCCTCCCTGGAGTTCACGTCCACCTCTCGGAGGACCGCGCCGACGCCTACGACTCGCTGCGACGCTCTGGGGTCCGCCCCACCGAGCGCTTGGACGGGTTCGGCCTCCTCGGCCCAGGTTCGCTCACGATTCACGGCCTCTGGGTCGACGCCGCCGAGGCAGCCCTCTTGGCCGAGCGCCGTTGCCTCCTGATCACCAACCCCAGCTCCAACATGAACAACGGGGTCGGGCGCTGTGACCTCGGTCGCCTGCGGGCCGCCGGCGTCCGGGTCGGCGTCGGGACCGACGGCATGAGCGGCGACGTCCTGAGCTCCCTGGCCCTGGCCTACTTCGCCCGCCGCGACGCCGCGGGCGACACGCGAGTCGGCTGGGACGACGCCTTGGCGCTCTTGGCAGGAAACCGCGCCGTGGCCGAGGTGTTCTGGCCCGGCGCCCAGCTGGGGACCCTCCGCGTCGGCGGCCCGGCCGACCTCGTGGTCCTCGACTACCTCCCCTACACCCCCCTCGACGCCGAGAACCTCCTCGGTCACGTCCTCTACGGCGAGCTCGCTCACCGAACCCGAGACGTGATCTGCGGGGGCCGCTACGTGCTTCGCGAGGGCCGCTTCCCCCAGCTGGACGTGGACCTCAGCGAACTCAGCCAGAGGGCCCAGGCCGCCGCGCGCGCGCTCTGGGACCGCCGCCAATTGAAATCGACCTAGGAGTCAAACGCTCATGATGCCTTCCTTCGAGGACTTCGAGCCCCTGTTCACGACCGACGTCCTCCAGAAGCGAATCGAGGAGCTCGGGCACGAGATCAGCTCGGACATGGTCGACAGCAAGAACCTGGTCGTGGTCTGCGTCCTCAAGGGCGCCATCGTGTTCATGTCCGACCTGATTCGTCACCTCCCCCACACCGTGACCTGCGACTTCCTCAGGCTCTCGAGCTATCAGGGCGGGACCCAGAGCACGGGCACGGTCCGCTTCGACTTCGACCTGACCCAGCCCATCAAGGGCAAGGACGTTCTGATCGTTGAGGACATAGTCGACACGGGACTCAGCATGAGCTTCCTGCTCAAGGCCCTCTCTGCCCGCGAGCCCCGGACGCTCAAGATTTGCACCCTCCTCGACAAGCCGGCCCGTCGCCGGCGCGAGGTCCCCATCGCCTACACCGGGTTCCAGATCGAAGACCGCTTCGTGATCGGCTACGGCCTCGACCTCGAGGGGCGCTACCGGAACCTGCCCTACGTCGCGGCCCTCAACGCTAAGAAGCAAGCGGAGCTCGACGGCAACTCCGAAGACGCTCTCCACGCTCCCGGCTAGGGCATGGGCCGCGTCATAGAGCTGCGCTGCGTCGCCTGTGAGCGCGTCGTGAGCGAAGAGCACCTCTGGTGCCCCGACTGTGGTCCCGAGGGGACCTTGGACGTGGGCTATGACCTCGAGGCGGCGGGCGCCGCCTTGCGCGCGAGCCTTCCGAAGGCGCCTCAGACTTGGTGGCGCTACGAGCCGCTCTTGCCCGTGGCCCCCGACGGTCCCCGACCGCCGGTAGCTCTGGTGCCCACGCCCCTCCTGAGCGTCGACCCAGCGCGCGCGCCGGGAGGGCTGACTCGACTCCAGATCAAGGACGAGGGGCGGAATCCGACAGCCAGCTTCAAGGACCGCGCGACCTCGGTCGCCGTCGCTCGCGCCCTCGAGCGGGGCTCGCCGGGTCTCCTCTGCGCTTCGACCGGCAACGCCGCGACCTCGCTGGCGGGCTTCTGCGCTGCGGCTGGCCTCCGGGCCGTGATCCTGGTCCCCGCCAGCGCTCCGCGGCCCAAGCTGGCCCAGCTGATGGTCTACGGCGCCGAGCTGGTGTGTGTGGACGGGAACTACGACGCGGCCTTCGACCTCTCCCTCGAGGCTGCGCCCAAGCTGGGTCTGGACCTCCGCTCAACGGGGGTCAACCCCTACCTCGGCGAGGGAAAGAAGCTCTGTGCCCTCGAGCTCTGCGAGCAGCTCGACTGGGACCCGCCGGAGGTCGTGGCAGTGTCGGTTGGGGACGGGTGCATCATAGGCGGTCTAGCCAAGGGCTTCGCGGACCTCCACGGGGCGGGCTTGATCCCCCGCGTCCCGCGCTTGATCGGCGTCCAGGCTGAGGGCAGCGACGCCCTGGCTCAGGCCTTCGCCCGCGGCGATCAGGCTCCTCAGGCGATCTCGGCGAAGACCCTCGCCGACAGCATCTCGGTCGACCTTCCTCGTGACGGCCGCAAGGCCCTGCGCGCCGTTCGGCGGAGCCAGGGGACCTTCGTCCGCGTCTCGGACGCCGAGATCCTCCAGGCCCAAGTCGAAGTCGCGCGCGCGACGGGCGTCTTCGCCGAGCCGGCCGGGGCCACGAGCGTGGCGGGTTTGGTCAAGTTGGTCCGTCAAGGAGAGCTAGATCCAGACACCCGCTGCGTGGCGATCCTGACTGGACACGGCCTCAAGGACACCGACGCCGCGCTCAAGGCCACGGGCGGACTCCCTGAGCCCACGCCGGCGACCCTGGAGGCGGTCCTGGCTCGGGTCGAAGAGCTCCAGCACTAGGGCGAAGCCAAACTCGGCTCAGCCGAGCCGCCCCGCCAACCCTAAGTGGCAAAAACATGGGGGGTTGGGGGGCGCAGCCCCCCAAGAGAACCAGCTAAACTCGGCGCCGTGGCGACACGCGAAGACGAGCTGTTGATTGAGCTTGCGCTCAAGAATCACCTGCTCTCGCAGGAGGAGGCGGCTGAGTGCCTATCCGCCAGCACCGGCGACGTGGGCGAGGTCCTGATCTCCAAGGGTTACGTCAAGGAGCGACACGTCAAGTCGCTGCGGAAAAAGGTCCCTAAGCTCCTCGCAGAGCGCCCGACGACTGCAGAGTCGACTCGCGCAGCGCCTTCGGACGTGGGCCAGATCCCGAGCGGGATCGGGAGCGGGAGCGGCTCCAGCCCGAGCCAGTTCGACGCCTCAGACGCGACCTTCGTCGCTCCCGCCATGGATTCGGGGACTGGGGTCGGGAGCTCGATGGGCCAGGCTCTCTTCGGCCAGATCGCGGTCCACAAGGGCTTCCTCAGCGAGGGTGATCTAAAGGTCGCGCTCAACTATCAAGAGACGCTGCCCCTGCCTCGGGCCAAGATCGGCGAGATCCTGGTCCACTACCGGCGCCTGACCCAGCCTCAGGTCGACGAGGTCCTGGCCTGGCAGGCCGAGTGGAAGGCTCAGCTCGAGGGCTCCGGTGAGACATTGGCTCCCTCCGAGGCGGAGATCAGCACCAGCGGTCGGGGACCGTCCACGCCGGACGACCCCGGGGGCTTGCTGGGCCGCACCTGGAAGGGCTATCGCGTCGAGCGGATCCTCGGCAAGGGCGGAATGGGGGCGGTCTACCGCGCCGTGCAGGAGAGGATCGGACGCGAGGTCGCGCTCAAGGTCATGCTTCGTCCGCCCGGTCGGCAGTCGATAGCCAAGGAGGAGCGCGAGCGCTTCGTGCGGGAGGCGCGCCTGGTCGCGAACCTCAACCACCCCAACGTCGTCTCGGTGTTCCAAGCCGACCTCAACGACGACTTCTCCTGGTTCACGATGGAGCTCGTCCCTGGCAAGGACTTCAAGCAGGTCCTTCGCTCGGGGACCTTCCCGATTCGTGCCGGGGCCGGCGTCTTGGCCAAGGTCGCGCGCGCCATGGAGTTCGCCCACGAGCGCGGGGTGATCCACCGGGACCTCAAGCCGCAGAACATCATGATCGACGAGGAGTCGGGAGAGCCCAAGATCCTCGACTTCGGCCTCGCCAAGAACGTCGACTCCCAGCAGCTCCAGCAGCTGACGCAAATGGGGGCCTTCCTGGGGACCCCGGCCTACATGGCCCCCGAACAGGCCGGCGGAGATCCCAACGCCGTCGATCGTCGCGCGGACACCTACGCCTTGGGGGCAATCCTCTACGAGGTCCTCACAGGACGCCCTCCCTTTACCGGGAGCAGCGCGATCAACGTGATCAAGAAGGTCCTCAAGGAGGACCCGAAGCCCCCCCAAGAGGTCTTCGCCCAAGCCGAGCCGCGGCTCTCGAAGATCGCGCTCAAGGCCTTGGCCAAAGAGCCAGAGGCGCGCTATCAGACCGCGGCGGAGCTTGCCGACGACGTGGAGGCCGTGATCGGACGGGTGACCCGAACCCTCGGAGACACGGGGATCGTCAGAAAGTCCGAGGCTGACGAGGACGAGAAGGGCGACGACTCGGGGACGACGAAGGGTTTCTTCGGGCGGCTCTTCGGGGGTTAGACGGGGGCGTTGCTTGGTGGTCCCCACCCTATAAGCTTCCGATTCGCCTTCGAGCTGCAGCCGCGCTCGAGAGACCAGAGCCAAGCCCCGGACCTATGGACTCCAAGCCACTCAGCTTCCGACCTGGTGAGTTCTTCGGGCCCTACCGCGTCTTGTCCGAGCTGGCCCGCGGCGGGCAGGGCCTGGTTCTCCGGGCTCAGCACGCCCAGGGAGCCCTGGTCGCGCTCAAGATCCTCCTCCAGGCGGAGGGGCCTGCCTTCAAGCGCTTCCAGAAGGAGGTCGCTGTCCTCGCACGACTCAGTCACCCTAACCTCCCGCGGATCCTCGACACGGGAATGGTCTACGGACGTCCCTTCCTCGCGATGCAGCTCGTGGAGGGCGGGAGCCTGGCCTACCGGCTCAAGCACCGGGGGCCGCTCCCGGTCGAGGAGGCGGTCGAGGTCTTGAGCCAGATCGCCGACGTCCTCGAATACTGCCACTCCCTCGGTGTCTATCACCGCGACCTCAAGCCTGGGAACATCGTCGTGGACCAGGTCAGCGGGCGGCCCTTCTTGGTCGACTTCGGGATCCTCAAGCATGACAAGACCGACGGGGCGCTCTCCCTGGACGGGGCGAGTCGACTCTCCATGACTGGAGAGGTCGTGGGGACGATCTCCTACATGGCGCCTGAACAGGGCGGAGACTCAGACGTGTCCGTGACTCCGGCGACCGACGTCTACGGGTTGGCTGCGACCCTCTTCGACCTCTGGACGGGCCGCCCTCCCTTCAAGGGTGAGACGGCTTACAACACCTTGCTGGCGGTCATAGACCAGGCCCCGCCTGACCCGCGCAGCCTGCGACCGGAGGTGCCGGCCAGGGCTGCTGAGGTCTGCCTGCGCGGCTTGGCGAAGCTGCCCGAAGAGCGGCCGGCCACTCCCCGGATCTTCCTAGACGAGCTCCAAGCGGCCCTGAGCGCGCCCCCGAACCTTCCGAGCGAGGAGGGCCCGAGTCGGACTCTCTGGGTCGTGGTGGGGCTGGTCGTCGTGCTCGTCGTGTTCGGCGCTGTCGGAGCCTTGATCCCGGTTCCAGGAGCGGGTCAGGTGAGCCTGACTCCTGCGGAGAGCACGAGCCTCAGCCTCACCCCGAGCTCGCCGACGCCCGGCCCCTCGTCTCTGCCGAGCGAGTCGGCCCCCGCCGCGACACCAACTCCGCCCTCTCAGCTACCGGTGAGCCCTGCCGGGTCACTGACCCTTCGCCTGTCCTCGCCGAACCAGGCCCGTCCTCTCGTCCGGTGCGGACCTTGGCTCCTGATGCGAGAAGTGGACCACGCTCAGGCCTTCCGGGTCCGCGACGTGGGCGCCGGCTTCGTAGCGCTTCCCGACAAGAGCTGGCCCTTCGGCTGGGACGCGCGCGCAGGTTGTCTCGTGTTCGAGCGCGGCGGGGAGAGCTTCCGCGTAGCTGAGGACGGAGGAGCGGTCCCCTCGCCCTATCCGACGGGCTTCGGTCTCGTCGAGCTCGGTCGGCTCCGGGTCGCGGCCTTCGCCGACGGTCGCCTGGTGGCCTTCGACCCCGCCGCTCCTCACCCTCCGGCCTGGACGGCGCGGGCTGAGCGAAATCGAGCCCTGCCTCTGCCCCTCGACCTGGATCGCGACGGGATTCCGGAGCACCTCTTGGTTTGCACGCGAGGCGGGCGGGCGCTCCTAATCGACGCCCAGGGCGCGACCCGGCTGGATGTGGCCTTGCCGATGGGGGTCAATCAGGCCCCTCTGCTTCTCGACTCGAGCGGTTCGGCTCCAGTCGTGCTCGTGGCCTGCAGCGGGGGCGTGGTTCTTCGCTGTCGGGTCAGCACCGAGGAGTTCGCCGAGCTGTCCCGCGTGGACCTGCTCGAGCCGCTCCGAGGGCCGGTGGCTCCAGTGGTCGTCAACGGGGAGGTCCGAGCGATCGCGGTGGTGGTGCAGCACGCGGGGCTGAGTGTTCTCGACGCACAGGTCCAGGGCGTGGATTGGTGCGGGCGCCGATCGGTCCCAGGGGAGGTCACGCTAGCGGGACCAGCGGTCGTCGATCTCGACCAAGACGGTGTCCCCGAGCTCGCCCTGGCCCGCTTTACGGGCGGTCCCCGAAGCCAGGCCTGGGTCGAGGTCTACCGGCTCGACGGCGCCTGGGTCACCCGTTTGCCAGCGGGGGCGCGCGACTTGAGGATGGCGCCGGGGCCGGCGCCTCTTCTGATCGCGGCGGGTAAGAAGGGCGTTTGGGCCTGGGGCCCTTGGGAGGCCCTCCCCGAAGTCGAGGGCGCGCCGCCTTTGCAGGAGCGCGTGTTCTCGAATCTGCTCGGGGGCGCCTGGAGGCCAGTCGTCGCCGACTGTGAGCGCCTGGGCGGCGTGGAGGGCAAGGTCTACTCAACCCTCGCCGCGCGGCACCTCGGTCAGCCTGATCTGCGCTCGGAGCTCCCCCGAGAGGACTACGAGAGGAGCATGGAGGCCATGAGGCAGATCTATCAGGACACGGTCTCGTCTTGGATCCTGCACCGCCTCCTCGCGTTTCCGGGACACCCTCGCCCGGGTCGGCCCGAGGCGCAGCCGATCAGCCCAGTCCTGGGCCCAGCGCTGAAGGGGCGAGTCGGCGTCGAGTTCAAGGACGAGATCGTCGGTCACGGGATCGGGATGCTCCAGGTCGCCAACTACGACCCGAACCGAAAGCTGCTGGCTGAGGACTCCTGGATTCGATTCGAGTGGCCCACGCTCGAACCCGGTCCCAAGGACCTCGTGGTGAAGCAGAGCGTCTACAACGTCAAGGGAAGCGGCTACGACGAGGTCCACGTGATCCTCGACGGTCGGCCGCTTGGGGGCCTGAGCTGCTACTTCGGTGAGCGGGGAGAGCTCCGCCTCTCGCTCGGTGAGGTGCCCGCTGGCCAGCACCGGATCGAGATCGAGATTCGTCGCTCTTCCGCTGTGATTCGGATCTTCGAGATCTGGATCGAGCCTACGCCCGCGCGTTAGGAGAACCAACGAAAGCAGGCGATCCCAAAGGGACCGCCTGATTTCATTGGGCGATACAGGACTCGAACCTGTGACCTCACGGATGTGAACCGTGCGCTCTAACCAGCTGAGCTAAACGCCCGTCTGGAAGGATTGTAACCCCGAGGCTCGGAGCGCCAACCCTCCCGCGTCGCATCTCGGCGAGGTCGAGAGACCTCGCCGAGTTCGACTAGCCCTCCTCGGGGAGAACGGTCAGCTTGAACTGAGTCTGCTGATCGCCGGGGAGGCGAACGACGACGTCGTAGTCACCGATCTTCTTGATCTGGCCGGGGAGCTGAATCCAGCGCTCCTCGAGACGGTAGCCCTTGGCCTTCTCGATGACGTCGGCCACGACGGTCTGAGTGACCGAGCCGTAGAGCGAACCGTCGTCTTGAGCCTTGAGCTTGACCTGGAGCAGAGCGTTCTTGAGGTCCTTGACCGCCCGCTCGGCGAGCGCAGTCCGCTCCTCCTCGCGCTGCAGCTGAATCAGCCGCAGGGTCTTGATCTCACGCTGGTTCTCCGGCGTGTTGGCCACAGCCAGGCGCTGGGGGAGGAGGTAGTTCCGGCCGTAGCCGTCCGACACCTCGACCACCTCGCCGACGTCGCCGAGCCCGCTGACGGGCTCCATGAGCAGCAATCGCATAGTCGATCTCCTTCCCTAGTTGGTGTAGCTCAAGATGCCCATGAACCGGGCACGCTTGATCGCTTGCTGCACCAGCCGCTGGCACTTGGCGCAGTTCCCCGCGCGCTTGCGCGAGTGAATCTTGCCGGCCCCGGTCAGGTGCCGCCGGAGTGAACCGGCGTCCTTGTATTCGATGAAGTGGCACTCCTTCGCCTTCTTGGCGCGGGGTGCTCCCTTGTCTTGACGACCCATGCTTATCTCTCTTTTCTCTTAGAACCGGCGGTCCCGGCGTCCACGGTCACCGCCGCGGTCGCCGCGGTCACCGCGCTCGCCGCGCTCGCGCTCGCGCTCGCCGCGCTCTTCTTCGGCCTTTTGGTCAAAATCCTCCGCAGTCTTACCGACACCGGGAGGCTCAAAATCGTGGCTGATGACGAGGTGGCGAATGCACCGCTCGTCGAGGCGGAGGTCCCGCTCGAGGTCGACCAGCTTGCCAGGCTCCGAACGGAACCAGACCACCATGTAGGTGCCTCGCTTGAGGCCCTGGATCTCGTAGGCCAGCTTGCGGGTGTCAGCCCACTTGTCGACGCGCAGGACGTGCTGCTCGTACTTGGTCTCGATCAGCTCGGTCTTGATCCACTCGACGAGGGCGTCCCAGGTCCGAGTGGCCTCGGCCGGATCGAAGAGGAGGCAAAGCTCGTAGAGGCGAGTCTTACCCTCGATCTCCGGGCTGAGTTGGGGAAGGACGCGCTCGTGAGTCAGGTGACGGGCGAGCTTGCCCTGTTGAAGGACGCGGTTCTCGGGGGAGGTCGGGGCCTCGGCCTCGGCGGGCGTCTCGGTTGCGGTATCGCTCATTGAATGAACTCCTGTGTTTCTGTGTGTTCTTAGGCCGTAGCCGACTTGCCGATGATCACGACTTCCACCTCGGGCCCGACGAGCGTCACGCCAGCGGGGAGGGGGATCTTGCCGCTCATGAGCGTCTCGCCGGCAGCCGCGATCGAGAGATCGACCGGGAGGGAGGTGGGGATCTCACGAGGCTTGACCATGATGGTCAGGTGCCGGGTGTTGAGGTTGACCAAGCTGGCGTCCTTGACGCCCTTGGGCTTGCCGGAGAACTCCAGCACGACCGTGGCCTCGACCGGAGTCTCGGGGTCGATCTTGCGGAGGTCGATGTGCAGCACGTCGTCACCAAAGGTGTCGCGCTGAACCTCGGTCACGCGGACGAGGTCGATCTTGCCGTTGAGGTCGAGGTCTATGATGTCCTCGGCCTTGTCGATCAGCTTGTAGAGCTCGTAGGCCGAGACGGCCAGGTTCTGGTTGCTGAGCTCGGTCTTCTCGCCCTTGGTGGCCGAGTAGAAGTTGACGGGGACTTCGCCCGACGTCCGCAGCTTGCGGCAAGCGCGGGTGCCGGTCTCGGCCTCGGTGCGAGGCCGTGCCTTGAGGGTCGGCATGGTCATGAGGACTCCTTTTAGAGCTGCTGGAAGAGCGTGCTCACGGATCGGTTGGTGTGAATTCGGTGCAACGCCTCACCGAGGAGCTCCGCGACCGAGAGGACGCGCAAGCGCTCGATAGGAGCGGTGACCGGGATGGTGTCGGTGACGACGATTTCGTCGATTGGGGCAGCGCGCAGCTTCTCGACTGCGCGACCGCAGAACACGGCGTGGGTCGCCATCACGATGACCTTCTTGGCGCCCTTCTCCTTGAGGAGGCCGGCCGCCTTGGAGATGCTCCCGCCGGTCGAGATGATGTCGTCGACTATGATGACGTTCTTGTCTTTGACGTCGCCAATGACGAATCCGACCTCGACGTCTTCGCCGCTGATCCGTCGCTTCTCGACAACTGCGAGGCGGGCGTCGAGGCGCTTGGTGTAACCCCACGCCATCTTCATGCCGCCAGCGTCGGGGCTGGCGACGGTCAGATCGGCCAGGCCGAGTTGACGGGCGTATTTCGTGAACACGCGCGAGGCGTAGAGGTGATCGACGGGGACGTCGAAGAAGCCCTGGATCTGTGCCGCGTGGAGGTCGATGGTCACGACTCGGTTGACGCCAGCGGCCTGGAGAATGTTGGCGGCCAGCTTGGCCGTGATCGGGACTCGACCCTCGTCCTTGCGATCCTGACGGCTGTAGCCGAAGTAGGGGATCACGGCCGTGATCCGCATAGCCGACGCGCGCTTGAGCGCGTCCGCCATGACCAGGACCTCCATCAGGTGGTCGTTGACCGGGGTGCAGGTGCTCTGAATGATGAACACGTCGGCGCCGCGGACGTCGGAGTGGATCTTGAGTCGGATCTCGCCGTCGGGGAAGCGACCCACCTCGCACTCACCGAGGCTGACGCCCAGGTAGCTCGCGATCTTCTTGGCCAGGTTCTTGTTCGAGTTGCCCGAGAAGAGCAAGAGGGGAGCGGTCGCAGTCTTCACGAAGCATCTCCCCTGAGCGGACGAGCGGGAACGCCGACCACGACGGTTTCGGGCGAGACCTCGCCCTTGACGACCGCACCTGCTCCAGTCTTGGCGCCGCTGCCAATCTGGGAAGGTCCGACGACGACAGTGTTGGCGCCCAGTGAGACGCGATCCGCGACGGTCGAGGGCTGGTGAGCCTGGCCGTCGTAGTTGGCGAAGATCGTCCCGGCGCCGACGTTGACGTCCTGGCCGACCTGGGCGTCCCCGAGGTAGCTGAGGTGGAGGGCGCGAGTGTTGGCGCCCACGTTGCTCCGGACGACCTCGACGAAGTTCCCGATTCGGACTTGCTCGCCGAGGGTCGCTTCGCGGAGGTGCGCGAAGGGGCCGATGACGGAGCCCGCGCCTACGTGACAAGCGCCCTCTATGACCGTGAAGGGCTCGAGCCGAACGTCGCCTTCGAGGGTCGCGCGGACGTCGACGAAGGTCGAGGAGGGATCAACGACGGTCACTCCAGCTTCCATGTGGCGCTGGAGGATTCGCTCGCGGAGGACGGCGGTGGCCGCAGCGAGCTGGCTTCGATCGTTGACGCCGAGGATGTCGGCCTCGTCGGCCACGTTGCAGGCGATGGTCCGCAGCCCGCGGCTGCGGGCGACGCCAATGGCCTCGGTCGCGTAGCGCTCGCCGGTCGCGGCGGAGGGTTGAACACCCTCGAGGACCTCCCAGATCTTGGGCAGCTCCAGGGCGAAGGTCCCGGAGTTGATCTCGGAGACCTCACGAACCTCAGGCGGCGCGTCCTTCTCTTCGATGATCGCTTCGACGTCACCGTGGACGCCACGGACCACGCGGCCGTAGCCGGTCGGGTTGGCGACCTCTCCGCTCAGGACGGAGAGGGCCGCGTTCCGCTCGCGGTGCATCTTGAGGAGCGCGTTCAGCGAGCGCTGCGAGATCCCGGGGGCGTCGCCGAGGAGGACCATTCCGGTCCCGCTGAAGTCGGCTAGGGCCTCCTTAGCGGCCAGGATCGCGTGGGCGGTCCCGAGCGGCGGGTCCTGGATTACGACCTCCACCTGGGGCAGGTGGGAGAGGGTCTCCGCCACCTGATCGCGGTGCTCGGGGCTGGCGACCACCACGACGCGCTCGGCGCCGACCTTGATCGCGGTCCGGACCACGTATTCCACGATGGGGAGGCCGAGGATGGGGTGGAGGACCTTAGGGAGGCTCGAGCGCATGCGGCGGGAGCGACCGGCGGCCAATACGATCGCTGCCGCGCCGCCGGGTAGGGGCGCGTTTAGGTCGGTCGACGCTTCGATCGGGGGATCCGTCGGAGCCACTGGTCTCTCCCGCTGCCTTCGCTCGTGGCGAGGGGGGGAGCGCCAGGGCTCCCGCGGGACCGATCCTCCGTGGAGGAATTCGGTCTTCGCGAGAAGTCCAGCGCGCCGCCCCTGGCCATGAGGCCCACACCTCGGAGAGTGCGGGCGAGCAGCTAAATTGCTTTGCAGATAGAAGTTAGGACTCCCCAGGAAAAGGAGAGGGACCCCACTGCCAACTGTCTTTGACTACCCGACCAGGACTCGAACCTGGAATAGATGGACCAAAACCATCTGTGTTGCCATTACACCATCGGGTAGCAATAGGCTGAGGTTTGTATCAATCGCTTTGGGTCGCGTCCAGCCTCAGGTCTCCTTCACTGGGGGACGCTGCGCTCTTCACTGGGGGATGCTGCGCTCCCCCAGACCCCCTAAGCTCTTGGCCCGGGGCCCTAACGCTGCTTTCGTGGGACCGACGGGACGGGGTTGGGTGCTCCAGAGGCGAAAGCAGCTCGGGGCCCCTCTCTGCACGA
>Ga0316202_10000760_pt1 | contig 30636 bp, 41 predicted proteins | sample 3monrhotite_MG_FD_204934 | JGI IMG/M metagenome (GOLD analysis project Ga0316202, IMG submission 204934) | Microbial mat bacterial communities from mineral coupon in-situ incubated in ocean water Damariscotta River, Maine, United States -... | ecosystem: Environmental > Aquatic > Marine >...
CTCTGCCCATTTGTGACGATATTCTGATGCAACTGAATAATGTTTTGTTGATTGCTTTTGTAATTCAGATATCAACAGGATTGCCTCAATCAATGTCTGCTGCTCATCCAAGTTCTCATTCTCACCTTTTGCTTTTATCCTCTCAAGAAGATGTTGCAACTTGACCTTTGTTGTAAGTATCTTGATATCCATCAGAATGCTTTTAACCCGGCTTTAATAAACATCTCTCTGTGAATAACTTTGTACTTCTGATTGATCAGTTTCTGATGCGTTACATTAAACCAATTGCCGAAATCATTAAACAATCTCATCTTGTAATCAAACACCTCACATTGATTATCTGCATTCCAACTGATTGCTCTGTCAACAATCTCATAGGTCTTGCCCTGTATCAAGAAAATGCTATCCAGAGCAAAAGGTAATTTTAATCTAATATCGTTCATGCTTTAAATTTAATAAATCTTTTGGATAATCTTTTGAATGACCGCAACTGTTATTGAGTTCCCTGCTTGTTTATAAAGTTGAGAATCTGAACAAACATCAGCAGCTTTAAAGAAAGCATCATCCGGAAAGTCTTGCAATCTCCAACACTCCAATGGTGTTAACCTTCTGATTCTTTCTGATTCAATGAAATTATTGTATTCTCTTGAACCCTCTTTTGTATTTATGCAACTCGCAACTCCATCTCCTTTTGTTGGTTTAAATTTATATCCAATATTATCACGTTCATTTACCTTGCTAAATCCCTCAATGATTTTATCAGATAAATAATATTTTGCATTCGGATTGTCTTGCAGCATATCTCTCAATCTCAACTGCAACTGCTCTTTAATTGGAAAGCTGAACTCTCTGAAATCCTTGAACCCAACGATGAAGATTCTCTCTCTGTTCTGTGGTACTCCGTAATCCTTTGTGTTGAGTACTTGAGCATAAACATGATAACCTAATCCATCATCAAACAAATCAATGCTTATCTGACCGTTTAATGTACCACCGCCATTGGTTAGAATGTCTGTGATTGTTTGATATGTTCTGCCTTTATCGTGTGACAACAACCCTTTTACATTTTCTAAAATAAAGCATTTCGGTTGATTGATTCTAATGAACTCTGCAACATCAAAAAATAGTGTACCTCTTGCCTCATCAAATCCTTTGCGCTGACCTGCAATGCTGAATGACTGACAAGGAAACCCGGCAACATACAAATCCAATTGCTCAACCTCTCTGTGGTCACGATTTGTAATATCATTATAGAATCTCTTTGGCTCATCGTGAATTACTGAATAAGATTGCCTTGCATACTTGTCAATCTCACAAGCAAATACTGATTCAAAATCAATTCCTAAATTTTTTAATGCCTGTTCTGGTGAACCAATTCCACTAAAATCTGTACCAACTTTTAATTTCATTTTGTTTTGTTTAATAATTATAACACACTATAAAAACAACTACGCAATTTTTATACTACTGTTGGCAACAATAACTACAAATCTGCCAAAACCTTTTTATTGTGTACTTGCTCACTTTGTTCTTTTAGATAATCTTCACAAAGTTTTTTTGCTCTTTCATTAAAATTCATTGTACCTGTTTTATAATGTTCAGAGCCACCACCATACATATATGATAATTTCATTGGGTTTATAGGATAGTTTTCTTCACCCCAAAAGCCTTCTGATATATCTATAAACAAAGTAGTATTCAACCAAAAGCAAAAAAACTTTTTCTGTAATCTTAAATTGTAGTGCTTAAAGGTTTTATCATATTTCACTTTCACCCTTAAATTATCTTGTGTTTTAATAAATTTAGTCATTTCTAATATAGTTACAGTTGCCAACAATGTATAACAGTAATAAGCACAGGCAACGTTTGTGCTAAATTATGTGGTATAGTTATAGTGCTTACTACGGTTATACAAGACCGTTAAAAAGGTGCATCATGCTCACCTCTGAATTTCTCTAACAATCCATTGTTCATAACCTGCATCTCTGTCTGGATTGGAATCTGCTCATCATCTGTCAATGGCTCTGCATATTTCTTAACACCACCATTTAATATTTCAAAGTACTTGCCTTGCTTTATATCATAACTCAATGACGTTGTACCTCTAATTCCTACAATAGCAGGTTTTGCTTTGTCAATTTTAATGTCAGAACTATGACTATCAAAATCTCTGTGAACAATCACAACAGACTTTGCATTGTTTCCCCATTCAGAACCACCTTTCAATTGATGCATATCTGGCATTATCACCTTTCCATCCTTGTCTTTCTTAGCAGTCTTTGGATGAATGATTGTGTGAAAATGTAATCCGGATGATTCAGCTAATTCATTCCTGTTACTTAGTGTTGCCTCAAGCCATTTATCTTCTCTTGAATATCCATCAGTATCGTGTTTCATGTAGTTCCAAGAATCAATAACTGCGCTGAATAACTCTAATTCATCCTTGTGTTTGACTGCATACTCCCAGAAATCTGTTGGAGTTACTTGTTTACTTCTGTTGTCTTGCTTTGGATTAAAGATTTTAAAGTAATGCAAGACCTCTGTCAGATGCCTATCAATGTCAGTTATCTCAATCCGATTCTCAATGACTTGCTTATTGCCTTCTGAATCATAATAGAACTCTTGAAATTGCTTTCCACTAAACTTGTGCAATAGTTTTGCAACAACCTCTGCATTACTACCTGCATCTGGCATATAGATTAGATGCTTATGGTCATAGAACTCTGAACAGTTTTTCAATAACTCAAATAATAATTCTGTCTTACCACTACCGGGATAACCTGTCCAATCTGTACAACCACCTTCTTTGATGTTGTAGTGAGATGCTAATCCTTTAAATCCACAATAGTAAACATTACCACCACCATTCTTGTAAAGGTGCAGCACCTCATCTCTGATATCTGCTGCTTTAACTATCCCCATTTTCGTGCATCCTCTCTTAACTTCTTTCTGTGCGCCTCTTGTTTTTCATAGGCATCCATCTCATCTTCTTTCTTGTATTGAATAGCATCCTTATCCCCAAACCATAACTCTGCACTATTTCTCCATACTTTCGATACTTCAAAACCTTTTTTATTTATCCAATTAAGAGAATTGTAATAATAAAAGAACTTATCTGCGAACTCCTCAACATATCCTCTGGAATCAAAATACTGTCTGCACATTTCAATTGATGGTGAGTTGCTTTTATTAGTATCAGTTACAGTAACAGTATCAGTTACATTAACAGTATCAGTTACAGTAACAGTATCAGTTATTTTTGTTATAGCATTTTTAACATTGTTATCGTTTGTTATAACGGTGTTATCTTTTGTTATAGTCTTGTTATCCTTCCAACGTGACTGCATTCCCTTTTTACCTGCTTCACTTCGTTTCTGTTTCTGATGTTCCCAATCTTTCAAATCTCTTTTGAGTTGTCTTTTGATTGGCTCAAATGCAACAGATAGCAACACATCATCCACCTCTGGATTGTTGTCATTGGTGTAGTTAAGAATTAATTTGAATAGTTTACCTGCGACCTCATCCGGGAGTTGCTCAACCGTATGAATTAAATCACAGTAAAGTACAAATGACTTTTTATTTTCTGCCATTATTGTGTATTTAAATATTGTGTATTAAAAAAAAGAATGTGGAAAGGAACACAATACAACCTATTACTGCGATGCCTCGCAAACCACATTACAAAGATAATCATTCAATCAGATAACAACAATTTAACAGGCAACAAAATGCCTCTGCTTGTGTTATTATCACCACCGTTAACAATTCGCAATCCATCTGATTTGCATAACTGTTTTAATTTAGATATATCAATCAACACTATCTGCTGATTAGACAACACAAAGCACCACCACTCTGCATGAGTTGTTGAGATGCCAGACAACTTGCCTCTGCTCTCAAACTCAACAAATACATTCCCGGTTGCATTACCTTTGATTGCATGAAAATCAGTTTTAACTTCAATCTTACTCCCCTCTAAAATCAATATTTTAGCAATTAGATTCTCGCCTTTGTTGCCTAATTTTAAGTCATGAGAGAAGTCATTACAGTACTTCATGTCGCTGATTTATTTGATTGCCTATTAAACAACCTTCTAATTGCATAACTTCTGAAAATACTTGCTATCGTAAATACAATAGTAATGATTACATTTTGATTCAAATTAACTTCAATATCCAAAATTGGATAAATTATAATTTGAATAAAAAATGACATTGTAATGCCCACTATAGTATTAATAATGCTTTCTATTAAACTTTTTATTTTAGTCTGCATCAGAATAGTTGTAGTACAGATTGCTTTTCATTAACACAATCTTTATGATTCTTTGCATTAATCTTGAAATAAGATTCTTTTAATTCAATTGATATGCTTTTTCTGTTCATTTTTAATGCTTGAAAACCTTCTGAACCAACACCTCCAAATGGTGATAATACTGTTTCACCTTCATTAGAATATAAATGTATTATCCTTTCAATCGTATCTAATTGCAAAGGACAAATATGCTTTTCATCATTTCCATCTCTGCCACTCCTGTATTGCAATGTGCGCTTATAATCCACATCCATCCATACAGGAGATGCGTATTTTTGCCATAAATCAACAGGTAAATAATCTGCTTTGCTTTCATCTTCTGATTGATGAGTTATTGGAACTTCATTATCTCCTTCGTTTCTGAAAAATAAAATATAATCCGGAATACCAACTCTACTCATGCAGCTATCTTTTTTTATTGTTTTATGCAATAATCCTAATGCTTTAGTTCTCTGCATTTCAGTTACAGGATTCTTCCATATTGTAGTTTTCGCATGATAAATAAATCCCTCATTTGTAAACCAATCAATCAACATTCCAGAGAAGTCCCTCAATCCAATGAATCCCTCTTTGCCTTTTTGTATTGGTAAATCCATGCAATGAACTGCACATATTCTGCCTTTTTTCAAAGTTCTTTTTAGTTCTGGAATAAGATATTTAAAATGCTTTTCAAATTCTTTGTAATTAGACACATTGCCCATATCCTCTGCTTTATCAGAGTACACGTATAACTCTGCAAAAGGAGGAGAAAACAAAACTAAATCAGCACAATTATCTTTTAATCTTTTAGATTCTTGAACACAATCACCATTAATACAATGATAGTTTTCTGTTTTGATTTCTTTATTTTTTACAATTACATTTGACTTATTTAATTTATAATCTGTATTTGCTGAATAATTACTCATTTCTTTTATCATTGTTTTATGTTTTTGTTCTTTCTGTATTATTGTTTTCCTAACATTAATTTGGCTCTCTGGAACTAATAAATGAACCTTCACCTTATTTAATTGTCCAAATCTATAACATCTCCTTACTGCTTGATAAAATGCTTCAAATTTAAAATCATAAGATGTAAATACCATATTGCAACATTGCTGATAATTCATTCCAAATGATGCTATTGATGTTTTGGTTATTAAGTTTCTATATTCATTTTTTGCAAATCCATTTAAATGTTTAGACTTGTACTCTGGACTGTCTGAACCTTGAACATTTATGGAATCATCTAATACTTTTTTTAATTCATTCCCTTCATCATTTTTTAAAGTCCATATTATCCATTGCTCATTTGAGTTATTTACTAATTCAATTGTTTTATTAATCCTTGCTTTAAAACTCCTTTTTAAATCTTTGTGCAAATCAGTTGCGCTAACTGCAATATCACCAAACAAGGACATTGTGTTGTTTTCAACAGGGATGATATGCTCAATGTATTCAATTTCTGGCAGGTTATATCCTTTAGAATCAAATCCTAATGTTTTTGGATTATCTAATGATATCGACCATGTACACACATATTTCCAAAAATCATCTTGAGCATGTTTTCTTAATCTCCATTTTGATGTTTCACCACCATCATGCACAAAATACATCGCTAACATTTCTAAGTAACTCATTGCTCCTAAAAATTCGCTATGCTGCCCTAATTCCATATGGTCATTTGGAGATGGAGTTGCCGTACACGCTAATTTATAAGGAGTTGATTCAAAAGTATTAATAATTAATCTGCTTAATTTGCCATCTCTGCCTTTTAGAATGCTGCTCTCATCAAGCACAACACCGGAATAAATACTGCAATCTATATTTTTCAATTGGTCATAGTTGGTTATATCGAAAGCATCTTGATTAATATTAAACTTTATAGATTCTAATTTAGTCTGATTAACAACTGCTAATGGAGCAAGAACTAATACCTTCTTTTTTGTTTTATTATATACTTGCTCACACCATGATAGCTGCATTAGTGTTTTGCCTAATCCACAATCTGCAAATATTGCAAACCTGCCTTTTTTTAGTGCTATTTTGACTATATGTTTTTGAAAGTCAAAAAGACTACTGTTTAAATTATCTTCATCTATATCGAATCCAGATGATATAAATTTCTTTTTCTTATTTTTTAAAAAATTATCGTATTTCATTTGTTTTGTTTTATTATTTAATTGATTGCCTCTCCTGTTTCAAGTTGCTTATCTTAATGTTGAGATTCTGATTGATATTATTCAACTGCTCTAATAACATTTTGATACGTCTGTAATTACTCTCTGCTTGTTTCTCTTTTGAGTATCTATCTGAATCAACATAAAACATCTCTCTGGCTTTGCCAATTGGCTCTGTTGTTTCACTCATATACTTGCCGAAATCAACCTTTCTTGCAACCTCTCTTGCACAATAAATTGAATGCAATTCTGCACAATGCTCTGCAAGATAATAACCATAAGCACCAATCTCTGTTTGTAATTCAATGAGTTGATTAATGTCGGTTGATGCAGCTTTCACTAAATCAACCAACACCTCAACCCTTGAAATATCAATGAACAAATCCCTCATCAGAAAGGTAAACCATCTGATGGCTCTGCTGAATCAACAACAGGTGCATCTTGTTTCAACCCGGTGAACTGCTCAACGTCTGCTTTAAACACTTTCCATGCAGTTAGATTTACATAGTATTTATCTTTGTATTCAGAACCTCTGATGTTGAAATCAACCTCAACTGCATCACCTACTTTATTGTATTTAAGAAACTGCTCTGCTTTCTCTTTGACAATATCGAACTTCACATCTTGTGGATACTTCTCATTTGTTGTCAATATAAACTCCACTTTTTGGAATCCAGAATCAAACGTTATTAATTCGCCTATCTGCTTGATAGTACCTGTACATTTTAACTCACTCATTTTATTTGGTTTTATTTATTTGTAAATCATTTAATATGTTATCAATATAACCTCTGCACTCAATCACTCGCTGATTAATCTGCTCAATCACTTCATCATCTCGCTTGATGTCAAACACTTTGATTCTGTGTTTATTATCAATGTTGTCGTAATTGTAATCTTTTGCAAATGAATTGTAACTATAATCCTCTGCAAATTCATCCTCTGCAAATTCGTCATAATCAATATCATCAGAGAATTTATAATCTCTCCTAATCAATGATTCTGGAGTATTCATCAAGGTGTAAATCAACTTGTAATGCTTTGCTCCTGTGAGATTTAAATATCCTTGTGCTTGATAATAATAATCTTTGTTAGGCACATCATCACAGAACAAAGGAAAGGTTGAGAAATCCCATGAATTTTTTACATCAATAACCAAATCACTATCAGCAAATTTTAAATCCTCACCTTTGATAATTAAATCCGGTGTGCCTGTCATGTACTCATCTGTGAAAAACATTTCATTCTTGACTAATCCTTTCATCCCCAAATACTGTGAGATAAATTTGATTGAATCATTCTCACACATATTGCCCTTGTCAAGATACTTGGATTTTATACGCTTTCTCCTGTCGTATATTTTCTCCTTAATCCACAAGTCAAGATATGATTGTGTTGTCTTGCTCAACTCACCCTTCTTTCTTGAGTTAGTCATTATCTGCCCAATGGCAGAACATCTAATTTTAAATGGAATCATTTGCTGCCTCCTCTCTTGAAATCATCTGCTTCATCTTCACCAAATACTTGCAAGGAGTAGAATCCTGTAAGTTTCAATACTGCTCTGCTCATGGCTCTCTTTTCTGCCATAGCAACCGGATAACTGTTTGATGTGTTTGATGGTGAGGCCTCGCCAAATGTTTCAATACTTACATCATCCATCTTTGCGAATGCTTGAATGATAATGTGTTTTGTATCTTCTGAATTGAATTGCAGTTTGTAGTTGATTTCAATACCTGCTGCTGCTTGAATTTTATCAATGCCAGACCTTGTGATTATTGTATAAAATTTATGCTTAAAATAATCATCTGTTGTTAGGCTGTACTTTTGATACAACGCATTTAATTTTACTGGATTTGTCATGTTGTTTTGTTTTAGATTAAATTTAATTCGTCTGTAAAATAGTCTAACGTAGATTGATAGACTGATTCATCAATCAGCTTTAACTGATAACCACTATCACTCCGAAAATAAGAGGAGATGTGAAATGTGTTAATGATTGATACTTCTTTCCGGGATAGGTTGATTTCAACACCCTTGCTTGTGGATTTTAGTTTTACAATGCAGGTGATTGTATCTTCAAATACTGCTTCAAAATATGCAGGGTACTTTAGTTCTGTAATACTCATCGGTTGTTTTGTTTTTAGTTATTCAAATATAAAAATAAATTGTTAATAAATAGATAGTTCTGCAATCAAATCTGCATCTCTTTTGTTCTCTCTTTTGCGTTTCTCAATTCTTTGTTGAGCCATTACAATCTTGAGATTGATATCATCCAACTCCATCCTTCTCACAATAGCAATGTAATCCTCTCTCACTTTTTTGTTGTTGATACTGAATTGGTTTTCAATGACCTTTGCTGAATGCACAACACTTGAATGGTCACGGTTAATCAAATCTCCTGTTGGCTTACATTTGTGGTAATGTCTGACCTTTGCCAGATAGCAATACATTTGTCTCACCTCAATCAACTCTGATAATCTGCTCTTGCTCTTTACATCTTCAATGTCTTGCTCATAGAATGCGCAGCACTCTCTCAAAATAATATTTAAATCTAACTTCATTTTGTTTTTATTTGTTTTAGTTTATTAATGTAATTCTTATCTGTTGCATAACCTCTGTCAGTTAAAAACTGATAGTAGTCACCGCCTTTGTAATGTCGTTTCTGCCATCTCTGATAATAAGCAATGGAATCTTGCCATGAATCAAAAATCAAGTACTCACCTTTGTACCGGAAACCAAATAAATTATGTCGATGTTTGCATGAGTAACTTGATAGCCATCCTGTTTCCAGAATAATCTGCTGCAATACAATCTCCTTGTGTTGTATCTGTGACGCATTTAGATGCGTTTTAACGGACTTAATTGATTGCGCTGATAGTTCACCTATAACGCACAAAATAAAGATGATTAAAAACAACAAATATATTTTAGTCTTTTCGTTCATTTCTTAGTTCTTTAAATCAATGTCATCCAAGTCATAACCTTTAAAAGATTGCCAATTCTCTCTGCTTAATGTCCAACTGTTTTGATATCCTTTGCTGAATAGCATTTCAATACTGTAATCTCTAATCCTCAAATCTTGCCTCAACAAGAAGTATGCACACGCCCGGCACAACTCCTTATCCTCTTTTATCTCTGACATCAAATAAAGGTAATAAGATAACGCCAACAACACCCACCACAATTAATGCAGCAGGTATTGATTTTAGGTTGATTGTTAAGCAGATGAGCAATGATAAGAATGCTGATGCTGATAGCCATTTAAATGTATTCATCCTTTCAGTTTTATTAGTTGTAGTCTTACTTTAAGCCAATAAGACGAGGAGAGCATATTGCCATCGTACTCTTTTAAAAATGGAATGTAAATAATTAATTTTTCTGCACATATTATTGCATGGTCAATGTTGCCATCAAATTGCAACAACAAGTCTTTCGCTGATAGTTCTGGATTCATAATTACCAAATATTAATGTTTACAACTGCTGAAATTGATGGTGTATCTGTACCACATGATGAGCAAATGCCAACTGCGTACTGTATCATTGAATCACCATCAACACTATTTGCGTTGTATTTGAGTAATGACGTTTGACCGCAATCACATTGGCATGATGAATTACTCCAGACACCATCTTTAAATTTATTATCTGATTCAAATGAATCAATGATAATCTGCTTTGCTTGTTCTTGAGTTTGTACTGCTTGATAAATTTTCATTTTGTTTTAGTTTTTAATGTGAATGAGAATGAATTTTTTTAACAAGAAAACAATCTTCCCACCAGTTTCCATTTTCTACTTTATGGGGTTGGTTTACGGTTACTATTTCTATCGTTTTACTTCCTATGGCTTCGGACAATTCTCTACCTTTTAAATCAGTATTAAAAAAGAATTGCAACCATGATTCAACAACATTTCTACCTAATGAATGAGATTGATTTGTAAATATCAAATTGATATTAAAAAATTTTTGTGTTTTCATTTTGTTTTAGTTTTTAATTATGACGCAATATATATAATTAACATCAAACCGCAAAAACTATTTTTATTGTTTATAACAAATAATTATTAATTATGAGTTACAACGTATATTTAAAGGATGAGGAGAGCGGCCAGAATTGATGCTAATCAGCGAATCATTGTAAAGGTATTGAGATTGATGGGATATTCTGTTGCAATTACATCAGCAGTTGGCAAAGGATTCCCGGATATCGTTGTAGGTACAGGTAAAAAGAATTTTCTATTTGAGATTAAAGATGGTAATAAGTACGCATCTCAACAAAAGCTGACAGTTGCAGAGCAAGAATTTTGCGACAATTGGAAAGGTCAGTATCATGTAATCACCTGTCTTGATGATGCTATCAAAATAATCAACTCAACAGATTAATCTCATCCCAGAACTCGGAATCAATTTTCTTAATCTCACCGTTTAACCGTTTCATTTCAGCAGTAAATACTTTCAACTCTTGTGCAGTAATATCAGTTGCATCAATCATTGGAGTAAGGTTGTGCATCTTTTTTAATCTCATATCAATCCTTGCCCGGATTGCTTCATTCGTATAGTACCTTGAACGATATGCGTTGTCTTTAGTTCTCATCATTTGATTCCATTTAACATTTTGTAATTTAATAAATCTTGATAAACTTTGCCACTAACTGTGTAAAGAGTTTTGCAATCTCTGCACATCAAATTGAATCTCTGTACTCCTGTGGTTGTTGTATATCTTTTGCTTAATCCAACATTATGAGATGCGCACTCTGGGCAGCTGCATTTGCTATGACCTGCAAGTACACCGTAATGAGTTTTGTTTTTGGTTATCTTGTTTAGTTTCTCAAATACTTTCTCCAGAATCACAACATCATTATCACAGTACTCAATCATCTTTAACAATGCAGACCTATCATTGTCAAGGCACACATCTTTCCACAAATCAAAACCACCTGTATCTGTCTTTGAGCCAACACCAAAGTATTGTGCAATGTAGTCTAATTTGTTGCTATTCATATATAGGCAACTCTTTGCGAGTTTCAAAGTATCAACCGTTCTGTAATTCACTTGAGTTTCAATGCCATGATACAAGCATCTTGTCTTAATCCATTTCAAATCAAACCTGTCACCGTTATGAGCAACCATCTCATCAGCTTTGTTCATCTCCTTAACAAACTTCTTGAGCAGTTTCTTATCACATTGCCTACGCCCCCAATCAACATGATGCACATCAGTTTCGCCTTCCCATTTCCAACTGACGCAAATGATTTGACGTTCTTTAATTATCTGATTAGGTCTGATTGTTTTATTCCATCCGCAACTAAAATCTGCTATTGTATTGAATGACGTTTCTATGTCATAAAATAACCGTTTACGATTTATCATATTTTTCCTTGTGATACTTCTCAATTGTCCTTGCTCCAAAATATGCACCGTTCACCGCTAATGCTAATACCTCAAAAACTGTTATATAGATTGAATCTATTGAAACACCAAGAGCATCCATTACCACCAAGATTGTAAGCAGTATCCAAGTGTAGGCAAGTACAACCGGGCGAATAAGTTTAGGCAATTTTAAATCTTGCTGATTGTCTGACTTCCATCTCGCACTAATTTCAGCTTGTTCAACTTGCTCAATCTCTAATAACTTGTATGCAAATTCCTTATCATATTCGTGCAACGTATCATCATTATCTAACAGATTTTTGGCAATACCAAGCACACCATTATCCGGTAATACATCACCAATCACATCAAGAATCTTTGGTGCTTTGTCTTTTAAGAAAATACCAATTGATGTATCTTTGAATTTCTTTCTGGCTCTCCTGTCTTTTCGGCTCATGGATTCACAATTTTAAACTCCTCAAGACCTGTCAATCTGCAATCAAGATGCAACCATGTTGGTGTGTGTTCAATGTTTTCAATGGTTGATAATCCAATACCAAAGTATTTATCTTGATTGTGCAATATGAAATCATATACTTCTTTAATACTCATCCCTGCGAACTTGCAATCAATGGCTCTGCCATATTTATGCTGCGAGTACTTTGCACCAATCTTAGAGCCTTGAGTACGCAACCCGGATGATTTATATTGCCCACCTGTCATGTAGTTGTTAATGGTTATCGGCACACCTAAATCATCTCTCAACTCTTGTGCGACTGTAATGATTCTGTGGTCAATAAACCACAAAGCATTTGCACCGAACTTGTTGTGATAATCTGGATGCACAAACTCATCCAAATGAAAGTTATCTGTAATCCTGTATCTCATCCAAACATTGATTTAATAAATGTCGATATGCTAACGGCAGCAGTACCAATCACACCCCATTTAAACTTATTCAAGTCTTTAACATCCTTTTCAACATTGGTTAATCTTCTGCCTTTATCTTCCAACTTCTGCTCAACAACTGCCAGAGATGTTTTCATCTCAATCTGATTATCAAGTATCTTGTCTAACTTATCCATTATGCTTTAGGGATTACACAAGCATTGAGATTAATTGCTTGTCTGATTGTAATGTCAAACACCCATCCAACAAGATTATCATCAAACCGTTCAGTAAATGATGTGCCTGTTGATGTGCCTTGATTATAAATTCTTACTGCATTAGTTTTAAATGATGGCTCAATTTGTAAGTAAGCTAAAAAGTCTTGATAGATTAATAATGTATTTGACTTGATATTATTCTCAATAGTTTCCTCGCCATCTTTATCAAACTCAATCCCGGCAACAACTATCTGGAATGAGTAATCAAGTTCACCCGGAGAGAATGTTGCACCATTATCAGCAACCCAAAACACCGGATAATTACGGTAATCAAATTCACCTGCTTTTGTTTTCTCAACCAACTCCCAGAAATCACCATTGCCAAAGTAGTTAATCTCATAATGAGCATCAGCAAATTCTTGAAAGATGGTAATCATCTGCAAGTAAGTAATATGTTTAGTCTTTATTGCCATATCTCTTTTTGAAATAGTTTAATAACTCCTTCTCTGATTTACCCCATTTCCACTTTTTTTGCTTAGGAGTTGCTTTCCCAATATCGTGCATCTTTTTTACCATAATACTTTTTAGCTTGTCCTAAATATAACCCTGTCCTTGCAGCAGATTTCAATGGAGATACCTCACCGCCTTCATCATTAGTACAGTACTCCGGGAATAATGATGTATTGCAGGTCAAGTAGTCAACCATCTTCATACCGTAAAAGTCTGCTTTGCGTTGTGCTTTCTCCATTAAGAAATTCAATTCTTGAAATGATACTGTTTGACTGTTCTCACTATTCTTGGTTGATGTACCTTTGTTTCTGATTTTATAGTTATTCATGTAGATGATGTCATGTTCTGTCCACTTAACCAAAGTATTCACAACATAATCATTCATTAATGTCAAGTAATCACCTGTTAATGTACCACCAATTATCTTAGTCTTTAATGCCTCATACAATCGTGTGCCTAATAATGGCTCAATGTACATTGCTTGAGCATCTTGTATTGCAGCAGTCAGCACCTTTGCACCTACATTATCAGATACAACCGTGTTGCTTTTAAAGTAGTCTTCCGTAATAAATAATACCTTTGCCATTATTGTTGTTTTTTTCTTATGATAGTCTGCTGAAAAATATGTCTGCACCACGGGGTGATTCTGCCGGTTGTAGGATTATTGTAATATCCACCTCTGGATGTAAACACATCTAATCCTTGCCCATTGCTCAAACCGTTAATCTCTTGCCTTGAATACAGTTTACGTTGTGCCATCATTGAGATACAGAAATTTCTTGACCTACCTTTTAATGCAGGTGCATCAGAACGTAGAGCATATCTGTATGCAATTGATAACTGACTTTTCGCAATCTCTGCAACCGTATCCTCACCATCTTTTGTGACTTGTCTTTCAACCAATCCATTTGCATCTGTTACAATGTTTAATGCACCTGCCTCTTGCAGCTTTAACAATGAATCATTAACAACATCATCCGGGAGTTTCAATGCCCTTGACAGGTCTTTAATTGATGCGTTAGGATTGTTCTGCACTTGCTCAAGGATTGCCATGTCTGTTGCTGACAGATTAGGTATTGCAGCGAACTTATGCAACTGCTTTTGTGCATTATCATCCTCAATTAGAAAATCCTCAATGCTTGTGCATTTTAATTCCTTTACAGATAGAATCTCATAATCTGATTCGTCAACTCCACAACTTTCAAAATGAGATAATATAGTTGATTCAATCTCATCTTCATTTGCAAATTCACTTGTGGTTGTTGTTGTAGTTCGCTTGACCTCTCCAACATCTGGCAATCCAACCAATGCTCTTATCTCTGCAACAGACATATTGTCAAGTACCTTCGTTGCAACCAATGGTGATATCATTCCAATTGCCTCTGCAACAGGATTTGCACCCCCCTCAATTACATCAAACCCCATCATCTCACGTATCTCCTCTTGAGTAAGATTAGCAATCATTGTTGCAGTATCTAATTGCGCACCAATTGGCTCTAATGGTTTTATCTCTAATATTCTTGGAATACCATTCACAGAGATAATTGAGTTGAATACAACCTCTTGCTGCTCTTGCTTTGGAGTTGCGTACCTTGATTGATAAGCAGCTTGTGCAATTCGCATCTCATCAGCATTGTTGCTCAATCCGTTCTGCCCTTCTTTCCATCCAAACAATATTGGATTGATAACCCGGTGAGCAACAAGTAATGTACTGTCAATTCGTTTCTCTAATACTTGATACATATCAGATATGTTGCTTGGTGTGATTGGTTGAACCTCAACACTCCTGTCTTTGCTATCAGAGAAATTGAGCAAGAACTTACCTGCATTATCAGTACCGCTAAATTTATCCTCAATCATTCGTTCCAACTCCTCGGCTTCCTCATCTGTTGGGATGCCGTTGTTGAAACTCAACATCATGGTAGGTGTGAACCCGGATTGAATAGCAGACAAATCAAATTGAGCCAATTCAAAATCTGCTTCAATCATTGGGACTGCCGGTAGGTAAGTTGGCAAAGGATAAACTGTTTTTGAGTTTGAATTGTCAACTGCTAAAATCTGCTTACCACCTTTCTCATTTACATTAAATGCCGGAATCATCTCGTAATCATCATTGCCCTCTGGCTTTCTATTACTCCAATCCTCTGTAATATAGAACATGGATTTGTCTGCATTAGTTCTTACATATCTAAAATCAATGTAATTAACCTCTGCAATTTGCGTGTTGTCCTTACTCCAAATCAATTCAAGATAATAACCACCATACAGAACATCATCAAAATTAATCTGTCTTGAAAGTTTGTTTAATGTTTCATCTGGATTCGGTGATGCAATGAACAATTTTGCTTGTGCTATTGATTGATTAGTCACATTCGCTGATTGGTCAACACTCCATCCTCTGCCATTAATGAAATCAACCTTACCATCAACTAATGCACGATGCTTTGCACTTCGATTATAAAGGTCAAGTAAGTACTGTGGATAGTTGTTTCTGTAATCCCTTTCCGTACCAAAGCAGATGTATTCTTTGTTTCTCTCCTCTTTGATTGTTGGCGGCTTTGCATCTGCAAAATTTAATGAGATTATATTATATTTTTGTTTTAACTTATCCATTTTTAAATTCCATATTTTGTACTAAAAAAATTGTGCAGTTGTGTTAATTCTGTTGGCGTAACTTCTGCCCATTTTATAAAAATTGATGCAATATATCCATCAAAATACTGACCGCCAGAAAATCCTTTACCTAACCACATTCGACTAAAACTATTTGAGCCTACGTCTGTATCAGCATTGAATACGATTTGAGTACCGTTCTTGTAAAAATTCCCTATCGTACCACTTTCTAACATTGTCAGATATTGCCAGTCAGCCGTAACAGTACCCCAAAAAATTTGTTTAGTAACACCGCTTAAATCTCTTTCAAAGAATTGATAATCACCCGTAGCCATTCCTCTAAAATTTCTATAAAAAGGAAAATTAGATGTTGCTTCAGTAAACACCCAAGGCGCACCTGCGTTTACAACTACATTAGGTTTCATCACAAAAATGATTGTTGCTGGTGTATCGGGCAAAGGTATTCCAGTAGCTAAGGTATTATTTTCTAAAAAGTCAGATGCGAACAGTACTCCGGGATAACCGTTAATTTGGTTAGTTTTATACTGTGGTCTAAAACCAGAAGCAGATTGAGCAAATGTATGATTGCTATCTTTTAACACCGCAATATTTTGCCCATCTGTTGGCGGAGTTGTTTCCGCAATATCAGTAAATAATCCACCCTCTGAATCCCAATAAAATTCTGGATTCAAATCAATAGGATTGAATGTAACATCAGCAGAGTAATATGTAAACCGTTTACTCATTAGAATGTACCTGTAAGTTTATAGTTTCCTGTTGCCGTTGCAACCGTTCTTTTAACGTCTAAAGTATCTGATGCAGACAACACCAATGGACTGCTAAATACTGCGTATGCACCACCGTTTACGCTTAGTGTGATTGTGCCACTTGCACCATCGTCCGAAATGCTTGTAAATGTCCCGGCAGTATCTGAATCAATAATCAACTGTGGCATATCTGCAATTGTAGCTGCAAACAATCCTTTTAAAAATACATCATTTGTTGATGGAGTTGCAACTATGTTTGTATTAGCAGGTGTTGGAATAACAGAACCATCTGAATCTGTGAATGAGATATCTGGTGCAGTATATGTTGTTGCTTTTGGAATGACTTGCACAAAGCTTGAATCACTATTCTGATACGTAGCATCTGTTGATGGAGGAGTTGGCACAATGCCCTCACTATCAAAAACACTCCAAAATGCTACTTGTGGTGTTGGAGTATCATAGAATGTATATGTAGTTGCCTCTCTGTCACCATCAATTAAGCACCTTGATTTACCACTTTCTAACAAGATAACACCTGCATCATTTGGTGATAAGTTCGTTGTGCTTGTCTGCTCGTAAATGTTGTAGGTAAAATAGCCAACCGGCTCTAACAATATCTCTGCATTTAGATTGTTAGGAGTTGCCGTTTCTGTAATCGTGAACTCATTGTATCTTGATGGATAAGCAGATGTATCTGCTGCAATGCAAGTTGTAGATATCAGAGATTGGTCACTAATCATCTCAATCAAGTAAGTTGGACTTGCCAGAGTACTCAATTCAGCTAATGATGTTCTGATTACGTTTATGCTATCTTTCCGAAATATCAGCATCCTTGCCCTCTACTTTGTCAGCTTTTTTCTTTGATTTCTTTTTTTCAAAAACATCGAATCCGTATGCTTTTGCTATCTTGATAAATGCAGGTGAATCTTCAACAAAGAACTTGCTACCCTTGTGAATTATTGTACTGCCAATTAAATCCTTTCTAATCTTCATGTGTTATAATATAAAGTTTCTGGAATTTGTCAAAAACAAAAAAAGGAGTACAATTATGCACTCCCCTCTTTGATGAACGATGGAAAAAAATTAAGCTATTGTCAAACCTGCAATAACTGCTGCATCTACTTGGTAACAGTCATGGCTGCTCTTTGCAAGTAGGTTTATACTGTACTGATTGGCATCCCCAAATGCAGTACCGGATGAACTTGTATTCGTTCCTGTCTTGTGTGCGCCTCTCTCATCACCGATAAAGAAATAGTTTCCTTCAACAGTTTCAACGATTGCACACAATCTCTGGATTGCAAGTAGATGTAATTCAGCACTTTTTGCTGATTCCATTTTGTTTAAAGTAAACGACAAATTCACATCATAAAACAATGAGTTGTTCTGTACGTTTTTATTTTCAGTTGATTCAAGCAATCCCGTTTCCTCTTGCAGATTGTAGGCATACCACGTTGATGGTGAGCCTGTATCTGTTATTGCAGAAATGAGATAAGATGCTTGTGTTACAGATACCAATTCTGTATATGGTAAAAGGAGAACCCGAACTAATCCGCCACTTGGCGCACTACAATCATATGCGGAAAATCCTTGCGTTAGAGCACATGGCATAACTATTTGATTTTTAGAGCATTAGGAGAGCATTGCGCCCTCCCGTTGCAGTTTATAATTTAATTAATTAAGGTACTAATGAAAATTCTGTTGCCTCTGCCGGATAAGAAAATTGCGTACCGCGTTTGAAACTTGACGAACTGCGAACTACTCTGTCATCCTGTGAATACCACATTTCAAGACCATCAGAATCGCTCATTGCATCCATTCCAATAAACATATTAGATGCTCTTGCAGCAATGATTCTGTCAGTACCTGTTAATCCTACACTTGCACATATTTTCATGTTAGAGCCGGGGAGAACCATCTCTCCTGTTCTTGCTGCATCATCAGAAACATAATGAAAGAAATTGTTGTCAGTAATGTTAACAATCAATTTCCTGTATGTATCCCAACCGCAAAAAGCAATCAAATCATCTTCATTTAATAATGCCTCTGGAATTGATTCATATACTCCTTGAAATACATCAAGAGCATTGGCATTTGTGATTCCTGTTGCAACTGTGATTGCTCCCGGATTACCATCAACTGCTACACCACTATCATCAAGAACTTTTAAGAAACCATCATAAAAGGAATTGTTACCAACACCTGCTGCAATGTTACCTTGCCAATCTGCCACTTCTAAAGCATTCTGCAATCTCTCCATTTTAATTGCAACGTATTGTGCAGGTATGTCAGCTTCTGTGTAATCAGAACCTGCTGACAATAACAACTGTGTCCACTTTGCTTCAAGGTCTTTTGGACATAATGATTCTTGAATCTTAATATCTGTTACAGTTATATTTCTCTGGGTGAATGTTGTTGCTCCAGATGCGTTGAATGCACAATCATCATCTTGAAATACAACAGTTGAATCAAACAACTGCAATGCAGCACTTGATTTAATACCCGGTTGAATTGTTACTTTTGTTGCAGTAACACCTTGTGCTACGGCAGGCAATAACAAATCTGTGCTTGATTGGTCTATGTAGTCGACCAGACTGCTTACTACGAAACTCATATTATTTTATTTTTCTTAGGTTTTTTATTTTATTTAATTTTTGCTCAAACGACAATTCATCTTTTTTGAATGCGTCTAATCTTCTTTTTTTGGTTGGCTCAACTGATGGCTCTTTTGCAAACTCCTCAAGAGTAGAAATTACTTTCTTTTCAAACTCCTCATTTTTAGTAATTGCATCAACAATTTTTGATTCCAATTCTGCAAACTTTCTCTCAACTTCTGTCCGTTCAATCACAGTCTTTGGAGTTGGTGCAGTTGCAGTTGGCTCTGCTGATTCCATTTCTTCTTCAACCTCAACTTCTTCAGCAACTTCTTCAGCAACTTCTTCTTCTTCTGTTGCTATGATTTCAGTAATCACACCACCAACTGTGATAATCTTTTCACCACTTGCCAATGTATGCTCTGCATCTTCTGCCAGGACAATTCCATCTTCTGTCATTACAGATACTGATGCGCCCAATTCAATTGCAGGCTCAACATTAATTATTGTGCCATCTTCAAGTTGTGCATCAACAAACTTTGATTCCGTTGATTCTGTTGGCTCTGTTGATTCTGTTGTTTCAACAACCTCCTCAACCGTTTCATTGAAAGCAATTTTCTTTAATGCCTCAATGTTATTTTTTAGATTCTCTCTAATATTCATTTTCATGATTCTTTATGTGTTAAAATATAATTAAAATTCACTCTGTCAAATTTAGCCATTGATAGCATCAATCGCTGCGTCGATTATCTGTTCATCAGTTGGCATTGCATCAGCTTTAGCAAACATTCCCTCAACCGAGAAACCACGATAAGTACCTTGCTTGATGTCATTCCATAACTCATCATTATCAACTCTCATTGATACAAACCAACTGCCATCTGGAGCATCCTTAAATCCATCGGGTGCATTGATGCCTCTGTCTTTATCTATAATCAAAGATTCAAAAAGATAAACATCACTCACCTCTGATTCATGCATCAAGTTAATCTCTGCATTCAAACCCTGCTTCATGAACTTGTTTACTATCTTCTCAATAGTTGGTTTGCGAAATACAACATAATGCTCACCATCTTGTTGGTCATATCTGTAAATCGGCAAATCTGAAACCATACAATATCCGGATGCAATTCGCTTATCTTCATCAGCAACCTTAAATGCTAATGGCTCTGATTGTTTGAACTTGTGAAAATCTCTTTCAATTGCCGGTGCATCCACGATTGCAATCATTGAAACTCCAGAATCATCTTCATCATCAATAACCAATTCAAATACTTTCTTATCCATATCTATAAAATATAATTCAATTAATAACTGTCAATTTTAAAATGTTGCTGATTCAGTAACTGCTGCAACTGTGTTCTGTGTGTTGGTGATATCCGTTTCAACAACAACTACTTGAGTTACATTCTGTTGTTCTTGGTCAATCAATGATGCAGTATTGCTGATGTTGTTTATTGGCACACCACCTGCACCTGCTGATGCACCACCACCACCTGCCGAACCAATTGAACCACTTGCACCACCACCAAATTGTGCAGACTTAATCTTTGATATTTGTGCAGCAGTTGTTGCAGCTAATGATGCAATCTGTACAACTTTAAAAACCGTTCCAAACGGGTCTGGTATTGTTGATGGAGTTGATAAGATACTTACAACACCTTGTGCAGCACTAATCAACGCTTGTGCAATCTGTATCTTTTTACTTCTCTCAAATGCTTTACGCTCCAATTCTGTTCGTCTGGCATCACCTTCTTTTAATCCTTTAATCTGATTAGCAAGTACAACATCATTCAATGCCATTAAACCATCAGCAGCAGTTGTTGCAGCATCTAATCCTTTGTTGATATTATCAATTCTTTCTTGCTCTGCTTTTGCCCTGTCCTCTGCTGCTTTTTTTTCTTGAGCAGTAATCTTATCTTGCTTTTCTTTCTCTCTTTTTAATTTATCTGCTGCTTGTTTATTTTCAATATCTACAATTTCTTTTGCTCTTGCCTCCTCTAAAATCTTTGTATCTTCTCCGTACTTTTTAGCTTGTTCAATTAGATTGAAATATTTATCTTTTACTGCTTGTATTTGTTGTTCCTCAGATGTTTTAAAACTGTCTTGATATTGATTTTCTGCATCTTCTTTTGCTTGTAGAAACGCATTTAACTCTGCCTGTTCTGCTTGTAATTGTTTTGACTTATTTGCAACTCTCTTTTTTTCTTCTTCTTCTGCTTTGTTTTTAGTAGATGTTTCTGTTTTCGTTTTATCTGTTACATCTGCAATGACTGCACCCTCATCTTCTTTTGCTGCAATCTTATCCTCTGTTGCTTTAGTTAGCGAATCAATGATTGCAATCTCTTTCTCTGCTGCATCAATGGCATCTTGTTGCTTTTGATTTGCCACTTCTCTTGCAGTTGCACCACCTTGTAATGCACCTGTGATATCACCTAACTTTTGTAAGAATGTATCTGATTGGTTATTCTGTATTCTTGTCTGCTCAATCTCTGCAACTGCTTTGGCTCTGAATGCCTCTGCTCTTAATGCCTCTAATGCTTCTGCTTCTGCCTTTAATCTTAATAAATCAATATTCTTTTGTAGAGCAATATTAATGTCCTCAATACTTGTTTTCTCTGCATCAATATTAGATAACAACTCCGGGTACTTATCTTGGAATTTCTTGACCTCTTTGCGTTTCTGCTCTCTGGATAGTGTTTCATCTTGCAAGGTCTTGCTCAACTTATCAGCAGCAGACAACTCATCATTAATTGATTCAATTCCTTTTGATTGTGCCTCATTTGACAACTGTTGTTCTCTTGTTGTCTTACCTAATGCAATTGCTAACTTGTCAAAATTGGCAACCAACAAACCAACACCTACAACTAATGCACCTATTCCTGTTGCAACAATTGCAGTCTTTAATGCTTTAAAACCTATGGTTGTAGTATTCACAGAACCTGCAAATAGTTTCTGGACAGTTGCAGCAGTTGCAGTTGCTTTGGCATTTAGTTCTTGAAATACCGCCTGTGCTTTAGTTGCAATTGATAGCTTTCTCATAGCAATTACACCATTGGCTAAATCTCTCAATCCGGTTGTCAATGCTAATGCACCTGCTACTTTAGCTAATGTCTTTTCAAGCTGCTCTGATTCTGCACCGAACAACGCTGCTGCACCTTCTGCCACCGCAAATCCACCTGCGATGCCGACAATTGCATCACTCCCGGCAGTCAACTTTTGCTCAAAGTCTAATGCCTCAAACTGCAACTCAACATCTTTAATTGATGATTGTGCTTTCTGTAAATCTCTGTTAAGTTCATTGAAACGCTTTGAGCCTATTGGCTCACTCTCAATCAGTTGTTTTAACTTCTCAACTCTCTCCTCAAGACCGCCTATTGAGTTTTCAGCTTTGCCTGTTCCCTCAATATCAACTTTAAATACTATGTTCTTTTGTACTGCCATTATTCTCTAATTAATACTTGCCAATCAGTCACTCTCATGTTGTCGTTAGATGACGTATTTTCAACATAAATTTCTATATAATCATTTTGCACCATCAACACCCCGTAAACCAAGCTGATTGCACTATTCTTTTGAGCATCAACCAATGTTTGAGAACCTGCCAACTGCACACCGTTCTTGTAAAAGTAGAACACATAATCATCAGAACCGCCACCTTGCTTGTCGTAACTGACTGATGCGTGTAAACTCACGTAAGCTTGTTTAGTTCCTGTATAAGTACAACGACCTGCAGTACTGACTGTGTATCTTACTGCTGCTTGTAATACTGCACCACCACCTGTATTGACAACAGATGGTGTGTTGACAGTTAATGATGTGTTTGTTGTGTTTCCGTTTAATGTCATTACCACACCGCTTGTACTGTTGAGCAATCCTTGATTTGATTTTACATCATAAGTCAAGCACTCTGTATTGCTATAACCGCCTGTCAATGGCTCTGGAAAGAACTTGAACCCGGTTGTTAGATTCACATCAACAAAAGTATTTGAGGAGATTGTTGCAAATCCTGTTGTACTTAATGGATTTATTTTGATGCCATTCTGACTGATTTGTGGATGCAGAATACAACCACTCATCTGGAACGCACCACAACCAACACCTGCACCATTTGGCAGTATCTCAATCATTGATGCAGTTGCATAACCGCCCGGAGTTGGCAATGTAGATTCGTCAAACCATCTGATAAACTCACATGATGAAATCTCAAGTTTAGATGTGTTTAAAACTTTGATTCCGAAATTAGGTGCTTTAATGTAGAAGAATAATGTATTTTGAATATCTACTAAATCAAATCCCTCAATACTTGCCACATCATAGCAACCTCTAAATTGACAGTTTATAATAGTCAGTATCTTATCTCTACCTGCATTGAAAGCTGCACCATCATAGTTGTCTGCTTCAATCACAACAGAACCTGTATTGTTTGCACTCAAGTAAATTCCTGTTAAATCAAAATCAACATCTGTGATTGTGAGCATTGTTGTTGCTGCTGCACCATCCCAGATTAATCCATCTTTGTTCCTATCAAATCCAATGATGGCAGAGCCACTATTTGTCACAAGTCTTGGAGTTGATAATGTAATCAATCCTCTGATAAAATAAGTTGTGTTAGCTGCCAATGTTGTTGGCAAGTCTGATGCTTGTACCACCTCAACAAAATTAGTACCATTAGCAAAAGGAGTAAATACAGGTTTCGGAAAGGTTGTAATAACCCAATTAGAACCATCATACATTATCTCAATTGTATCATCCTCTGCATACAAATACGCATACTGATTGCCATCAATTGTTTTTGCACCTGCGTTGATTATTACAATGTTATTGCTCACAAGTTTCTTAAATGTAAACTTCATTCCGGGATAATAATCCGCTTCATTAAACGACAGTACAAATGTTATATTGTTGCTTGTTGTATCTGCCAAATAATATTCTGTTGTAGCGATTGTGTTGTTGTTTGCTGCATCAGTTAACACAACTTGATTGCCAGAATAACTATGATTGAATCTCTTGATATTGCCATCAATCACAATAGTGTTGCTCTCATCAACTGTCTGATTATCTCCAACAATTACAACATTCTCAACTGTACCAAATACTTGGTTACTGTTGCCTACAACAAGAATCCTATCTGCTGATGAATCAACAAAATTATCTTTACCAATAACTTTAATTCGTTTGCTCATCTTGTATTGTTGTCTTTAAATTGTTGGTCTAATGATGGCAATGGCTCACTATCAACTCCACCTGTCACAGAACCTGCACCACCATTTATAACAAAAGGCACATCTACAAAATCAACAATGTCTGCCAACTTTATAAATACACATTTTGTCAATTGCCTATCAACAGGATTGTAATCAATTACCTGCTGCAATCTGTAATAACTGCCATTGAAATAGTATTGTTTCTTGAATGACAATTCATTGATATCAACTGCATTTAAGTTAAAGTAAGCAGTTACAATCTTACTATTCTCATTGCTTATCTCATTGATGTAATTGAAATAATAACGATTCACAAGACCTGCAATTGTACCGTTGACCGTTGCAAAGTTGCCACTATAATAAACCTCTTTAGTCAATCCAAAATTCAAATCAATTGTAGGGTTGTAAGCATCATCAAGATGCCCGGCATAAGGATAATCTACTCTTGTAAAATCAGCAACAACTGTGCTTGTGTGCAGCCAACTGTTATTCGTTGGCTTTAATCCACCGTAGTATAAAATCCTAATATTTGAATCCATCTGCACCTTGTTGTTTGCACTATCAGTTTTAAATATCTCTGGATATATTCTATCATTATCGAAATCCCCTATCAATGGAGTTGGAGAAAATGATAATTCAACCTTCTTAGTTCCTTTCAAAAATTCATTATCCAATATGATTCTCCGATATCCATATACCTCATCATACGTATCCTCATAAAGAGCATTGTAGTAGTCTTTATCAGCTTTGTAACTAAATTCAAAATCTCTAAACTTTAATGCACCTAATGGCTCAATCAAGATATCATTCAATGTATCTAACTTGCCACTCCAATCAACCACATCTGTTGTATAGAAATCATCTCTCGGCTCAATGTCTAATACTTTAGGATTCTCTCTCTGTGGTTGTATATAAAGATTGTGCATGTTGATAATGCTCTTGAGAAATTCACGTTGCTTAATCTTCTTTGGAATGACTGTATTTAAATCAATACTGTTGCCCTCAATCAAATTTGAACTCACAGGGATAACTCTCAAATCTGCTGCATTGATGTTTAAATCAAATGTGCCGTTATAATTAGTTGTTGGTGTAGTTGCATCTTGAAATAAGAATCCTGTATATGGCACACCGGGAATAGCAAGAGTTTCAAAACGCAACAACAATGTGACTGTATCACCTGCATTTAATTGATAGCCGTTTCTGTGAACAATACTAACAGATGCAGGGTTAAAAGTTCCCGGAAAATAATTGGCATCTGGTGGAGTTGGATTGATTGCCGTTGTATAAGAATTTGTAAAGGGATTTGTTGCGTTTATATTTATATAAGTTGAGTTGATGGTAGTTGTGCCGTTTATCCTAATAAACAATGTTGCTCTTATTTGTCGCATTGCATTGACTGAAACACCTGCAACAGATGGTGTAAATACTGCATTATAGTTTGCCTCTCCAAGAATGTTGTATAATCCCGATTGCGCAATTGTAATTGTTGTTGATGCCGGTGGTATTCCAGATTGACCTAAGTTATCTTGTACTGCATTATCAAATGATATGTCATACAATTGAAATCCAAACGGCACACCCGTTGTTAGTGTTTGCAGAGTTGCAGTATTTATAATACATTTTCTATCCTCAATCTGTTGTGTTGTTGGCTTTAGGTTATTACTCGCAGGGATAATCAGACTCTTGAAATAAGTTGAATCAAAGAATGTTGAATTATAAGTATAACCTGCTGATTCAAATATCTTGTCAAGATAAGTCTTTGCGTAAATAGCAGGTAGAAAATTCTCAACACTCCACTCTGTTTCTGTTTCATCATATCCATAATCAATCATTGGATATACATATCCATTGCCTAATGCAAAAGGTACAGGTACACCACCCTCAATGATTGATGTTGCCCAACTATCTTGCTCATTTCTCAATGTCCAATCATGATTAAATGTACTGATGTCTAATTCATTTAATAATGCCTCACCGATGTCATTAAACAGGTTTGCATTTCTGCCAAAGATATTAACCTCATAACTGATACAACCATCTTTGATATTGACCTTTTTGAGTTGTAAATACCCATCAATTAACTCAACTGAATTAACTGCATAACTCGCACTCACTCTTATGTTAGGATTGAATGATGCAGATGAATGAGTTAAATCAATATTGACATTGTAGATGTGTGAGAATAGTTTGTTAATCTTTTCGCTGCCCGGTAAGTTGATTGTCTTGGAATAATCTGCTTTCCTGTTTTCTGGCTCTGCAATGTCAGCAATCAAGAAATTGAGAGCAACTGCAACACCATCAGATAACTCAACTATATTATTATCAATAAATAACTCTTGCCTGTCCATTAAAATTGTTGTCTATCAGAATCAATTGCATAACTGAAATCAATCTCTAAATTGAATAACTCATCCCTATCCTCGTATTTCACATCATAACTTGACTGCTGAATGTTAACCGCATTGAATGCACCATCAATCTCCAAGTAAATATCTTGAGAGGACAACATATCTTTCAACCATTCTGATTGCTCACCTGTAATCCAATTGCTTGTCAGCTTTGTGATGCGTTTCTCTTTAACCCAATAATCAAGATTCTGTCTGTCACGTTTTGAGTACCTAACAACACCGGGTACAGTTACCACATCTGGAACTTGTTTCATCTGTTGCCTTTGAACCTCATATCTGTCCTTTGATGATAACTCAAAATCAAAATAATCATAACCGCCTAATCGATTTAACCAATGTACTCTGATAGGATTGTTGCAAGTATCAACAATGTTGTATGTGAATACTTCTGTCGTTCCTGTTGATAGTGTCGCCTCAACTGTATATGATGTTACCGCCGGAATTATAGGAGGCAGCAAAGGTGTACCTACATAGTTGGCAGGTGCAATGTCATTTATCGAATCAACTCCACTTGCAAAAATATAATAGTTAGTAGCAAGTAATGCAGTTGTTACTTGATACGTTTGGAATAGCACGCCGCTTATGTATGTCTTGATTGTTAGGTCTGTTAATGTAGTACCCACATCAAGCATCAAATGCAATGCACCGCCACCTGCAAGAATTGTTGATTGTGTTCTTGGTGCATCTGTTAAGAACTTTGAATCAAGGTATGTTGATGGATTGAAATCAACAAAATCTGTATAACTCAACGCACCATTAAATACATAGCTTGTGGCATTGGCAAGATTAGGGTATTGAGTTAATACGCCAAGACCGTTCTCATATTCCTCACCAACTTGAATCTCATACTCGGTGAACGATTCATTGCCATCAATGATGCCTTGTGTGAATGTTTCAATATACAGATTCTGTGATACGTAATTTCTTAATATCTTAGATACATCAACCACTAACAAATCATTGCCTGTTGTTGGCTCTGCTTTAATCTTGTATCTATAAACTTGTACTGCATTGATAAAGATATCAACCAAATATTTAAACTGTGGTTGTGCATCATTAGTTGATGAACCTGTCCAGATAACATTATTATTTACAGGTACGAAATCAGATGGTGTATTAATTATTGTTATTGCCATTATTCTTCTAATTGATTTGCAATGTCTTGCAGTAATGTTTCTGCTATCTCCTCATTCAATTCATTGATTGCCTGTTCTGTTAACACATCAGATGCAAAGAATGTCGGTTTAGTTCCTTTCCTAAAGATGCCCTCTCTGATGTTTAATGCAGAGAAATAATCACTCCCCTTTGCAGGTAGTTTAGTTTTAACCCATCTTAATATATCACTCAATGGAGGTTTTTTATTATCGTACTTGAATGGTGATGTTGCATTTTGATTAGGCATTGCATTGTTAGTAATGTCTGAATTACCACCAACACCTCGCACCCCCTCATCAACAAATGCCCAATAATCTTTGGCAATGATTAACCCGGAGATGATACCACCTTTCTCATCAACTGAATCATTAAAGTTTGCAGCTAATGATTGGCGTAATGCACCACTATTATCACTCCTCTCTTGTGCCAACTTCTGCTGCATACGTCTTATGCGAACATTAATCCACAGTTGCAGTCTTGCAGTTGTTAACGGATATTTATCTTGTTGTGCCAATTATCTACGTGCTTTCATTTCATTCATTTGTCTAATCTTCTCAATGTGTTCCTCTTTATCTTTGTAATACAACAACAGATTTAAGAACTCAAGCAATTTCATCTCATAATAAAACTGCCATGTTTCCGGTCTGCTATTGCTCATGTTATCTAATGTCACATACCATCCCCATTGTTCAAATCCTTTGCCACTTCCTGTAAGATTGCCTCTGCTTTTGTTAGTTGGTTGTTGCCATAATCGTTCATACTTTTTGTTAATTCTGCCCAAAGATTCCAAAAAAAAAGAGCAATTGGATAAGCATATCTGATGCTCATCTTTGTCCTAATTGCCTCGCTAACCTCTGCAAATAACTCACCGTTGTACTTTCCTTTCTTCCATCCAAATGCTTTCTTCTCATCTCTAATGACGACACACGTTAGTATCTTGTGCAAGTTCTGAATGATAAGAAAATCAGAGTTGTTACACTCTTTCAAGAAATGCATCAAATCCATATACTGACCGCCTGTCATTTTGTGGATATCCGTTTCAATGTGATAACGAACTCCATCAATCTTGAATGTATCTGGCATCTCTTTCAGCTTATCAAACTCATTCAAGAAACTCAAATGCTTATTCAACCGTTTATAATCCTCAATGCTAATCTTCTTGATATCATCCAATGGTTGTCCAGATAACACCGATAGTAATGCAGGTACACGTTCTATCAATGTCGCATCAGATGAAAGCACCGGGTACAACTCTGCAAAGTTTCCAACCGTTACTGCATCCCAATCTTTTGGTATGTTAATGTTCATACTGTATAATATAATTTATTTACAAGTTGTCACGCAACATGAATAATAAGAATTCCTATTAGTTTTAAGGGTGAATAAAAGGTGTAACATAAAAAAAGGAGCAGCAGAATCAACTGCATACCCCTCTTTAAAAACTAAAACAAAACAAACCTTTAACCAAAGTTTGATATCACAAAGATAATCAATTATCTTACTTTGTACACTCCCTTATTGTTTAATGCCAATTCATTTAAAGCAACATATCTGATTGCATCCAGACAATGATTAAACATATCAACCGGCTTTCCTGTTGGTCTGTCATTCTTATCCATTGCCCACTTGTAATTCTTAAACTCCTTAATCAAGTTGTGAGAATCCTCTGTGACAAATATATCAAACCGCTTCAAGATATCAATGCCATTATTGATACTGTCCTTTCCTTTCTTTGCCGGAAAGATATTCATACCCATCCGATACATCTCCTCAATTGACTTTGGCTCTGCTGAATCAAAAATGAATTTATCTCTGATGTCTATACCTTTGCTTTTAATTTCTTGTACAATATCTCTATTCGTGCAGCCAACCCTGTAAAGCACTTCTCTAAGATATAGCTGATTCCCTTTACACCATACCCCGATAATACTTGTAGGGTCAACAGAATAACCATAATCACCACCAAAGGCAACAAAATTACACCCACTATCGATGCTACTACATAACTCATAATTTTCATATACTCTCCCTTTTATAACACCGTACTCACCTAATCCATAAATCTGCCAGAATGCCTTATCAGTTTTCTCCAACAATTCAATCTCTTGCACCAATGATTGTGGTAAGTATGTGTTGTGTTTATAATTAGAAACAATGACGTTAACATCACGTTCCTGTTGCTTTCTCTTTTGCTCTAATTCAGTATTAATCCATACATCTTCATCATCCGGATTGAAATCTAAATAAATCTTATTCTCTGTTCGTATCAATAACTGAAAGAACTCCTTTCTATAATTCAACTCATTTGCTTCATTACAATACAATATGTTTTGCTTTGAGCCTCTCAGCTTTTGCTCATCGTCTGCACCAATGAACTGCACAACCCTCTTGTCAAATGAGTATGTCTTTTTAGTCTTGTTATGCTCAACTTGATT
>Ga0316202_10000762_pt1 | contig 30590 bp, 37 predicted proteins | sample 3monrhotite_MG_FD_204934 | JGI IMG/M metagenome (GOLD analysis project Ga0316202, IMG submission 204934) | Microbial mat bacterial communities from mineral coupon in-situ incubated in ocean water Damariscotta River, Maine, United States -... | ecosystem: Environmental > Aquatic > Marine >...
CACCTTCCGACCGCAGTCGACCGCAGCAAACCAGGCGAGATTCACCTTCCGACCGCAGTCGACCGCAGCAAACCAGGCGAGATTCACCTTCCGACCGCAGTCGACCGCAGCAAACCAGGCGAGATTCACCTTCCGACCGCAGTCGACCGCAGCAAACCAGGCGAGATTCCCACAGAATGCCCTATTTCGCGGCCACGGCTTGCGTTATTGTTCCTGAGATGGTCATTTTTTCCCACAATGCAAACAGGCGAGTTTTCAATTCATAATCATAATATTCATTTATAGTTAGTCTTTTATTTTTTTCTTTTTTAAGGTGTCGGGCAATTTTCGCGGTTTCCAACCGTCCCGATTACCTTGGGCAACACTATAGGAATATTGGTGCTATTGTGATTATGCAATGCAAACAAGCGGTTTAACGCTCGCCTGGTTTGTTTATTGGCTTGTCAATATTCATGCTTCCCCGTTTCTACTTTGTGGGTTATCTTACAATCCGGCAAAATATCATATAATTTCATAGAATAACTGCCGGGTGATATTGTCAACTGTCGATGGTATCCATATATTTTCAAGTGTTGAATTTGTTTTGTCTAACTAGTGAGGGTTTCAAAATGGTTTTTTCGATTTTGTGCGGTGGAGTTGCTGGTGTTTGTTTCTTGGGTTTCTGTTTCTGGTCCGTCCTGGACCGGTTTTCAGAACTAGAACACGTCCAACGCGCTGAGCGCTCAAGGCTTTATCATGCTGCGTGTACGGCTCAAGCTGAACGGGAACAACAATTGCGCGAGGAACTACGTTTTGAGCGCTGGAAGGCTGACAAGCTCGCCAGGGGTGAAGCTGTGACAATTAAAGCTCCTGCTGGCTACGAGCGCCCACAAAATACAATCACAACCAGACCGATTTTTGACGTTCGCGAATTGTAAGCCGGTGAGTTGATAACCTGGACCTTGGTTTTGCTTGGGTCCTGGTTTTCGTTTTACTTGTTTCTTCAACCAGTGAGGGTTTTATTATGGTGTCTGATATTGCAATTTGGATTGTTGGGGGCGCGCTGGTCCTCTCCTGCCTGGCTATCGCTTCTGATATCAGGAGGGTTCTGTAGATGGTCAAAATGAATTTTCCTCTCGGTAGCTTGCCGATAGGCGTAGAGAATGCGGTTTCGTGCAATTTTAGTGCAAGCGCTGGCGCTTCTGACAATTGTGATAGAAGATGTCCGCAATACAATAACGGTTGTTATGCGCAGAACGGCGAGAATTTCAGGCCGAACCTTAAAAAGTCCGGTTTGCGCCGTGAGAAACATCCTGTTTTGATCTTGAACCAAGCAAGGTTAGAAATGCGGAACCGTCGAAACATTTGGTTTCGTTTTTCCTCCAGAGGATCCGTTCCCAAGGTGGGCAAGGCGCGCAAAACTGCCGGTTTTGAAACTGCATTTAAGGCACTGATTGCTGAGATTCTGGAAAGCGGTTCAATGGTCCACCTGCCGGTGGAGTCTCTTTCTAAACGTCTTTATTATCAGGCGCTGTGTGATGCTGTTTCACCTGGTTCGGTTGTTGTCCGTGAAACGGTCCATTCTGAACGGGTTCTCTTTAAGCGGTCAACTCCTCGTGCGTTTGTTGTGGGCGGTAAGGGTGATGGGCGTTCAATGCCAGAGCGTATCTCCAAAGCGTACGAGCTACGCGATAGGCTGATTGCTGCGGGCGTTTCTGCGATTGTCTGCGGTAAAGTTAAGCCGGCCCGATTTAAGGGCCGTAAAGCTAAGTGCGGGGACTGTAAAGCGTGTGCAGTCGATGCGGTGGATGTGGTTCTCTATCCGTTCCACCGATAGGGGGGTTGGTCCTGGTTCCAGTCTAGGTGATACACCACCTAGACTGGGCAACCAGCGGCGGCGGCGGCGTTTTTTGAATTGCGTGGCAGAGCAAAATGCTCCGCAATTCAGAGAATTCTATTCATCGAGTTCGATCTAGTTTTTTTTTCATCGAGTTCGATCTAGTTTTTTTTTCATCGGGCGTGATTTTGTTTTATCGAGTCCGATTAAGTTTTTTGTTCATCGAGTTCGATTTTGTTTTATCGAGGTCGGTTAAATTTTTTTTCAATGAGGAATTAGTTTCATGGCAATGTCGAAAGAAGAAGCACTAAGCAAGTTAAATGATTTTGCTCACAATGTCATTGGTGACACAATCATAGGTGACCTGGTAATTGATTCGTTGCCGCATTTCAGAAGTCAGGCTAACAGCGATTACGGTATTCATAATTTGCAGGATTACAAAATGATTTGCGAAGCTCTCAGGGACGAAAACATTTCTTTGCAATCTCGGAACACTGAGTTGCACAATACTTTTCAACAATTGCAGACAACAGAAAATCGAATTGAGAAACGTCTATGCAATTTGCGGGAACAAGCGGAGGAAATGCGAGACACATTGAACATCCTTCTGGACGAGTCACGTTAAGTTTTTTTGCAGTTCGGATTAAATCAGTATTTAATCAGTATTTAATCCGTATTTAATCCGTAAATCAGTATTAAATCAGTATTAAATCCGATTTAAATCCGAACTGTTTTTATTTCAATTTCAATTTCAATTTACTTTATTTCGATTTCGATTTCGATTTCGATCATTTCAATTTGGTTTTCAATCATGAATCACAAAACAGAATTTCCCAATGTCCAGGTTCCCGAACAATTTCATTCTCTGATGTTTGACGACATCTCTCTCGCTAATAATTGCGATTGTCCTACATTTATTCTGCGAGATTCGGTCCTGGACGATCACCATTACATCACAGTCTTGGTGGATAGTATCGGGGTAAGATTCCGCGCAATACGTCACAGTGCTTTTTTCGAGCCACAATTAATTTGCGAAGAAGATACGGTTCGCGGATTTTTTCTTTGGCTTTTAAAATCAATCAGTCAGGAAAAGAAAATTCTATCTAATCGTCGAAAAGTGTTTTTAATATTGGAGAACCAAATTAATGTTGCAAATTGAATATATGAACGGCAAAGTAGAGGAGTTGCCAATCAGCGTTTTTAAAACTGTGTCCAATGCTAGACGTTGGGCAAAAGCATTTATTTTGAATCAAGACATGATCGAAACTCGGTTGTTTGTAACTGACAAAGATGGTGTCGAAATCTGTGAAACTTATCGAAAGGAACTGTGATGAAAAACCGTTACCCACATTTTAAACAGCGATTTGAGGAATTTACTTTTAGCAATGAACTAGGCTTTGACATCGAGGTAGAAGTCGAAGTCGATCCAGGTGAGCCTGAAGTACATACTTATTCAAATGGTGATCCAGGGCATCCAGGAACCCCATTCTCGTTCGAAATTGTAGATGTCGAGGTCAAATCCGCGATTGTCTCTTGTATTATCGAGGAATACTGTTTGATCGAAATGCAAGGCAAACCAGACGTTAAGAAAGCGTTTGAAGTTATGCTGCTAGATTACTTTCAAGAAAACATAAACGTACTTGAACTAGAATTACCGGAGGACTTGCATTGTATTTAGTCCTCCAATTGTTTTGGTACGGGCTAATCATTTGCTGTTTGTGGGAATCAAGCCCACCGACCGCAATTTTTTTCGCCTGTTTAATTTTACTCTGGTTTAAATTTAAGATGTCTTGAAGTAGCAAGAATTTCTTTATTCAGGATCGCGAAGCACTCTCCGCTAAAACCGAATTGTGCTTGTGATTCTGGTTTTTTGAGTCTCTGCAACTCTCCGTTGTCCACAAGGTTCTGTATCGCTCGTTTCATGGCATTTGATGCTCCGATCCGGTCATTTTTAAAACAGGCTTTACGAATGCACTTGTGGCTTAGATAGAACATTGGAATTATTCCATGATCGAACATAAGTTTGTTCAGCATCGAGGTTCCAATCGGTTTGACATTTGCAAAGTCGAGCAAAAGATAATTTTGAATTGCTGTTCTTATTTCGGACATTTGCATTAGCTCGCCCTGGTCGCCTCCAATTCGCCCCATATCGAATTGTTCTGTCATCGAGTCTACATCGAGGCAGATTAAATTTATTGCCCACTGAACGCATTCTGGGTTGATTACAGGCTTAACAGGATTGCATCCGACTGCTACCAGCGCAGAAAGTTTTAAGACTTTTAAATGACATCTGGTCCAAAGTTTAGCAATCAATCCAGTGTTGTCATTAATCATTTTGTCGCATCGCTCATCGAAGTCAGCAATCATTTCCTCTGCTTCTTGATCCATTTCGACATAATTGACAGCGCCATTATTCATATAAGTAAACACGGAACCAAACAGCGAATTAAGATCGTCATTTAATTTCGAGTCAATTTTCGCCTTATGATGATTCGGGTTCAGTTTAGGTCTTTTTCCGTAATACGGAATCGTAATAAATCTTGGAATCAAACCCGATTCGACCGTCTGCTCGGTAATACCTTCGAAATAGGTGCTAGGCTGAGAATCCCCCACAAGGCTGAATGCTGGACTTTTAATCGGGGCAGTGTTCCGAGTCGTATCAGAATAAACAGTTGGTTTGAGAGTGTCTGTGACTGCTGATTTGGTATAGAGGTCGAGCAAGACTTTCTTAAAACTTACATTCGGTCCGAAGCTATCATTTGATAACTGTTTTAGTTTAAAACCAAACTCTCCCAAGTTTGACACAAAACAACCTGTCTTGTGTTCGGACAAGGCTCGAACTAAAGACGGACCGGAACTGAAATCGCCTGGTCCTTCAAAGTCGCCCACTACCGGAAACTGTTTTGTAAAATGGTCAAAAATCAAAGACATTCCACGCTGAATCAAATCTTTACCTCGTCCAGTTTCTGCTAGGACCATGACGTAATGATTGAGTCCGCTATTTGAAATGTTGTATGACTTCCCGCAAACTCCGGCCATCAATCCTATTGCGCCTGTGATTGCAATTTCGGGAACAGGTCTAGGTGCTGCTTTAAGCATGAAATCCGCAATGTCTCCCATCAAACCAGGTGGCTTTGGTATTGTGGAATCTTGCCAACCTTTGGGTGCTTCTCTTTGCTCGTAACTTGGTTTTATTGGTGCTGAATACAAAGGTTCTTGCGGAACTGATTTCGGAATAATCTCCGAGTTCAACTTTTCTCGAAATTCTTGCAGTTCATTAAACAAATTGTCAAAATTCAATGTCGTCTCGATTTGATCGTATGCTTTTCGAAGCATTGGTTCGAGGTAGCTCGGTCGAGTTGATTTTTCAGGTCTAAACAATCCTGATTGAAAAAACATTCTTCGAAGTTGATCTTTATTTTTCGTGTAAAATGCAATTATGTTGCACAATGCCAAATCTGCTTCGGATTGACTTGAATGGTATATTTGCCAGTTTCCGTTCCACAAATCTACAAACTTTTTTCCGTTTTCAGCAGATGCTGCTCTGTTGTAAACTGTCAGGTCGTCATCAATCTGCGGTGAATTACCGTCATGAACTTCTACTGTTTCGCCACGACTACTGCCTAGCATTTCCCACAGCATAGAAACTTTAGCTTGTTCGAGTTTAATGATATTTTTGTTGTCAAAAACATCACCAGTAACTGTCATGTACCTTTCATTTGAATAAACTTCGATGCCGAGTTTTGAAACCCTTCGACCGCTAGGAACGCTCCCCTTACCAATAATGTGCAAACCTTTTCCGCTAGGACTGCGTTCCTGATAAGTTCCGAAATCGCGAGCAATGTCAATTTGCCTTTGTCGAGCATCTTCACAATCAATGTCATCGAGATCGACAAAAAAGAATGGATCGTTGTGAGTTAAAACAAAACCGATTCCGTGATATTCTCCTGTGACAAGACATGACATTGCTGCTTCATAGGTTGTCCATTGACCAGGGTTCTTCACAGATGCAGGTCTACCTGTTTGTGGGCAATATGGTATTTTTGTTTTTCGTTTATTTGGAGCATTCTCAATTCGATAGCAAACCCACTGCGCATACTCTCGCATCTCTGCCGGTACATTCTCAAGCATTCAATTCGCCTCGATTAAAATTTAAGTGGTTCTTCAGCCAAAAGGTTGTAAAGTGCGACTGCGATGTCAGCATTCGGGTTTTTAACCTTGCCGTTGCAGAAATTGCTTAACCATTGGATCGAAACCTCCGGCTCAATTCGCTCAACAATTACTTCAAATGTGTAAGGTCGAGGTCGATTGATGACCAATTTACGAACGTGTTCAACAAAACTCTGCCCTGTTTTTTTGTTTTTCTTTGCCATAGGAAAGTCCTAAAAATTAGTAAAAAGTAGAGCCAGAAACATATTCCCTATAGTTTTTTGTGTCAAGGTAGTAATTTTTTTTAAATTTTGTTGTTGACGGACGATCAGCAAGTCGATAACTTTTCTATCTCACAAGTTTCTTAACCCCCAAATGATTGGAAAAAACTGATGACTAAAAACGAACTTGTAACACAGTGGCGAGAAGCACAGCAGGCAATGAACTCTTGGAAAGCGGAAGAAGCAAAACTTCGCAAGAAAGTTTTAGAGCGATTTGCTGACGAAAGCATTATTGAGGGAACTCAAAATGTTGACACAGAAATTGGCGTATTGTCAATTTCTAAAAGCCAGCGTTATTCTTTGGAAAACAAAAACGGCGAGACACAGGAACTTGCCGAATCTTTGTCACCGGAAGATCGACTTCGGTTGTTTAGTTGGTCTGCCAAGCTGAACACGAAAGAGTACAAACAACTCTTAAAAATTGCTGAAGCTGAAACTGGTGCTGGTGTTAAATCTAGCAAAACCATGAAGCTATTACGGCAGGTTGAAACCGTCATGACTATCAAATCTGGTAGTCCTCAATTGAAGATCAAATAGCAATTGATCTTTTTCTTTTACGCCCGACTTCGGTCGGGCATCTTTTTAGGAGAAACCGATGTTGGTAATTTCTCGGAAGGTCGATGAAACCATTACGATTGGCGATGCCATTAAATTGACTGTCGTTAGCATAAAAGGTAACCAAGTCAAAATTGGAATTGATGCACCAAAGGAACTAAAAGTGTGGCGTGATGATTACAAGGAATCCAATGCAAATACAAACGACTAAAAATTCAAAGGTTAGTCCCGTAGTGCTTATTTACGGCGCGGCGGGAGTTGGTAAAAGCTATCTTGCTAATCCTGAAAATTGCGACAGGCCGATTGTAATTGACCTGGACAAAGGTCTAAGCAGTCTACGTCAATTTGACGTTCCTTTTGTTTCAATTAACAGTGCCAATGATATTCAGGATTGTTTGAACCAAGCAAAAGGAAACTTTGGTTACGCAGATGGTCAAGGATTTAAAACAATAATCCTAGATGATTTGACGGAAATGGGCATGATGTGGCTGAGGCAAAATAAGGCATCGTTTAAAAATCTTATGCAGGCTTATGGCGAAATGGCAGATTGGTCGATGCAAATCATCCATGAATTTCGAGCATTGTCCGAATTTGGTTTTAATGTGGTCTTTCTTTGCAAGGAAGAAAAGATTCAGGACCACTCAACAGGTGGTTTAATTTGGGGTCCGCAATTTCCAGGCAAACAAATTCAGTCAATGCTTGACTATTTAGTTGGCGAAGTTTTCCACATGGAAATTTACGTTGACCCTGCTGACGAAAGTCAGCAAAAGCACAGAGTTTTTCGGACTGTGCGAACTCCGCAAATTGCGGCAAAAAGTAGGTACGGTAAATTTGGCGAACTTGAATACGCCAATTTAAATTCAATTTTTTCACGAATGAAAGAGGAAGTTTAGTATGAATGATTTACTCGCAGGTTTTAATCCCCTTGAAGTCCAACCCGCATCTGGGGGTGGAGGTAATTTACCGGTCAGTGATGCGAACGGTCACCTGGTCGTAATCGAATCGGCAGAGTTTAAACCTTTTGCTGATGCGTCAGCGGGACATCGGCTTGTTTTTACTCTTAGAATTACAGAAGGTGCTTTAGCTGGCACAACTGGTTTCTACAGTTTGAATATTGGTCATCTCCGATCTGCGGAAGCAGTCAATATTGCTCGCGCTGATCTCTCAGCAATTTGTCATTGCTGCGGGTTCCTTCAGCCGTTGCAGCAACCACTGTGCGGCGATCTTTACAACCGTCCATTCCGAGTTGTTGTCGGATTGCAAAAGGGCGAGGAGGCAGCAGCAAAAGGTTACACCGAGGTTAAGAAGATTCTTGACCCGCAGGGCAACCGAGCAGGTCAACAAAAAGCAAATCCTGCCGCAATGTCACCGGCAGGCAACTCTGCACCCGCACCTAGTCCAGTTGCACCTGCACCTGCTCCTGCTCCGGTCGCATCTGCACCTGCCCCGTCAACTATGTCAGGAATCATAAACTCCATTGAGTCAAACAGTGGTGGTGATAAAAATGCCGGTTCTGCCACGCCTGGTTGGGCAAGACCTCCCCAGTAATTTTTTAATTTAAACTGTAACGCTAGGTAGGGTAAAATCTACCTAGCTTTTTTTTGGAGAACAATAATGAAGTTTGATCCTGACAACAAAAACGATGTCGATCTACTTGTTGATACAATTGATGCACAAATCGAGGATGCTTCAGTTGAAATATTTGAGGCCGGACATCGAGATCATCTCGGTGCGAGTTTGATTGGAGATTCTTGCAGCAGGAAGTTGTGGTATTTGTTTCGTTGGGTAAAGCCAGCAAAGTTTGATTCTGCCACGCGAACTCAAGGGCAGGTTCTTAGATTGTTTAATCGAGGTCACAGGGAAGAACCTGCGATAATTAAACTTTTGGAAAAGTCAGGGCATCGTTTTTTGCCAGTTCCAGATGGGCAAGATCAGCACAGGATTACACTTAAATGCAATGGTCATTTTGGTGGGTCGCTCGATGCAATTGGTTACCTACCAGAAATTTTTAATTTTGACGATCAAGTGTTGTATGAGTTTAAGACTGCTGGAGAGACTCAGTTTCGACGATTAAAGAAGGCGGGGGTTAAAGCTGACAAGCCATTGCATTGGGCGCAGATGTGCGTTTACGGTAACGATAAAGGTATTCATCACGCATTGTATCTTTGCGTTAACAAAAACACTGACGAAATTTACATTGAGTTTTTAGTTTTGGATTGGAATCTTGCCGAAACAATGGAAATGAAAGCGGAAGCAATTATTGAAGCTGACGAAGCTCCGGCAAAAATTGCAATGTCTGCAAGTCATTTTGTTTGCAAGTGGTGTAACTTTAAAGATGTTTGTCATTACGACGAACCAGTAGACGTAAATTGCCGTTCTTGCAAGCATTCAAAAGCTGTTGAAAACAGTCAATGGAAATGCAAATTAGCTGACCAGGTAATTCCTAAAGATGTGGTAAAATTAGGTTGCGAACTACATGAGGGCATTTAATGTTTATTCCACGACCATATCAATCAGAAGCAGTTGTCTCTTTATTTGAATACTTTAATCAGCACACAGGTAATCCGTTAATTGGATTGCCCACAGGTACTGGTAAAAGTGTAATTCCTCCGATGTTTATGAGCCAGGCTTTTGGTCAATTTCCAAACAGCAAGTTCCTTCTCTGCACTCATGTCAAAGAGTTAATTTCTCAAAATGAGCGAGCATTAAAAAGAATTTGGCCTACTGCTCCAATCGGAGTTTGTTCATCGGGTCTAAGTCGATGGGAACCATACGCTCCAATCGTTTATGCAGGTGTTGCATCGGTTTACAAAAAGTATCAGCAACTCGGTCATGTTGACTTGATGTTTATTGACGAAGCTCATTTGCTTGCACCAAATGACAACACGATGTACCAAAAGTTAATTGTGGGTTTAAGGCAGATTAATCCTAATATGAAAGTCATTGGCTTGTCGGCAACTCTTTTTCGAATGGGACAAGGAATGCTTACCGATGGCGATGACTCAATGTTTACGGACGTTTGTTATGACAAAACATCTATGGAAGAATTTGTTTCGTTTATCGACGATTATTATTTGTCGAATCTGATTACGCCAATGACTCAAAATATCATTGATGTGAGTGACGTAAGGCAACTTGCAAACGACTTTAATCAAAAAGACCTACAACTTGCTGTCGATAAAGATTCCGTCATTAGAGAGTCACTGACAGAGGCTTGTGACGTTGCGAAGGATCGCAAATCGTGGATGGTTTTTGGCGCAGGTGTCGATAACTGTGAGCATATCAATACGATGCTAAACGAAATGGGAGTCCCATCGACGGTAGTTCATTCAAAGATGGACGATGACGAAAGAGACAGGCGATTGGCATTGTTTCAAAGCGGAACTTTTCGGGCAGTTGTTAGTTACGGAATTTTGACAACTGGATTTGATCACCCACAGGTTGATTGCATTGTCGATTTGCGACCAACGACATCTGTCGTATTGCATATTCAGAAGTATGGGAGAGGCACTCGACCGTATTATCACCCCGACTGGTCATTTGATCGACTGAGAGACAAAGAGGAACGCAAACAGGCGATGATTGCTGGTGGAAAAGAGAATTGCTTAATCCTAGACTTCGCTGGCAACACTGCGAGGCTCGGACCGATTAACGATCCGAGAGTTCCGAAGAAGAAAGGCAAAGGCACTGGCGAAGTTCCGGTGAAACTTTGCCCAGAGTGCGATGGCTACAATCATACTACAGCAAAGTTTTGCGATATTTGTGGATTCGAATTTGTATTTCGGGTCAAGATTAAACCAAAAGCCAGCGAAGAAATTGTCATTAAGCGTGATGAACCGGACATGCACTTGTTTCCAGTCGAACATGTAACGCACCAAATTCATCGCAAGAAAGCCATACCCTCTCTCAAGGTCACTTACTTCACCCCAGAGATGCGAGGTTTCCCCGTTTGGCTATGCTTTGAACACAAAGGTTTAGCTCGTCACAAAGCCCATGAATGGTGGAGACAACATCATGGCGATGACATACCGGACTCTGTTGATAAAGCAGCGGAGATGTTTGACCAATGTCGTCGAGCAGCAAAAATAAAAGTCAAAATTCCGAGCAAAGGTTACCCTGAAATAATGGAGTATATGTTTTGAACGAAGAAGAAGAACGTAAACGGGAAAACGAAAAATGGTTACATCACAAATGTCAAATGGAAGCGGAGCTAAAGGAGTACGCTGAAAACGTAGGTAATTTTTATAATCATTTAGTCGGTATGGGTCTTCCACCGGATCATGCCTGTGCCATTACAAGTTCTAAAGTTCATGCCGAAGGGAGAGATTGATGTTGTATTACATTTCAATTTCAATTTTAGTTGTTTTGTTCATTGCGTTTGCAATTCATTTTGTAAATTTCCAAAAAACTCGTTGCCGTTACTCGGAGTCTGGTTCTGATGCTCACGACTGGAGTTTCTGGGAAACAAAATGGGACAAAATGATTCAGCACCGTTATTGTGAATGTTGCAATTTAGTTGAGGTTAAGAAACTTGATGGAAAAACAAAATAACACTTTGAGCCGTGAAGAACTGTTTGAAAAAAAACGAACATTCATGTTTGACATCGAGTGTTATCGTAATTTTTTCCTTGCGTCTTTTATGTGCTATGAAACTGGAAAAACCATTTCTTTTGAACGAAGTCCTAGTTCAGAAATTAATCTTGCAGATTTAGACTGGATTCTGAACAATTTTTTAATCGTTGGTTTTAACAGTCGTAACTATGACATCCCGATGCTTTTTGCTGCTCGCGCAGGATTGTATACCCATGAGCTAAAAACCCTTAGCGATGAATTAATACTAGAAGATTATCATATTGCCGAAGCTGAAAGGAAATGGAAGTTTAAGGTTGGCTTTTGCAATCATGTTGACATTCAAGAAGTTGCCCCTGGTGTCATGATTGGATTGAAACATTACGCCGGAAGGATGCACTTAGAAAAACTTCAAGATTTACCTTTTGATCCCAATTCAGATTTGACCGAGGACCAGGCAGCAGAGATTAAAAGTTATTGCAAAAATGATTTAGAGGTAACTGCTTACCTTTACTCTCGTCTTGAGCAATCTATCAAGCTGCGAGAGCAAATGGGTTTAGATTATGAACTTGATTTGCGCTCGAAGTCAGACGCTCAGATTGCGGAATCAGTCCTAAAAAATGAAATAGAAAGTCGGAAATGCAAAAGGATTTCACGGCCTAAAAAAGATCGGACCGCAATCCTGAAATACAAAGTTCCTGATTACATTAAAGCAAAAACAGAGTCTCTTAAATCAATTGTTAAACTTGTAAAGAATGCTGAATTTAATCTTGATGAAGGTGGAAGGCCGAAAATGCCTGACGCAATCCGAAAGGCTAAAATTCAGATCGGAAACTCGGTTTACAACATGGGCATTGGAGGTTTGCATTCAACAGAGAAGAAGCAGTGTTTTGTTTCCAATGATGAATACATTCTGATTGACCGAGATGTAGCATCTTATTACCCACAGATTATTTTAAATCAAAAGTTGTACCCTGATCACATCGGCAAAGAGTTCCTGGACGTTTATCAATCAATTGTAGACAAAAGACTAAAGGCGAAAGCAACGCCAGGAAAAATCGCCAAAAGCACTGCCGATAGCTTGAAAATTACTATTAATGGAGCATTTGGCAAGTTGGGTAGCGAATACTCATGCCTCTATGCTCCCCAGTTGCTCTTACAGGTCACTTTAACTGGTCAGCTATCTTTGCTGCTTTTAATTGAAATGATCGAAAATAGGGGCATCTCCGTTGTTTCAGCGAATACTGACGGGATAGTTGTCAAATGTCCGATTTACAGGCAGTGCGATTTACAAGAAGAAGTTAGCCGCTGGGAAAAAGTCACGCAATTTACTACCGAAGAAACCGTTTACAAAGCTATCTATTCGCGAGATGTAAACAACTACATTGCCATTGGCGATCAAGGCGATTTTAAAGCCAAGGGCAGTTACGTTTGCGATCTTTCAATGAAAAACAAAGATCGGGAATCGTTAATGAAAAATCCAGAATTTACGATTTGCAACGAAGCAGTAATGCTGTTTTTGCGTGATGGCACTTCGATAGAAAAGACAATACGGACTTGCCAGGATATTTGCAAATTTGTTGCGGTTCGCAAAGTCAACGGTGGCGCAGTTAAAAACGGAAATTATCTCGGCAAGGTTGTTCGTTGGTACATTCAAGAAGGCGAGTTCGGGATAATCGAATACGCTAAAAACGGAAACAAGGTTCCTAACAGCGATGGTGGATGCCCAGTAATGAACTTTGGAGATTTTCCAAATGACATTAATTACGAGTGGTATCACGAACGATGTTTTGGAATATTGAAAGACTTAGGTTACGGAAGAAAAGTTGAAACCCAGCTAGGATTATTTTAAATGGAAAGCAAGCGGCAAAGGAAACTTAGAGAAGACCGAGAGTCTTTAATATCTGCACTAAAGAAATTTCGTTCTATAGATAAAGTTGCTAAGGCACTTGGTAAGTCTCGAAGTTCAATCAAATCAGCAGCATACGCTTTAAAGAAATATGGGCATGAGCTTAGTTTCCTTGAAGATGGGAATGACTACAACAAAGAAGTCTACGAACCAAGCCCAGAGCAAATTGCAGAGGCTTGCCAAGAGATTAGATCAAACTGGTCAAAGCACGACAGACGTAGGAATTTAAGGTCGGATTGGAAAGCCAAACCTGTGGAATTAAAAAGTGTCGAATATCGAGTGCATCAAAAACTTTCATCTTCAATGGGAAACGATTAGTTAAAATGAACTTTGAAATAACAGGTGGCGTTCCCGAAGGATACAAAGCGATTGGTTATCGAAAAGTAAAAAAGGGCGAACTGTATTTAGTTGTTGGTCGAGAAAGAAATTACTCAATGAAATGGCACTCTAACGTAGAAAGTTTTGTTGAAGTAGTAATTTTAGTAAAGAACAAACAGGAATTGGAATGATTTGTTACGTTGCTGCCAATGCAAACATGCTTTTGGGTTATCTTGCCGGTAAGCATGAAGGTAAAATAGGAATGATGGTTTCTCCGGCCACAAACTGGTACAAACAGCACTCATTTATTCCTTATTCAATTGATAACGGAATTTATGCAGATACGGTTGCGGGTCGAAAATGGGAATTTGAACCTTTTTTAAAATTGCTTTATAAAGCAAAAGAATCTCCAGTTGATCCTGAGTTTATAGTAGTTCCAGATGAGTTATTTGACGCTAAAAAGACAAAGGAAAAGTTCAAATATTACAGTGAACATATCAAAAATCTTGGTTTTAAATTTCGCTTGGCAATGGCAGTCCAGGATGGCATGACTCCGAACGACATTCCGTCTAAAGATGTTGTTGCATTCATTGGAGGTTCAACAAAATTCAAACAAGAAAAAACTGCCGATTTTATTAAAGCTGGATTTGACGTTCATGTAGGGCGTGTAAATACTTTAAAAAGATTATTATGGGCAAAGCAACTTGGTTGCGTTTCGGTTGATGGTTCTGGTTGGTTTAGATGTGGAGGAATTGAAAATCAAAATCAACGACCACAAAGAGTAGACGGTTTGATTGATTTTTTACAATGGCAAGAAAATCCTGTGTATGAAACAAATTTGTTTCAAGAAAAAATACCCTTTATAGGAAAGAAAAATGATCCCAGAAATTAAATTAGAACGACGAGTCCATTGGAATTATCAAACTGATGATATGAATGGAATTTGCATAATTGCAAAAGACAAGATGACAATTAATTTTAAATTTGAAGCGTTTACTAAAGAAATTTATGACGTTTTGAAAATAGATAAAGTCATACAGGCTCTTTTAGAAAACCCAGTTTCCGTTGAGGGTTCTCAAGAATTTTTAAAAAATAAATTCCCTACAATGGTCGTAACTGTAAGAGGCAGAGCAGTAAGTCACGGGTGGATCGAGGCTAAAAGTTAAATGGGAAGAAAAAAAATTTGTGACAATTTGGCGATAAAATTTCAAAATCATTGGAATAAATCAAGCAACACAAAAGAAGTTGCTGAAAAAATGGAAATGACAATTCTTGAAGTTAAGAGAATGGCGTATTCATTGCGGCGAAGAAAAATAATTTTAAATAATTTTAAAACCACACCTTATAAACTGGCAAATAAAACAATTGACCCAACGCCCGAAGAAATAAAAATTAGGGCCGAGCAAATAAGAGAAACATGGAAAAAGAAAATTAAGCCGGTTGACGATAAATGCTAACTCCGTCAGGTCGGAATATTCTGTCTCCATTCGACCGCAAGTAAGTCGGTTTCAGTCCGATCTGAGTGACTTTAATGTCGTCAAGCAAACCACCTACGCCATCACCTTGAATTGATTGAAATTTCAATCTGGTCGTTGAACTTGATGGTGCATCAAACGACAATTCAATTGTTTCCCAGACAGTCTCTGTGTTGTTAGTTCCGTCAGTTGCCATTGTGTGGACAAGTGATCCGTCCCAGTAAATGTCTATTTGGTTGTCAAGTTGGCTTACAGCAGGTCTTGGTGAATAAAACAAACTGATCGAATAGGTGTTGGCAGGGTTTGTTGTCAAGTCAACCCAGATCGCATTAGTACCATCAAGCTCGCCATGCTTAACGCCCTGCGCTGCCGGACCGATGCCAACAATGTTGTTTTGTATCTCAAATGCAACTGTTGAATCAAATCCACCAGGATTCTCATAGAGTCTCCATTGACCGGCAGGACAATCTAAATCTTCCCAGTTTTCGATAAAGATTATTGTGTCGTCAGATATTTCGTCAAAGAATCCAGTCAAGAAATCTGTGTCATGAGCGTAAAACCTATCGTCATAATTAGTTGCTTGCATCGAAACAACGTAACTGTCTTTTGGATCGATCTCTTTAACAAGAAAAGCACTCGGTCTTACACGAGAATTTTTTACAATTTGGTAAGTTGTTCGGGCATATCGATCAGCATCTAAAACCAGAGGTAACCTTGGAGGCGATCCGACAGTAACATGCGTAGTGTCATTTACCGCACCGACATCTAAACTTTCGACGCTACCGTCAAAGTGCTGAATAAAGATCGTGTAATCCTCTCCCGAATCAGGCACAAACGGTTGCGACAATTCAAGAGTTACGCCATTTTGAGAAACAATGTTGCCATCGTTTGTATCTGGGCGAGTGTTGTCGGCAATAAGAATTCTGTCATTAAGAGTCAATATTGCTGCCTCGGCAGTTGAATCAAACTCGACTGCCACATTTTGGTATTGAATTTTTTGCCATTCTCGCCAAGCGTGCATGTGAGCTTGTATTTCGCTTGTGATACCCACAATCTCGATCTTCTTTGGATTGCTTGCTGAACCGTCATAAGGAATTTGGTAAGTCTCTGTAGCCCCGTCAGAGGTGTCAGTCCAATCAAACTCAACCCCATCGTGATTGTCACTTGTTCCAAACCTTATGTTTCTAACTTCGGAACCAGGGATTTTATTTCTGTGGTTAAAAAGCAATTTAGACAAATCAGTTTTTTGCTCAAAATTTAGCTTTAGCTTGCTACCTTGCCGGTAGGGAGTTGAAAACATTGAGTTTGCAACTGCAATTATCATTTCTTCAGCAGACAAATCTTTGTTGTCAAAAGTGTGATTAAAAAACACACACTGAGGTGTACCAAAGTAAGTTCGGTTTAAACTCGATGCTGTAAACATACTGTCGTAATCAAGATCACTTTCTTGCATGTTGCCAAGAGTTGGATCAAGTGCAATGTGACGAATGATTAAAGTTGCATCACTGTTTGTTTCGTTGAAATTAGTAAAATCATATTTTGTGTCTGGGATTCGACTTGGTATTTTTCGCCAAGCCAAGCAATTAAGTTTTCGTTGCTTAACTGCCAAAGCACCTGCGGTCGCTGGGGTTCTGACCATGATGGTTGTGACATCACCAAAAGTTTGGTTTTCAACATACTCAAGACCGTAGAGATCACGCCATTGAACTTCGTCAACAAACCTTGTGTCTTTTTCATCAAAGGTTGGGGTCACCCTTCTCGCTCTTACTTCCCACAGTTTATCTTTTGCGTTTGCAACACTTGTGTTACCTGTTAATTCATGCCAAGACGACTCGGATCGAGAGTTTTGCAATACGTCAGAACCTTCAATGAATCTTCTGGTAGTTTGCTTAGTTCCGAGAATCTCCTGACCTTCGGAATTTACCTGCTTCATTTCAGTTTCGATTTCAACTGTAATTGCGCTTTGTTCTTCGCCATCGTCTTTATACATTCCATTTACGGCAATGTAGTTTGCAAGAATGATCCAAGGACTTTTAACAGTAAACGGGCCGACCCATTTTTCTTCGTCCGAACTTAGGTTGGCATTTGAATAATCAGTGTTGAAATTTCCGTTCCATTCACTGTTAATCAATCCTGGATTTATTAAAACAATGGAATTGTTAGAAACTTGAAATATTTCGTAAACTCCGTCTAAGTTTTTAGAACCCTCACCTGTATTTAAACCAGTTTGAGAATTAGCAATCGTTATTTTATCACCAACGGCAAAATAACTTTCAAAATTTGTATCTTGGTTGTTAGTGACGATTTGATCTGGACCGTTAAAAGCAATATCTTCATCACCTTCAATCAATGTTGCATCTGGCGCACGCAAAATCTGTCCGTTTGCAGCGTTTGACTTTACGGCACTCCAAACTCTTTCATCAATTGCACGACCAATTGACTGCTGGATTGTCTTGCCAGGTTTATTTGGCGATTCGTATGGGCCGTACACTTCGACCGAAACCGCAGCAATGTCCTCAATTGGAGTCTGGTCGTCTTTTATGTCATGAATCCTAAACTCGCCACGACCAACACACATGTAGCTATACTCAACCTCTTGGTTAGCCTCGAAACGAAAGTACGGCTTTGCGATAAGATCAGGTACTGCACGAACCTCACCGTAAATGTCAGGAACCCTTTCATTTGGTCTAGCCTTGTTGACTCGCTCAGAAAGACCGTTGTTAGGTGACTGGTCGCCCGTATTTCGCTCCACAGGCGGTTTTGGACGTAAAAGGTAACTAAGCAGTCCCAATAGAAGAACTTTGAGCAGCGAGCCGAATACGCCCGTCAGACCGAACAGGAAGAACTGTGGGTAAACCACACAGAAGATGTCACCTTCTAATTCTCGGAGTTGCTCCATTGAATGAACAATGTCACCTGCAACCGGAGTGACATCAGTCTTTGTCGAAACACTCCCATGATAAAGTCTTGAGTTATCTGGAAAATGACCTTCGAAATGGTCGTACAGCGAATCAATTACATTGTCAGTTTCAATGTAAACATTTTCTTCGCGGTCTAAAACATTAGGTATTACTGTGAGTTGTACTTTGTGTTGCATAGGTAATACTTCACGCTTTCAAAAGTTGATAAAACATAAGACAAGTTTTGAAGTTCTGGGCCTGTCTCAGTCATGTGGAATACCATTCCTTGCATGAACACTCCAACATGAGGAGGGTCACCTTTTCTCGCAAACAAAGCTATGCAGGGATCAACAGGATTTTCTAATTTCCACAATCCTTTCCGACTTGTCATTGCATCGGAAAGACTGTTTGAGTTCCAAGCAGATACCATATCACAGATGTCTTGATGCTCCAAAAACATCCACAGGTCGCGAACAAAATGCGAGCAATTGTAATTTAATCGGTCGTATTTTTTGAAATGGAAATCATCAAGTTCTGTTTCGCCTGACATTACAGGAACCCTCTGAGCATTGGAAATTGATTCAAAGTGTAAAGCCTGCCAGTCGAACTCTGGTTTTGATAAGGTGCGACAGCGTCAAACTGTGCGCCATCTTTGTTAAATGCAAGCTCGTTGACCTCAAGAGTTAATGGTCCGTGAATCGGTTTAGACAAATCGTCAGAACGATAACCTCTCATCTTGCAGACAGGTTTTGTATCGAACCCGTTGTTTGCAGCAACCAAGTCTAGCTCAAGTTGTAAGTTGCCACCAAGATCGCCAAACTCAATCTGCAATCCGTAATCAAGATCGCCAATGCTTCCATTCTTTGTGATCTTTAGCGGATAGTAAACGTAAGTGTAATCAATCGAATCTTCGTGAGTGACTGTAACTCCGGCAGTAATATTTCTGACAACTCGATGAGTCTGAGAAAAATCAGGATGCGAAAGTTCAATGCACTCAACCAATACAATTGAGGACTTTGAATTTAAAAAGAATTTTTCGTAATCTCTAGTCATTATGGAGGCGGCGCGTTATTGACTTGAACTGACCAGGTAAACTCTTGAGTTGCAAATCCCGTAGGTCCAGTTGCAATGATTGTCGCAAATAAGGATGTGGGAGTTTGCGTAATTGTACCACTAATCAAACCTGTGCTTGAATTGATTGTTAATCCAGCAGGCAGATAAGTTGCAGAATAAACAATGCCTGCTGAGTCAGGATCGCTAAAGTAGCTTGAAGTTGCAAAACTTACAACATCTGACTGGATGTTGCTTTGACTCGCAATTGTTCCCACAGATTGCGGTGGCGAATCTGTCGGAACTGTTATTTGCGACAGGTCTGTATTTGGATCGGCCTCATACGCAGCAACTCTTGCCGCATTCAAAGCATCGTCAATCGGAACAGGGATTGCTTCGAGTTGACCAGTGACTTGGTAAGAATGTCCGGTTTGCCCAGATAGTTTTTTGCTATCCTGAATAAAGTGAACCTGATGCAACACTGGAATCGGGTCGTCTAAGATTAAATAAATCTTGAACGACAAAGAACCTTCGTCAATTGTTGTGTTGTAGAAAGAAGTGAAATAAAGGTATTCGTTTCGATCAAAAGTCCACCGGACATCGACAACTCTGGCACTTCCGATTTTGTCTTTTCGAAACCTACTTTGACCACCGTCAAGCTGAACTCCCACAAAGCTCATACCATCTGCAACGGCATAAGAAGCACTCTCAGGATTAATCTTAAATGTTGACAATGACATTTAGCGTTTCCTTCTAGTATAAGTTGATTGCCCCAGTGCTTTTGATTCGCGACTATTGGCGTTTCGAAGGTTTGCAGAAATTAGCTTTGGAGTCTGCTCTGCAATTTGTTGGCGAGCAATTTCTCGAATCGTAAGTTCGAGTTCACCGTTCTTGTTTCTTTCCACAGAAACATTTGAATCGGTGTAGTTGTTGACGTTGACCATAACACCACCACCAGCGGTCGATCCCGTTTTCAATGTTCCATTTCTCATGGCATCTAGTGTTGATCTGTATTTCGCTGTTTGCGATGCAGGCATAACGTATTCTTGCCCGTGGACAAAACCTGCGAATGAGTTCGTTGATACACCACCTGTGTACCCGCCAGAGGCAAAACCTGCCCCTCAGCCACCCGCGCCTCACAAGCCACCTGCTCCAAAACCGCCTCCACCACCTCCAATTGAAGGAACAGCACCTCCCCCAGCAAAGTTCATCATTCCACCAAGAAAACCGCCACCCCCTCCCAACATGCCCTGGAACAATTGTTGGAACAATTTGTTCATGAACAACTTGAGAAGGTCAGCAAGAATGGATCGCATCAATTCTTTAAAACTTAGCTTTCCAGTTCTAACAAAGTTTTGAAATGCGTTTGAAAGATTACTAAAAACAGATTGCAAGGCACTTGCTTGCTCTGTCATTTGAGGCAAGCCGCTATTTTCTAGCGGACCTTGACCTCCGCTTTCGCCTGGAGCTTTTGATATTCCTTGTCTAAGAGAATCTCCAATATTTTTCATCATACTTTGGATTTTTGCAGCAGTAGAAACAAGCGACTCTTTTAAAGATTCTAATGCTGATTTCAATGCTGGATTTTCAATCCTACTCAATAAATTGTCAAACATTGAATTAGCAGAATTTGAAAGGATATTAATTCCTTGATTAACAATATCAATAGCTCCAGCAAAAGATAAAAACTTATCTTTTAAAGCAGAGTTAATAACCGTAGTTTCAAATAATAAAAACGACTCTCTGGATTTTTCTAAAAAGTCTGTGGTTCCCTTTCCAATGTTTTGGAAAAATTTAAAAGCTACAGGAGCAGATATTTGCTGAGTTTCGACTGCAACTGTTCTTGCTTCTTCTAATCTACTCCTAAGTTGTGCAGCAATTTCTGCTGTTTCTTTTAATCTTTCTGCCCTTCTTTCGTCTGCTCTGAGCTTTTCTTCCTCGCTGAATTCTTCTAAATACCTGTTATGTTGATTTCTATAATTTTCAATGTCTGCCCCAATTCTCATCTCTCTTGGTAAAAATGCTATTTTTTTATTAGCAAATTCACGAAGATTCATAACTTCTTTTTCATCAGAACCAAAAATCATGTTTTTCGTTATATCTCTCATTCCGATCATCACATTTGCAATGACCGCTGAAAGTTTAGATGCAATATCAATTGATGTTATAAGTAGCTGATTCCCAATTAAAGCAGGTAAATCGGCAAGTAATTTTAAAAAGTTTTTACCTGCTCGACCTAATGCTGAATCAAGTTCCGATTCAATTTCAAGACCTACGCCACTATAATCGGCTGTTATTAGCTTAGAAACTGCATTTCCAATTCCGGCAACAACACCAACAACAACTAGCAGTATTTCTTTTACTAAACCTAAAACTTCTTTTAAAACTTCAGTAATTCCACCCAAAGTTTTTGTGGGTAAAAAAATTGAAAAGAAGTCCTCACTTATAGTTGTAAGAAATTTAAAAACCTTATCAAAATGAAAGGCAACTGAATTGATAACTTCGGTCAAAGTTAAAAATACATTTCCCCCAAGGTCAATAAGTTTTATTTGATCTCCCATGTAAACAATTCTTGCAACAATAAGACCAATGATTCCTGGTATCAAAGCAAGGTTACCAACGCCAGAAACTATTAAAGCAAAAAATCCACCGATTATTGAAGCGGCCCCACTTGCGGCTAATCCTGCCGCGAGCGATCTCATCGACCTTAATATGTAATCAAGGTTGTTTCCAATATCGTCTAAAATTTTTGCAAGTTTTTCAGTAAACTTAGTTCTTTTGTCAAACTGACCAAACAGATAAATTAGTTTGTTTGTAAGCTGAGTAAAGGATTGACCAATTGTTCGACCCGATGATGCCATTAACCTATCAATTGGTTTTTCAAGCGATTGAAACGCTTTTATTAAAACGTCAACAGTGATCTCACCGTCTTTTGACATTTTAAATAATTCTTTTCTTGACCGACCTGTAGCCCTTGCAATTGCATCAAGAATTTGTGGCATCAATTCAGCAACGGACCTAAACTCATCACCGTCTAGTTTGCCTTTGTTAAAGGCTTGGCTTAACTGCAACAATGCTGACGCAGATTCATTTGCAGAAGCACCGTTTAAAGCAAGCATTTTTCCAATTGTTTCGGTAATCCTAAGACTACCTTTTTGACCCATGCCTGTCTTTGATAGAGCGTTGTCATATCTACGATATGCAATTGTTAAATCGGCAATTGGAACTCTTGCTCTTTGTGCAACTCCAAATAATTCTTCTGTAACTTGATTCAATTGAGCAGAACTATTGGTAGTACCTCGCAATTGGTTTTGAATTCTTTTAAATGAATCAATTCCTTTTAATGCTCCACCTGCACCAACTAAAGCACCGAGAGAAACATAACTTCTCAAGCTACTTACCATGCCACCAATAGCACCTCGATTGCCCACTGCTGCGGCCTTCATTCGCCTAATGTTTGCGACCATCCTGGTTACACTTATATTTGCTCTTTTAGTGGCAGTGTCAAACCGCTGAGTTGCTGCGGTATTTCTATTATAAGCCCCTGTTAATTTTGCTTTGGCAATTGCTAAATCAACAGTAGCTTTTTTTGCTAATGTTTGTGTTTTGGAAAGTTTTGCTAGAGAGGTTTGTCTTTTTATTTCTTCTTTGCTTAATTTTGAAGTGAAAGTGGCAGTCACATTTGAACTTTGCGCCATCCCAACCATCGCCGCGCGTAGCCTGTTTTGAGATGCTGCTGCACCAAGACCTTCTTTTTGTAACTTTGCTTCTTGGACTGTAAGCGTGTTTAAGTTTTTATTTAAACTAACAGTAGAACTGGCAGCAGCGTTTGTTGCAGTCGTTACTTGTTTTTGAGATTTAGCTACGTTTTGAGTAGAGCTTACTACTGCATTTGCACTTATCGCTAACGAGTTTTGCTTTATCTGCAAATCGATTGTTGACATCTTTACTTTTTCATTCGACATTTTTAAGTCGTTGTTTGAAATAGCAAGTCTGTTTATTGCAAGTTGAGATTTAATTTGCTTGGCAGTTAAATCGCTCGTTGATATAGCAGTGACATTAGTAACTTTATTTAAGTTTTTTAATGACATTGATTGCGAGGTAGTGGCCGCAGCTTTTGCCATTCCCTCCTTAGCCATTTTCTGTTCTTGAATGCGCAAACTATTTAAACTTTTTTGATAATTGTTTGTAACAATTTGAGTTTGCATTTGAGATTGCTTTAATCTTTCGATTGCGATCTCTAATTTTTTTGCTTCTGTAGCAGTTCGCTTCATCTGCTGCGCTACAGAACCAAGACCCACCCCGCTAAGACCTGAGAAATCTAAACCTTGCCAGGCTTTTTTAAACGCCGCCAATGCTGGGGCCGCAGCTTTTGCGCTTTCACCAATTGCCAACAACTTCGGAGCAATTTTATTTCCGATTCTGTCTTTAATTTGTATTGAAACTTCTGTGTTTGCCATTTATTTTCTCACCTAAAGTATTTCAACCTTGCTCCGGTTTCTTGCTTTGCTCGATATTCTCCGACTTTTTCAGCAATTGGTATAAGATTATCTTTAATGTTTAAATAATCTTCTACATAGTCTAAGTTGTTAGAAACAAAGATCGGATCAAGTGGCTTTGCACTTTTTAAATTTGGAAGTTCTCGACGTACACCAAGTTGGAATGACTGCGGTTTAGTTGAACCTTTTTCACCTGGGAAATAAGCCTCTCTTTCTAAACTTTGATCATTTGGAGTTCTTATTTTCCAGTTTGAAATAGCTTTTGATGTGTCAACAGTTGTTTTTTGCATCATTCTAAGAAAAATGTAACCGGCAACATCTTTCTTAATTTCATTCAAATCTTCTTCTATTGATTTAGATGCAAAATTTGCTTGTGTACCAAATTTTTCCAACTGATCTAATCCGGTTATTTCAATCATGATTTCATTTTCTTTTTGTTTTCTGATGAAACATGTTCAAGAAAAATATTGTCCATCGCTCTTATAAAAAACAACAAATCATTTTCTTCTTCTTGATCAAAATCGTAATAATTTGCAAAATTTAAAATTGCCATTGTGGGGATCGGACCCATTTCATGAAGTCGATCCGCTGTCAATTTAAAAAATATGTCAACATAAAAAACGAGTCCGTCATTTAATTCAGGACTCGTCATTGCTTTATTGTCGTCTAAACCTGCTCTCTTTAACTGTCGCTGGAGGGTGGAGGCATTTGAGCCTCCGAACTCCAACTGGTACTTGAGGAAGGCACAGAGTTTTTTGCTGCATCGTCCTCATCTTTTTCAGATGGCATTCCAAAGTTGTTTGGGTCACTTGCCTCTGTTGAAATAAACTCGTAAAGGTCTGGAAAATTTTCCATTAAAGCAAAAGCATTTTCTTCATTAAATGGAATCAACTCACCTTCGTCGTTATAAGCATTTTTCCAATCAACCAAAATTATTCTGCAAAACGCTTTCATCGCAATTCTAGTTTGCACTTCGTAAGAAAGCTCACCTGATTGCCTGCGATAAGGCTTGGTTAACTTTGTTACGCATTTTGCGTAGTCTGGATTTGAAGCAATTTTTAGGTAACGAACTTTTAATTGGAACGCTTCGTCCCCATCAAATTCGTCACAATTGATCCAAACTCCGTCATCAACTTTTGATTTATCCCGACCCCATTTTGAAGCAATACTTTTCTTAGACATAATTTCCTCTTTGGATGATTAAAAAAAACGGATGATTTAGCCTCGATGGTTAACTGTCCATCGAGACTGTTGGTAGGTAAGCAAACCAGGTTGACAACAATGTGTAACCTGCTTCGTTTTCTGCTGCCATTGTTTCCAAGGGAAGCATGATGGCAGAGTCTTTTTCGACTTCAAGTCGTCCACCACCAAGACTTAGCAATGGAATGTCAAAGACAAATCCAGCGTTGTCCAGAGCAGTAATGACATTAAAGCCAACATCTGCATTTGCCCGAACTGCTTCAACAGCAGCAACCGTAGCAAAATAAACATTCAATGTGCCAGAAACTTCAAAGTCACCGACATTCAAATCCATTGAGCCTAAAGTTCCGATAGCCTTGAGTCCATCTACGTTGTTGTTGATGGTCAACTCACCATCCATCACAAACGCAAATAGCGAGTCAGGGGTGATTGCATCGTCATCGTGGACATAGAGTCGAGTTTGATAAATGTGGCTCGTAGTGTTGAATGCACTTTCCACAGGCATTGTCACTCGCGTACCATTTTTTAGACCTGTCGATCCATTTCGAGTTTCAGTGTCCAATGCGGTAAAACTGACATCTGCGTTGAGTTTTTCAACACTTGGGATGTTTAGCTTAAACTCATTGGCAACTGCACCAATAAGGTATTGCGACTGAGTTCCAAAAGCATCCTGACCAAGTTGCCGTTCAAGCTGGTAGCTTTGGCATTTAATCAGTGTTGGGTCTTTTTCGTTGCGAATGACTGTACCGAGATAAATTTGCAACTGCCTGCCAGTACCACTGTCAATTTGTGGAGTTGCCCAAGAACATTGCTCAAGACTTAAAGTTGAACCGTCTGTTGCAACGGCAGCAACTCTTGCAAAGCCTGGAGCGTTGCTAACAAGCCGGTTAATGATTGCATCGCCACCAACGTGAATCCATTCGCCAACTTGCACTCCAAGCTCGACAAACTTATTTGCGGCACTTGCCATGATAAATTTATTACCAGTCACAGTAACGCTAACATCAGACGCTGCAAACTCGTAGCCCACAATCTCTAACTTTGCTCCGGCAGGTGCAGTTTCAGTTGTGAAAGTTGCAGCAGAACAAACAAGACTTCCTGAAGATTTGCTTGTCACTTCAAAAACGCCGTTGTTAGCAGCATTTGCAAAACCCGAAAGTTTTACAAGACTTCCAACGTAAAATTCTGCTTCATCGCCAGCACCAATCGTAATGGCAGTGCTTGCAACGCTTGTCAAAGTAACTGAGTCTGCTGCTGACTTGATTGAACTGTTTGTAGCTCGCTCATGTGCTTTAGCAAAAAAGAAACCTTGCATTAGCCGCTGAAGGTTTGTTTGAGTAATGTCAGTGTTGAAACCACCATCGGCAGTAACATCAGTAACAACACCTTTCTTTTGCTGTCGAGAAGCATTGATTGGTGAACGAGCAACCGTCTCAATTTCCGACCCCAAAGAATCGTAACTGTTTGGCTCAAGCTCGTACCATTTCGCAACTCCTGTCCCAAGAGTTGTAACTGTCAAAACTCTGGATGCAGGAGGACTGCTGAAACTTGAATCAATGTCAAATTCAACTGTAAATGAGTCACCATCTGCAACAGACGGTATGTAAGCAACCGCAATCAGATCGGTATCCCCAGTTTCTCCAGCACCTGCCCATTGAGCAATGTCAGTACCTGTAGGATCAGAACCGACAAATGTTCCTGGCGAGTTAATTGAAACAAGTTCACCAACCACTCCGACTACGCTTCCAGCTTGTGTGATTCTTGCAACTGCTGCTGTTTCGCCAGCATCAATTGTTCCAGTGATTGTAATTCGACGAGTAACGTCATCCCAAGCAATTGAAATTGCACTGAACTCACCGCTGGTAGTGGTTGTGCCTCCAGGTGCGTCATCGACACCGACAGTTCCGTCAGGCAAAATTTTCAAAGCGACTTCTTCGGCATAAGCCAAACCTGTCACGTTGCTACTTAAACTGTTTTCACCGCAACCCATATCTTCACCTCTTTTAGATTAATTCATCGTATTGATAGTCCACAAAAACGTCCGTCCTAAAAAACTTTTCCGTTGGTGACAAATCTGCAAAATATGCGTTTCTGTACCAAACAGGATTGTTTACTAAATTTCTAGGACGAAAAATGTCGCGGGCAATCACTGAAAGCCTACGATGATCTCCCGCAAAAGCCGCTTTTGCGAAAAATATCTGGATAATTATAAAACCGTTAGTCGTATATTTTGCTTTTCTACAACCTGTAGTGCCGCTTCTAAACGCAGATTGACCACTACCTAGCATTTCATCACTGAATCTTAGGCAATGCTTTGAATGATCAATCGGAAAATCTGTTTCAACATTGTGCCAATGAATTTGAGGAATGTAAGACGCTCCCCCGCCAGCTTGCTTTAAAACAACCGGAGTCTTTCTAGCACCGCTGGTATCACGTATATCAACAGGTTCTCCGTTTGTAATCCAATCAACCCAATCAGAATAAAAACGAGTTCTCATTGAATCTGAGGCACTTTCATAAGTTGCTGGCTCACTCATTACGAACCCAATTCAAATTTAAACAATAAATCGACACCACCAGGATTTAATGGAGAAATATTGTCAATTGTAAGCAATTGACTTCCTCTTACCACAACATCTTTTGCTTTTGGAAAAACTCCAGGCACTACTGCCATATACCCATTGATTTGACCGCTAACAACTTCAGTGTCTTTAAGGTATTTAATCTCTTGATGACCATCCATCCCATCAGGAATAAATACAATTTTTACTGTGTGATCAACTCCAGGTACTTCGGCAGGCATCCAAGGTTTATTGTTATCTGGCAATGTCCCAGAATCCATTACTCGAAGAATAGCAGTTTCGCCGTAATTCGCGATCAGTCTTTTTACAGTGCTTTGCAATCTTGAATAAAAAGTCATCTTAAACCCTAATTGTATTTAAGAAATAACCATTTGCACCATCACTAAACAATGACGCAAGTAAGACTTCAACCGCTGCAAAAGTAACGCCCCTGTATTTGCTTCCTGCCGACTTTTCTTCTGAATACTTGACCGTAATTGGACCTACTGTTTCCTGCGTAACCTGACCTCCAACAGAAGCATCGGGAAGTGGGAATAAAACTGTCCCAGCGTGTTGCTCAATGCAAAGTTGTGCTTGCGCTTGTTTTAAAACCTCTGGTATTGAATCTTTGCCAACAGTAACCACTTTGTCCATGACCAAATCGGTACGTGGAAATTGCAAAGATTGAGTAGTGTTGGTTTTGTAACCGCCGTACTCAAAACGTCGAGATTCAAGATAATCAGTGGCAGCAATAATTTGCTGACCTAATGTGGCATCTCGGTTAGAAACAACAGCACCTCTGTTGTCCGCATAGGTTCTTACATACGCCAAATCAACATAGCAATTTGCATTTGCAACATTTGATCCGTCCTCAATGATTAAAGTTGGCATTTAAGATTCCTGATTTAAACTTGCCCTGACGTAAATCATCCAGAAACCGCCAGAGCAAGCCTCGCCAATCAAGCGATTCCGTTCACCCGTGATAACTGACGAAGTTTATTCGTTGTAGTAACTCATTATGTGGTTGACTAAATTCTGTCTCGATTTTAGTTTTGCTTCATTTCGTTTTGCCCATAAATTCTTTTCATGCGCCAAAACCACCTGATTTGTAACATCACTAGAAACATCGTAAGCATTTTTTGGAGCTTGTTTTTTTGGCTCAACTGTACTTGGAGTTTCTTCAACTTCTTGCCGCATCACCGTAATTATTTGAAATCGCGGGTCAGAATCATTTAATGGATACCAATTTGAGCTTTGAGGTAGCTCATGTTGACCACAAGTTGATTCAAACCAAACACTCAATTGCTCCGCACTTCTCAAAAAACCTGACTGATCGAAATACTGACTTTTGCCAGATTCATCGATTGCATGTAATTGATAAACACCCTGTTGAAATTCTGTTTCTGACATTTTTACCTCTTAGATGATTTTAAAAAAACGGGATCAACACATTGCCAAAACTGTGAAAAACAATGCTCCCCCGATTTTAGTTTGTTTTGCCTAAAGCATTTAGCCATTTGTGACTAGGAATGCCATAGGTACGTTTTTACGAGCAAGGACGCGAGTCCAGTTGCTCTGATTTCGAAGGTCGGCAAGTGTCTGGTTTCCAGAAGCACCAGTTGCGACAGCGTTGTTGTTGGTATGACCAAACGGATGAATCATCCAAGTCTTACGCAACCAAAGTTGTTCTTCACCACCACCATGACCAGTTTGAGGATTTCTCCAAACTTCAGTCGGTACGGTCGGCGTTCCTTCGCCGTAGGCAAACATGGCACGACCAAACAAGATTGAGACATACTTATAACCAGAAGTTGTTCCAGCCACAGTTGGGCAAGAATCGTCAACGATTACAGTTCGACCCATGTAAGTTGGAATTCGTGTTCGACCAGATGCGTCAAGAATGTAAGCAATGTCATCTTGCTCAACCATTGTTTTCATGACGACTGAGTGAACACAAATTGCGCGAATTTCTTCGCCTCGATCACCCATCGTAAACACGGCATTGACAAACGCACTTCGCGAGAAAAGGTTTGCTGCGGCAGCGTTGTCACCATCTTCGATAGCAACGTCGATAACCATATCGCCAGCAACACCAGGACTTTGCGTGGCAAAGTTTCCGTTGACGTTTGCGTTGAGAATACCCAATGCACAAGCAACCAATCGGTCTTGCCAGTAGTAAGTCCAGTATGCGGCAGTCCTGTCACGGATGTGCTGCATTGCATTTGTGCCAGTCTGAAGTTCGACTGCCAAGTCCATTGCCGACCAACCATTGTTGACATGAACTTTGCGAGTCTTTTGAACATCCTGCTGGACGTTGTCAGGAGTCGCGTTAACTGCTTGATCTGAACTGTAGTTTGGCTCAGACGAGTGATCCAAATCACGCCAAAATGGAAGTTCTGCTGAACGACCAGCAGCACTTGCAAGACTGTTGAAAAGATCGCTCGAAGCGATGACACCTGATTGATACAAAGCTGTTAGCTTTGGATCGTTTTCAGAAACTAAATCTTCAAAGACTGTTACGTCGATGATGTCCGATAATTGCACTGTACTCATTGAAAATCCTCAATTGGTTATGGCTACTCTACGCGAGTTGCTTTTAGTTCTTGATAACCGGAGGGATTCTCTTTGCGAAGTTGTACCAACTGCTCCGACGAGAAATCACTCCATTTCTTCCCCATTGTCTCCACTGGAGAACCTGAAGATGTCGAGCCACTGGCTCCGCTTGCTTTACTGCCGATAATTATAGGAGCGTATTCATTGTTGTCAACGAACTCTTTCTCCAAGTTATCTATTGTGAAATTCGGGTTTATGTTTCCCGATTTATCCATAGCAATCACATTCCCTAGTTCGTCCACATCAAGCCTTTGCATTACCACTGGTGATAACAGACTCGGTGTAGTTGAAATTTTTGTTGCAATGTCAGACGCAACTTTATTTAACTTTGTTTCCTTAACCAACTGCTGTTGACGCTCAATTTCTGCACGTTGGGAATTAAGTTCTTTTGCATGCTGGGCTTGCATTTTCTTTATTTGACCTTGCAAGTCTGCGTGTAAAGCAGCAACGTCTTGGTTTTCCAATGCTGCTTTTCTAGCTTTTTCTTCAGCTTCGATTTTTAATCTTTGCTTATCAGCTTCGGCCTTATCTCTAATTGCTTTCAATTCAGCTTCGACAGCTTTACGTTTTTCAACCTCATGATTCTTTGCATTTAGAAGTGCAGCAGGATCGTTGTCAAGCAGAAAACCACCTGCAATATCCAGCTTGTAATCATCACCTGATTTAACGTAAAGAGATTTTGTTCCTTCAGGCAA
>Ga0316202_10000763_pt1 | contig 30564 bp, 28 predicted proteins | sample 3monrhotite_MG_FD_204934 | JGI IMG/M metagenome (GOLD analysis project Ga0316202, IMG submission 204934) | Microbial mat bacterial communities from mineral coupon in-situ incubated in ocean water Damariscotta River, Maine, United States -... | ecosystem: Environmental > Aquatic > Marine >...
ATCAAGTTGGAAATCGAAAGTCCCCTCTTCCCAACCAAAAAAACTGTAAACAGTTCGTTCAATCTGTGCCTTGCTGATCGCTTGAATTTTTTCAGAAGAAATCTGATACTTTGTCGCCAGGAGTTGGCTCAATGAACCATGCCCATTCCGCTTTTGCTCTGCGGTAGCCAGCTCAAGAGTTTCTCGTTTCAGGAGTTTATGCTTGAGTAGAATTTCACCCATAGTGGGTTGAGACTGGCTGGAAACTGCACGCACAACCTGACCAGCGTCGAAAACAATAATGCCTTCCCGCTTCCCACTCGACAATAGGAGTGTTCCTGATTTTTGGCTGAGACTGACAATTTGAAGAATATCGCCGAGGCCCAAGTCTTCAAGGTTACCTACCAAGCTCATTGAAAAAATGCCTTCGCTTCAAATAAAATTTACAGAACATGCTGATAAGACTAGCTTAAAATAACGAAGATGCGAGTACCAGTAAAGAATACTATCCCCCGCTCATTTTTTATCGCGACCACGAAATTTTATCCGAATCGGCACTCCCTCGTATCCAAAGGCCTCGCGAAAGGAGTTCTGCAAATAGCGCTCGTAAGAGAAATGAATGTCATCTGGACTATTCGTAAAAATCGTAAAAGTAGGTGGCCGAACCGTTGTCTGGGTGGCATAAAAAAGCTTGATCCTGCGCCCATTCGATAATGGAGGTGGATGCCGGACAACGGTCTCTGCCAATATAGAGTTAAGGGTGGACGTGGTGACTTTGCGATTGAACTCTCCAAATACGCGCGCGACGCAGGGCATGACCTTATCGATCCGCTGTCCAGTCAATGCCGAGACAAAAAGGACCGGGGCGAAAGGAAGATACTTGAAGCGACGGCGGACCTCCTCGAGGTAACGCTTCATGGTGTTGGTATCTTTTTCTGGCAGGTCCCATTTATTGACCGCAAGGATCAAGGCCCGGCCGCGCTCATAAGCATAACCGGCGACCGACAGATCCTGATCGGTAATCCCTTCTTCAGCATCAATAATCATCAACACGACATGTGCCCGATCCATCGCCTTGAGGGCCTGTATAGCGCTGTACTTCTCAAGATTCTGACTGACCTTCCCCTTGCGTCTGATCCCGGCGGTATCGATCAAAACATACCGCTGACCCTCATATTCAAAGGGGGTATCGACACTGTCTCTTGTCGTCCCGGCCGTCGGGTTAGCCACCACCCGCTCGAAACCGAGCAGACGATTCACCAGGGAAGATTTTCCGACATTAGGTCGACCGATGATCGCCATGCGAACTTCACCCTCGGCATCGGGTTGTTCCACAAGGGGCATCAACTCAAGCATCTCGTCTAGCAGCTCGCCAACTCCACGCCCGTGAGCCGAAGAGAGAGAGAAGATTTGTTCAACACCCAGTGAATAAAATTCCGGGACATCATCCTCCTGCTTGTCGCCATCAACTTTATTGACAACAAAAAACACTGGCTTCTGTGTTCTACGCAGCATCTGAGCAACCTCGACATCCGAAGGAGTCAGGCCATCTCGGACATCCATCAACAGGACGATAATATCGGCTTCTTCGACCGCCAACTGAGATTGTTCCCGCATCTGAGATAAGAGGCGATCAGTGCTGGCCGGCTCAAAACCACCGGTATCTATCAGGAGAAATGGCTTTTCATAGCGGGTGACTTCGGCATAATTACGGTCACGAGTAACCCCGGCAAAATCTTCCACAATCGCCTTGCGCTGGCCGATGATTCGATTAAACAGGGTCGATTTGCCGACATTGGGTCGACCAACAATAGCAACAACAGGGAGCATCAGAGGATCTTTTCCTTATCTAATATATAACTGCAGTAGCAGTCCGGTTATTCATAACCCAGTTCGCGTAACATTCTTTCACTCTGGCTCCAGTTCTCATCGACCCGGACAAACAGCTCCAGAAAGACCCTTGTGCCAAGAAAACGTTCAATTTCAATCCGTGCTTCCTTGCCAAGATCGCGAATCATCTGCCCGCGATGTCCAACCAGAATACGCTTGTGACTTTCACGCTCAACATGAATCATAGCCTGAATAACCACCAGATTCTTCTCAGGTTTTTCAGTAAAGGTTTCTATTTGGACCGCAACCCCGTAAGGAATTTCTTCTCTGGTACGTCGCATTATTTTCTCACGGACCATCTCAGCGACAATGAAGCGCTCAGGGAGATCGGTGATCATATCTTCGGGGAAATACCTTGGTCCATCGGTCAAAAAGGGGTCAATATCTTTCAATAACAGATCGACACCGTTCCCTGTTTTTGCCGACAGAGGCACAACCGCATGAAACTCATGCTTCTGCGAGAACGCCTCGATCAATTGCAACAACTGTGGCGGAGCAACCAGGTCAATCTTGTTAATCACAAGCACCACCGGCACCGAAGATCGCTTGAGGATATTCAGCACATACTCGTCACCACCACCAGGAAGCGAGGTCGCTTCAACCAGAAAGAGTGCCAAATCGATATCGCTACAAGCCGCAATCGCCTGATCAACCATAAAACGATTCAGTTTGCCCTGAGGCTTATGGATTCCCGGCGTATCCAGAAACAGGATTTGCCCAGCAGAGAGGTTATGGATCCCCAGAATCCGGTTACGTGTAGTCTGGGGCTTATTCGAAGTGATCGCGATCTTCTGTCCCAGAATTTTATTCAACAGGGTTGACTTGCCGACATTCGGCCGCCCGACCAGAGAGACAAAGCCGCTGCGGAAAGTTTGATGTTCTGTCATTTCAGTTATCCTCCAATCCGACCACAAAGCTATGCAGCAATGCTTCGGATGCGGCTTTTTGTTCAGCCTGTTTTTTGCTACTGCCCTCACCGCAGCCCAGTTCGCGACCGTCAAAGCTGACCTGGATAGTAAAAACGCGTCCATGGTCAGGACCGTCAATCTGGATCAACTGGTATTCGGGGAGGCGACCAAAACGCGCCTGCAAATTTTCCTGCAATGCGGTTTTATAGTCAGTCCCGTAGCGAATGTTGGCCGAATTTTCAAGGTCTTGCGAAAAAACTTTTCGCACAACTTCACAAGCTGATGCAAAACCACCCTCTAAAAAGACCGCCCCTAACAATGCTTCAAGAGCATCAGATAATAAGCTCGCCTTGGTCCGTCCGCCACACTTCTCTTCACCGCGACCGAGACGCAAACCTTGGCCAAGATTGAGTCGTCTCGCGATTTTGGCCAGGCCTTTTTCGCAAACGACTTCAGCACGGATCCGAGTCAGCCCCCCTTCAGGGATATCAGGATAAATCTTGTAAATTCTGTCACTTACCGCTAATTCGAGGACAGCATCACCAAGAAACTCAAGACGTTCATTATGAGGCTCGTTGGTGTCGCGCTGCTCATTGCTGAAAGATTTATGGGTCAAGGCCTGAAGAGGCAGGTTTGTGTTGGTAAAAACGTATCCCAGCTCTCGTTGAAGTTGGTCAATCAAAAAATCCGACATTTATATGCTGTATTCCTTTTTCTATCAGAGATTTCTACAGGTGACTAACGGCGAAGTATAACGAAAAGTCCCATGATATTCAAACTTAATAACCGGTGCTATACCCCGATTTTCATTGTCAAATAGCCCAAGGAAGCCAGCGTTTATCCTTGCTTCATAGCACTGCAGTTCCTATAATGGCACGATTTACGTCAGAGGCATAATCAATAGCACGCGTCCTGACCATAGGGACTCAGCTCAGGCTGACCCACAACCTACTCTATAGATTGATCGCCGATGGGCCTTTTTATTACATTTGAAGGGATTGAAGGTTCAGGAAAGTCGACCCAGATTTCTCTGTTGCGGGCAAAATTGCAGCAGATGGGTTATGAGACTATTCAAACCCGAGAGCCTGGTGGCTGTGTAATTGCTGACAAAATACGTGGGATTCTCCTTCACCCACAGAACAGCGCACTTGAGCCAACGGCCGAGCTACTTCTCTACGCAGCGGCACGTGCACAGCATGTCAGCGAGATCATTCGTCCAGCACTAAACAACGGAAAGCTGGTTCTCTGTGATCGCTATACCGATGCCACGCTCGCCTATCAGGGTGATGGTCGAAGTCTCGATCTGAACCTCATTGCTCAACTGAACAAAGTCGCTTCACAATCAACGACTCCAGACTTGACCATCCTGATTGACCTTCAGATTGAGATTGGACTGGGCCGCGCTCTTTCGCGCGAGGTTGAGTTGCAGGACAGCTCAGAGGGACGCTTTGAACGCGAAGAGATGGACTTCCATCGACGTGTTCGCGATGGCTACTTGCGCTTGTCTAAGGCCGAACCTGACCGTTTCTCAGTTGTTGACGGTAGCCTTTCAATCGACCTTCTGGCCACTGAAATTCTGAATAAAACTCTCAAATTTTTAAAACGACATAAGGTTCAGCAGTGACTTTTGCCAATATCATCGATCATGATCGCCAGAAAGAGGTTCTGCGACTGGCACTTAAAAATAATCGCCTCGCCCATGCTTACCTCTTCGAGGGACCAGAAGGTATCGGCAAAAAACTGATGGCTCTGGGATTGGCGCGTGCGCTCTTTTGCGAAGAAGGCGACGGTTGTGGCGAATGCGCAGCTTGCCGCAAGGTTGACCACCTGAACCACCCCGACCTGCATCTGCTTGCTGCAGAAGGGGCTCAAATTAAAATTGACCAGGTCCGTAAACTTCAACAAGATATTTCGTTACGTCCTCTAGAATCCAACGTCAGGATCTGTCTGATTGATGGGGCTGAAGCCCTCAATGCCGCAGCGGCTAATGCCCTGCTGAAAACCCTCGAAGAACCCCTCCCTGGGACGCTGATGATTCTACTCAGTTCAAAACCGGAGATGCTGCTCGACACCATCAACTCACGCTGTCAACGCTTACGCTTTAACCGCCTGAGCCGCACACGGCTGGCTGAAATTCTCGAACATCGTCTTGATTTGTCCGAGCAAGAAGCCCAGGTTATGGCTGCCTTGTCCAATGGCAGCTTCAAAAAAGCCTTTGGTGAGAACCGTAGTCTGTACCTGGACCGTCGTAAGCAGCTCCTGAAATCACTTATTTCACTATCCAATGGTTCGATTTTCCCCTTATTTGAGCTGGCGCAGGAGTTGGCGGACGACAAGGATAATCTTGCCGACATTCTCGATATTTTACAATCCTTCTATCGAGACCTGTTGCTGCTACAACACGGCCGCCCTGAAAATGAGCTCGTCAACATCGATTTACGCGAAACCCTTTTTGCTCAATCCCGCACCGAACAGGTCAGTGGTCTTTTAAAGAAACTTGAGGCCCTGGATCAGGCACGACTCCACCTGCAACGCAACGTCAACCGTCAACTCGCCATGGAAACAATGTTGATGGAGATGACTGCTGCATGACAACCTCAAAAGAGAGTTCATATATACATGGAAAATAAACGAATCGTTTCCGTCTCGTTTCAATGTGCTGGCAAACTTTTTGATTTTGATGCCACAAATCTGGAGCTTAAAAATAGAGACCAGGTCATTGTTGAAACCGAGCGTGGGAAATCTCTCGGCACCATCATTGGCCCGGTTCGAGAAGTGGCTGCAAGTGATTGTCAATCCAAACTCAAAGCCATCATGAGAAAGGCTGACAACCATGATATTGAGATGGCCGACAAAAACGCAGAACGTGAAGAAGATGCTCTAAGATTCTGCAAAAAACGGGTCAAAGAACGTACCCTGGAGATGAAGCTTGTCCGCGCCGAGTACCTGTTTGATGGATCTAAGATCGTCTTCTATTTTACGGCAGACGGACGCATCGACTTTCGAGAACTGGTCCGAGACCTGGCACAACACTTTCGCACCCGGATTGAAATGCGGCAGATCGGGGTCCGCGATGAAGCCAAAATGGTTGGGGGGTTGGGCTGCTGTGGTCGTGAACTTTGTTGCAGCAGCTACCTGCGCAGCTTTGCCCCAGTATCTGTCAAGATGGCCAAAGCCCAGGGGTTGGCTTTAAACCCAAGCAAAATCAGTGGTCAGTGTGGACGCCTGCTTTGTTGTCTCGGCTACGAATATGAGACATACAATGAGTTGCGCAAAAGCTTACCCAAATGTGGCAAGAAGTTGGAATTGCCTGATGGACCAGCAGAAGTCATTGGACTTAATGTGTTGGCACAAAAGGTTACAGTTGCCGACAAGGATGGTCGGCGCGAAATCCATATTGATGACCTTCATAAGCCACAGAAGACAGCGGAACCCGTTGAGCAACAAAAACCTTCCCGTCCTACCGCAAAAGCGGGTGAGCGTGAGAAGACGGTTAACGAAGAGTCAAAAGCTCCTCGTCGGCCGCGGCGGCGCGGTGGGCGAGGAAATGCACCGCGCAACCCGGAACAACAAGCTCAGGCGGAAAAGAAACAAACCGGCGAAAAGCCGAAACCTGTTATCGACAAACTGACGGAGAAGCCAGCTGAGCAAAAGAATGATGAGTCGAAATCCAGTCGCCCGCGGAGACGAAACAGACGGCGCCCGCGGCGGAATCCAGACCAAGTTCCGCCTCAGAGTCAAAATTAAATTTATTGCAAACTGTTTAATATCTAGAACTAAAGGAGGCCGTGATGGCCGAAAAATTTTACGTCACCACCCCGATCTACTATGTCAATGATGTCCCACACATTGGTCATGCCTATACCACCCTGGCTTGCGATGTCATCTCGCGCTACAAGCGCTCACGGGGTTTCGATGTATATTTTCTGACCGGGACCGATGAACATGGGCAGAAGGTTGAGACTGCTGCCAGCGCCAATGGTGAGACCCCCCTTGAATTGGCTGACCGCGTTGTCAAACGCTTTCAAGCCTTGTGGGAGAAGTTGAATATCAGCAACGATGACTTCATCCGCACAACCCAAGAGCGCCACAAAAAAACCGTCACAGAGCAATTTCTCAAGCTACAGGCGAAAGGGGATATCTACCTCGGCGAGTATGAAGACTGGTATTGCACCCCCTGTGAAACCTTCTGGACCGAGACCCAGCTCCACGACGGAAGTTGCCCGGACTGTGGTCGTGTTACAACCAAACTGAAGGAGGAATCCTATTTCTTCCGCATGAGCAGCTATGGCGACCAACTGATCAAACACATCGAAGACAATCCAGACTTTATTCAACCAAAATCTCGCCGTAACGAGATTATTTCGTTTATCAGCGAAGGCCTGCGCGACCTGTCTATTTCGCGGACCTCTTTCTCGTGGGGGATACCTGCGCCAGGCAACGAAAAGCATGTCATCTATGTTTGGTTTGATGCGCTGACCAACTATATCTCAGCACTCGGTTACCCTGACGACAAGGATGGCCTCTTCGAAAAATTCTGGCCCGTGAATGCCCATGTTATCGGTAAAGACATTTTGCGTTTTCACGCTGTCTACTGGCCGACCTTTCTGCTTGCGTCCGGGATTCCACTGCCTAAAAAAGTATTCGCCCACGGCTGGTGGACTGTCGAAGGGCAAAAAATGAGCAAAAGTCTGCGAAATGTTATTGAGCCGAATATGCTGGCAGATAAATACGGAGTCGACCCAATCCGCTACTTCCTGCTGCGCGAGGTTCCTTTCGGCCTTGATGGTGACTTCTCACACAGCTCATTGATTTCACGTATCAACTCCGATCTAGCCAACGATCTCGGCAATCTCCTCAGCCGCTCAACCGCGATGCTAGGTAAATATTTTGATGGCGTGCTTCCCGCTCCAGGGCCAGGTGATATGGTCGACCAGGCATTTACTGAGCGCTTCAGCCTGGCCAATGAAAAGATCGACAGCCTCTACAAAGACATGGCTTTCAACAAAATCCTGCAAACGATCTGGGAGCTGATTTCGGCCGGCAACAAATATATCGACGAAACTGCACCCTGGGCTCTGGCCAAAGACCCCGAACAACAACAACGTCTGGGCACAGTTCTCTATAACCTGCTTGAGGGGCAGCGCCTGATCGCTCTTCAGCTCACCCCATTCATGCCGGAGACTGGTGCGAACATTCTGACACAACTGGGTGTCGACCCTGAATCGACCCTGAAGGACAATGACAACTGGGGTGAGCTTGCAGCCGGGACAAAAATAGCGAAAGCGCCCCCCCTCTTTCCGCGCATTGAGACAAATGAATAATACGCTGGGACTGAATGAATGACCGACAAGTTGCTCTCTCTGATCGATACACATGCACACCTTGACAACGATCAGTTCAAAACCGATCTGGATCAGGTTCTCAAGAACGCTGACGAAGCTGGGATCAAACAGATTCTGACGATCGGTTGCGACCTGAAGAGTTCGGCTGAAAGCATTGTTCTGGCTGGCCGTTATTCCGGCATCCATGCCGCGGTTGGAATCCATCCTCACGATGCCCAGGAAGCAACGGCTGAAGGACTTGCTCTGCTTGAATCTTTAATGGCAGCTCCTAAAGTCGTAGCTGTCGGAGAGATCGGCCTTGATTATTACCGAAATCATTCGCCCCATGATCAGCAACTCGACGCTTTTCGCATGCAGATCAGACTAGCCAAGACGTTCAATAAACCGATTATAGTTCACGACCGCGACGCCCATGATGATGTGTTGCAAATTCTACAAGAAGAGCAAGCCGAGCAGGTTGGCGGTGTGCTGCACTGCTTCAGTGGCGATCTGGAAATGGCTCGTGCCTGTATCGATCTTGGCCTTTACCTTTCATTTACCGGCAACATTACCTACCCGAAAAATGAGGGCCTGCGCGAAGTCGTCGCTGGCATCCCGATCGGCCGGGTGCTGATCGAAACGGACTGCCCCTACCTTGCCCCCCTCCCCTACCGGGGGAAACGGAATGAACCGGCTTATGTAAAACTAACAGCAGAAAAAATTGCTCAGATCAAAGGTTTGTCGCTTGAGGATGTCGCGCGTATTACAAATCGTAACGCACATGATTTGTTCGGAATCGGGTTGATCAACCAGCAGACCAAAATTGCGTACAGGATCCGCGATTCGCTTTACCTGAATATCACCAATCGCTGCACAAACAGCTGTATTTTTTGTCCCAAATTTGATGATTTTGTGGTCAAAGGTCATGAGCTAAGACTAGACCATGAACCAGATTTCGATGAGTTAAAATCAGCCATAGGCAATCCGAAGGCCTATGATGAAATTGTCTTCTGCGGCTATGGAGAGCCCCTGTTACGCCTCGAACTGATCCTTGAACTAGCGACTTGGCTAAAAGAACAAAAGGTGCGGATACGGATCAATACAGACGGTCAGGCCAATCTGGTCTACGACCGAAATATCCTGCCAGAGCTAGCAGGCAAAATTGATGCTGTGTCTGTCTCCCTCAACGCTTCCAGTGCTGAACAATATCAGCAACTCTGTCCATCTAAATTCAACAGACAAGGGTATCAATCCGTCAAAGATTTCCTAAGATTGGCTCCTGACTACATCTCGGAGGTTACGGCAACGGCGGTCTCCTACCCTGGAGTGGATATCGAAGCCTGTCGTAAGGTCGCTGAGGATCTTGGGGTCAAATTTCGCGTCAGGGAATATAACGAAGTCGGTTGAGGCAACTCGCTCTAAAGGTCTTGGTATATGTCGGAAAACAAACACGACTATAGTTGTCCAGTAGGACAGGAGAACTGCAGGGCTATCAATGCCATCTCCAATCTGCAGCTACGGACCACTGAGCTTGAGACTCAAGTCCAGACCGATGCCCTCACCGGGTTACTCAATTTTCGTGGTTTCGAGGAACGACTCGAGCAGGAGATGGAACGTACTCGCCGCCTTGAAGAACCAACCAGCCTCATAATGATCGATATCGATCACTTTAAGCAGGTCAACGATACCCACGGTCACGATGTTGGCAATCAGGCATTGATTCACATTGCCGGTCTTTTACGCCAGACGTTGCGTAAACTTGATATCCCTTGCCGCTTTGGCGGCGAAGAGTTTGCATTAATTCTCCCCTCAACACGACTGGCCCCTGCTGTTCAGGTTGCCGAACGCATCCGCGTCCTGATTGAAAGAATGCCCATCAAGGTTGGTCGTAAAAAAATCGCGATGACCATCAGCCTTGGAACGACAAGTTTCACTCCAATAGATACCCTGTCTCCTACAGAGTTCCTTAAAAGTGCAGATACTTACCTCTATCAGGCGAAACACACCGGACGTAACTGCACCTGCCACCCTCCGATCGATCTCAGCACAGAAAAAGCAGCGGTCAGTTCGAAAGAACGCCAGGACTTATTTGCTGCATTTGGCAGAAAAGAACCATAAAAAAAGGAGCAGCCTCTTCAAGACCGCTCCTTTTTTTATCTTCAAATCATGCAATCCTTCAGTTTTCAGCCACCAAGAATCTTTGCCTTGCGCTCTTTGAGGATTGCCGCATGGCGCGACTCTTCTTCAGCCAGCCAGGAAAATGCCTTTTTGCCCTCATCTCCCTGAGCATGTAACGCGGCCATTTGGAAATATGCTGCAAATTTCTCTTCAGCTTCGATCGCCAAATCAAGAGCCTTGACATCTCCCTCCTTACTGACAAGAGCAGCCTCAACAGCTTCTGCAGAGGGGAAGACCTCAGTATCATTGAAACGGCGCAAATAAGGGAGAAATTCTTCCTCGCCCTCCCAGAAAGCGCCAACATCATATTGAACCACCAATTTTTCCAGGGTTTTCAAATGACCGACCTCATCTTGCGCCAGCATGGCAAAAAGTTCGCGGGCAAGTTGAGTATGAGCTTTTCCGACCATTGCCGAATAAAAACGATGGCCATTTTTTTCTACTTCCATTGCGGCCCGAATCACTTCAAACCCGCTGAAACTTTCTGTCCCTGACATAAATTATCTTCTCCACTCATTCTAATAATTGGATGTTATCGGGGCCCAAACTACCTTGAGTATCAGTTTTTGTCCAGAACAGAGGCGAATCTATGATCCCATCAAAACTATTGACTCAATAGATTCTTCAATGTTCCCTCCAGCAATTTCTGCATCTGCTGAGTCTTCTGATCAGCAGTTGGACCTTCTATATTCTTTTGCAGTTGCCGGCTCAGTTCCTTCATTAGCCCCTCTTTCATCTGCGCTTTAGCTCCCTTGGAATCTAGAGTTAACCGCGGACTTGAGTAATCTCCCTTGACTTTGAGCGGCAAAAGGCTCCAGCCCTTTTCATCCTTTAATAAAGGGATCCCTTTGGCACCAGCACCTGACTTCGCCATAAATTCTGGAGATATGCGGGTCTCGAGAGACATATTCAACGGACCATCCAATGAGAATGACCCTTGAGGTGAGATTGAAACTTGGCGACTTGACAATTGGGCATCAATACCCCCTTGCCGACCTTTCAGCCCATAATTCCCAGAAAACTTACTGAAACCGAGGACCTTCAGTTCAGGGTTGACCAGAAACTGTGAAAGTTCAGCCAGTAGCGGACTTCCTTTGATTTCACCATCCCTGAGATCGAAGGTACCTTGGGCATTTAAGGCCGAGAGGAAATCCTCAATTCCAACATTGCCGCTGAAGTTGCTATCGACCATGAGCTGTCCACTAATACTCCCTTGCGCCTCCGGCAATAACGTTTCTGCCAAAACGAAGAGATCAATCCCGGTCATCACTATATGTCCACGAATAGGAATTTGTCCTTTAGAAAGATCTGTCTCCCCGGTCAGAGTAGCAGAACCTCCTGCGAGTCCGGCGGTTAGGCTTCTTAGGGCAAGGAGTCCATTGTGTAAAGTGAATTGCCCCTGAACCTTTTCGAACTGCAAACCCTGATAGGAGAGTTGCGAAAGTTGGAGGCTGCCATGCCCATCAAAAGGAAGCTTGAACATTTCAGTTTGCGCAGCGCTTGCACTCACTTTATCTCGACTGACAGAACCAGGCGCCACAGCCCCCTTTCCAGCTGAGTCCTTGACAGTCTTTGCCTCTGAAACACTGGCTGAAAGTCCTCCCTTTGGGGGATAGAGTGCATCAAGGTTTAACTTCTCACCTGAAACCATCAGCGTTAAATAGGGTAAGGATGAATCGGTCTTAGATCCATCCAAAGTGACCGCTAAAACTTGACCATTAAGGTTGACCTGCAAATGATCTCCGCGAATACGGTTTGCGGAATAACTTAACTCGCCATTGAGTGCCGGACGCAAACCACCAATGCTTGACTGAAGATCGATAATTTTAATTGTTGCTTGCTGTATAACGCTTAGATCAACAGGCCTTCCTTCAATGTTCAGGGTTGCGTCCAGGCTTCCGGCAAGCGCATACGCAACAGCTTGCTCACGCATTTCGAGGGGGATAAGAGCTGATATCTCACGTAAATCTGGGACTTTCACGCTGGCTTCACCAGCAACTTGCAAGGGATCCGCGAGTAGAATTTTACCTTGATACCCAATTTGAACACCATCGATGTCAACAATTATATTTTTAACTTCAACAACCTGATCTGATGGGCGATATAAGAGATCCTGGTCCAGTGTGACCCGTACTCCTTTCCAGTGGATTGCGCCCAGTTTTATATCCAACTGATCAACAACAACCTGCCCCTTTGCAGCAATACCTGCAGATTGTTTACTGATCTGGAGTTCCGCAGAGAGTAAACCTTGCTCAAGGGGACCTGGCAAAAACTTCTGAATATATGGCAAGAAAGGGACAAGATTAAGTTGACTGCCATGAACCTGCAGTGACTGAAACCCGTTGACAATATCAAACTGGAGTTCCATCGAGACAGGAGCATCATTCAGGTTAGCGACAAAAGTAACCGGAAATGGCTGTGTTAGTGAAAATTTTTCGATATTGACATCTAGCTGTTCTAGGCGATAGCGATAGGGTGACTCCTGGCTCAACTTGCGATCAATGAACTGGAGCGTCCCCCCCTGTAAGGTCAGTGCCTTGATGAACAGAGGAATCGCACCGAAGGGTTCTGGCTTTGGTGCAACCGTCCCCGTGTCGTCAGGGATAACCGCAGCAGCCTGGATAGAGAACAGGTCGTCAATATTCAAACGACCATCAATCTCGCGGACCAAACGTAATTGCGGCTCTTTTATAAGAATCCGCCCGAGATATAGTTCTCCACGGAGAAGTCTCCAAAGATCGTATGAAAGCTCAAGATTTTCAGCAGAGAGAAGAAGGTCTTGCTCATCCTTAGATCGAATCGACAGTTTTGTCAGCCTGATCCCCGACAAAAATCCAATATCAACAGTCCCCAGACTCACCTTGCGATGCAGCGATTTTTCTAGCCCCGACTTCACCAGAGAATGAACTCTGTCTGGGGTGACGTAGACCTTTACCAGAAGAATAACCAGGGTCAAAAACAGAACACCGACAACGGCAAATCCTAACAACAGTTTTTTCCAGCCGGTCATAGGGTCCCTCCCTAGTAAACATCTAACCTCAACAAACAGCCTTGGACCAAGACAGTTTAATCCTGATACTCATAATTATCATCATTTTTTCATAGTATTGATTTGCACCGAAGCCGGCCCTCATCTATAATTCAATCATTAATGCATTCTAAATACTTAGCTGTTCAGCAAAATTAGATACAGGGGAGCAATGTGATCCGCATTTTTGTTGATGACCTGATGGAAGGGATGATTCTCGCCAACGACCTGGTAACCCCCAAGGGGAGGTTTATCCTGGCTGAGGGTGCAATCCTGCAGTCAAATCATCTTAAAATTTTGAAATCCTGGGGGATAACCGAAGCTGAGATTGTAGATGACAGTTACTCTGCGAAGCCGGAGCCTAAGCTCGAGGTTGATGAAAAGAGTGCTAGAACGGCAGAGGATTTTCTCCGTCAGAAATTTGCAGTCGTAGACCTTGAACATGAGATGCTGGCTGAGCTTTTTCGGCAATCTCATCTGCACCTGTCACGAAGAGTAAATGAGGGTTTTACACTGCCAGCACTCCTTCCTCTCTCTCCCCCGACTGAACTGGATACGAGTCGCACCAGCGCAGCTCAATTGATTCGCGGGGAGATTCAGCTTGTCTCGCTGCCGAATGTTTACACCCGGATTGTTGAAACTCTTAATTCTGCTCGTGCATCTTCAAACCTGGTCGCCGACATCGTCAGTAAAGACTCAAGCCTCTCTTTGCGACTACTGCGTCTAGTCAATAGTGCATTTTATGGTTTCCCTGCAAAGATTGATTCAATCAGCCGCGGGATTACGCTCCTCGGGACCAATGAGTTAACCACCCTGGCAATTGGGATCTCAGTGGTGCGCATGTTTCAGGACATCCCTGAAAACCTGATCGATATGGAGACATTCTGGAAACATTCAATTCGTTGTGGGCTCTTTGCCCAGGTTCTCGCTAGTCACAAGGTGGGGCTTTCTGAGGAGAAACTTTTCGTTGGAGGCCTGTTGCACGACATTGGCCGGTTGGTAATGTTACGTAAGATTCCTGGAAAATATATCCATGCTATCCTGATGTCGCGTGAAGAGCAGATCCCGCTCTACCGGGCGGAGCAAAGACTTCTTCATTGTGATCATGCAGAAATTGGTCGCATGCTTGCCAAAGAATGGCATTTAACGACCGCTTTAACCCAAATGATCGGCGGACATCACAGCCCTGCGATGGATCGTTTTCCGATGGAATCCTGTATTATCCACGTAGCAGATCTGCTCGCACATGCCTGCGGTGATGAACTGCTGATGACCACTCAAATTCCACCTCTGCATGCCAAGGCCTGGGAGACAATCGGTCTTTCCCCCAGCATTCTGGGTCCAACCATCCAACAGGTCGACCGTCTATTTCATGACATCGTTCGCGTTTTTCTTGACAGTACTCCCACTGTCGCCTGAAGAGTTTATTTTTGTGAGGTAGCCCGTGCCCGATTTATTGAAAAAAATCAGTCTGCTCGAACATGAATTAGCCCGCCTGACCGAGGAGAGGCGCTTCGCCATGACAACTCTGGAAATGGCAGCCAGCTTGCTAACTTTCGAGTCCGGCCCAAACGAACAAACAGAACAAGAACAAACTTTAAGCGAAACAGCCAGCAAGATTCTCTCACTGTTGAGCTTCGCAGGACTCTGCTTTTATTTAATCAATGAAGATGACGCATCTTTCTCACCGGCGTACTGCGAACCTGCAGAGTATCAACCAGAGTTTGAAATCATCGTCGATCAATTGATCGAAGACCAGACCTTTGCTTGGGCGCTTGGTAGAAACAAGGCCGTACGGGTTGAAATCAATAATCCGCCGCGGACCCTGCTGTTACACTCAATAACCACAACGTCCAGAACGCGCGGGATGTTTATCGGGATTCCGATGACCGTTGATGATGATTTTGAATCACCGCTGCCGCTATTGACCCTTATTTTACATTCTTGTGCAAACATTCTCGAAAGTTACGAACTTTATCACCGTATGCGCCAGTTCAACCGCAAGCTTGAATTAAACGTTGCCGAACTGAAACAACGCTCCGAGGAGCTACAACTCTCTCGTGAAGCCAGTCGAAATGCCTGTCGCGAAAAAAACATTCTCATCGCTTCGCTTGAGAAGCAAGCTCTGAAACTAACCCAAGAGATTAACGCACTTTTCAATACCAGGCTGAACGACGACCAAGCAGAATGCGCAGACAAACTCAAAACACTTATCTCCCAGATTCTGAGTGAAGTCACCACCTCACCAGAACAGTAAATCTGCCCTATTCAAGAAAGCACTCCTCATTGCTTTATACAAATCACAGCACAAAAGTATTTTTTTTGACTCGCGTCAAAGTTTACGCCCAATCAATCTGTTAGGCTTACAACTATCTCAACCAGAGGTCCCTATAAAAAAACAGACCGCTTGACGGTCAATCCCCTTTCCAGGAGGTAGTTCATGTTTTGTTACCAGTGCGAGACTGCAGCTCAAGGCGTAGGTTGTGACAAGGTTGGTGTTTGTGGCAAGCAACCAACAACGTCTGATTTGCAGGATCTTTTGATCTATGCCGTTAAAGGCGTAAGTTTCTGGGCTCATCAAGCCCGTCAAAAAGAGGTAAGTTCCAACGAGATTGACCAGTTCGTCATTAAAGCACTATTCACGACGGTCACCAATGTTGACTTCGCTGACGACTCAGTCTCTTCAGTTATCGTTGAGGCTATTGCCTTACGCGAAAAAGCTCGCAATCTTTTCGAAAATGCCAACGGCGCAGCCTTCAGCGGTACCGTCCCGGAAGCGGCTCAAGCCTGGGAATTCCCTGCTGACCGCTCTGCGCAACTTGCACTTGCTCAACTGCACGGCATCAAAGACGCCAAGCTCGATGCAGACCTACAATCGATGCGCAGCACCATCCTCTTCGGCATGAAAGGTTACGCTGCCTACGCCGACCACGGCATCATCCTCGACCGTGAAAGTGAAGAGATCTACGCATTCACCCACAAAGCGCTAACTGATTTGCAGGATGACAGCCTCGGCCTGATGGATCTTGTAGGATTGGCCATGGAATGTGGTCGGATCAATCTTGTCACCATGGAGTTGCTCAACAAGGCCCACACCGATCGCTACGGCCACCCAGTTCCAACGTCTGTTCAACTTGGAACAGCGGCCGGTAAGGCGATACTCGTTTCTGGTCACGATCTGCGTTTTCTTGAAGAGCTCCTCAAGCAAACCGAAGGCAAAGGGATCAACATCTACACCCACGGCGAGATGCTTCCTGCTCACGGCTATCCTGAACTGAAAAAATTCAGCCACCTGGCTGGAAACTGGGGCGGCGCCTGGCAAGATCAGCACAAAGAGTTTCAGAGCTTTCCTGGTGCTATTATCTTCAATACCAACTGCATTCAGAAACCTGCAGACAATTACAAGGATCGTCTCTTCACCTGGGATCGCGTCCAGTTCCCCGATGTCAAACATATTGATGGCTGGGATTTCTCAGAGGTCATCGATTGCGCCCTCGCACATGAAGGCTTTGCCGATGCTCCCGGCCAAGAGATTCTTACCGGATTTGGTCACAATGCAGTTCTTGGTGTAGCAGACAAAGTCATCGAAGCGGTTAAAGCAGGCGACATAAAGCATTTCTTCCTGGTCGGTGGCTGTGACGGCGCCAAAAGCGGCCGTAACTACTATACTGAATTCGCTGAGAAAGCTCCTAAGGATACCGTCATTCTGACTCTGGCTTGCGGTAAGTACCGCTTCAACAAAATGGAGTTCGGCGACATCGGCGGCATTCCTCGCCTACTCGACATCGGACAGTGCAATGATGCCTACTCAGCCGTGCAGATCGCGGTGGCCCTGGCTGATGCCTTTGAATGCGGCGTCAATGACCTGCCGCTCTCTTTTATTCTTTCCTGGTACGAGCAGAAAGCGGTGGCGATCCTTTTGACCCTGCTTCATTTGGGAATCAAAGATATCAAGATCGGCCCAAGCCTGCCGGCATTTATTACGCCGAACGTACTGAACTTCCTGGTCGAGAATTTCAACATCGGCCCAATCACTACCGCTGAAGCGGATCTCAAACAGATCCTCGGCTAATCGGTCAAAAATAGTACAAAAAAATGGCGAAGCCGGTTGGCTTCGCCATTTTTTGGACTTACACTCAACGACAACTGCCTATTCTTCTAAATCTAAAGCCGTACGATACAATCGTTCAGAAAAACCGTAGATTGTCTGCCCATTGATAACAGCCAGGGGAACTCCCTTGCGTTTATCGAGTTGTTTCTTACGCAATGCCGCGGCCTTATCCTTTTCGATATCATAACTTACGAAGGGGATCCCGTTTGCCGTTAGAAAAGCTTCCGCTTTGCGACAATATGGGCACCAACTGGTGGTATACAGCTCCACAGAGCGAGAGTTTTCGGTAATCGCCTCTGCGCCAGAAACATTCAGAATACAAACCAAAATCAACAATAAAATTTTCATAAATAATTTTTGTTTCATAGATAACCCAGGTTTCCCTCAATGAAATAGTGATTTATCGACACAATAGCTTCAACAAAAGCCACATGTAGGCTGTTTATCCATCCAAACTTCAATAAAAAAGGACAGCTAAAAAGCTGCCCTTTAAGGGTGACCAATGAGCCCTAATCTTTATCTTGCCGTTCCCGTCCGAGCCCCTCGAGTAAAGCATCTATCTCACTCGTTTCACTCATCTCCCAAGTCCATAAACTATGCGGAAGTTGATTGATCAGACGTATCCGCTCAACCGCAGAAAGTTCTTGGAACAGGCGACTCTGCTTGACTTGTTGCCAGCCCTGCCAACTGATGCTCGGATGAAGAAGAACGGTCATGCATACCTCCGGTCGACCAATGAGAGTTGATCAACACGATTAAAGTTTTCGCACGGATACCCAGCCAAAGTCACCAATTCAGGACCCTATCCATTCAGGACCCTATCCATTCAAGACAAATTGTTCACCCAGCTTCATCAGTTCATCCAAGTCGGCCGGGCTACCAGATTCGCCATAAAGACGCACAACGGGTTCCGTTCCGGACTTACGGAAAAGCATCCAGGATCCATCCTCAAATAGATATTTACTCCCATCGAGGGTGATCACTTCACGAATTTTACGACCGCCGATTTGCGCAGGCGGATTTTTGAGTCGCTCACTGATACCTTCAGCCAGGTCACCGGCCAGGCGTAAATTGGTGCGCCGCGTATAGACCGCACCAACTCGGTGATAAAGGTCAGCTAAAAGCTCACCTAGATTTAGTCGTTCAACAGCGACCATCTCTGCGACCAGCAGACAGGCCAGAATGCCGTCCTTTTCAGGGACATGTCCACGTATAGTCAAACCAGCACTCTCTTCACCGCCGATTAAAATTTTATTTGCGGCGATATATTCACCAATAAATTTAAAGCCGACCGGGGTTTCAAGGACCTTAACCCCATGATGAGCAGCGACAGCATCAATCAAGTGGGAGGTCGCAACACTTCGAGCAGCATCACCCTTTTCACCGCGACGACGAATCAGATAGTCAAACAACAGCGCAAGGATGTAATTAGGTTCAATATAGCGACCGTCACAATCAACGATGCCAAAGCGGTCTGCATCCCCATCGGTTGCAAGCCCAAGCATAATCGAAGCATCGTTCTTAACCAGATCAATAAAGTCGCCAATATGAGCCTCTGCGGGCTCTGGGGGTTCACCACCAAAGTAGGGGTCGACTTTGTCATTAATAGAAACGATGTCAACCCCTGCGTCACGCAGAATTCGATCAAGATAGCCGCGGCCAGATCCATAGAGAGGATTCACCGCGATCTTCATCCCCGAATCAGCAATCGCTTTGAGATCAACCAGCTGACTGATCTGAGCGAAATAATCAGGTGCCGGATCGATCTCGACAAAAAGACCCTGCTCCTCAGCATCGTTAAGCCACATCCCCTTGTAGCAGATCTCACCTTGCAAGGCATTAGCTCGATTTTCAATATCCTGAGTAGTTTCAGGTAACGCAGGGCCACCCCAGGCAGGAGAAAATTTGATGCCGTTATAGTCATAAGGATTATGGCTGGCAGTGAAATTTATCGCCCCAGCGGCCTTGCGCTGTAAGAGCGCATGAGCAATGACCGGAGTCGGTGTGTCGCGGATACAAAAATAAGCCCGAATACCCGACCCTGCTAAAACCCGTGAAGTTTCGCGAGCGAAATCACGACCCATAAAGCGCGCATCATATCCAACAACCACGCCCCGGTCCGCAACCCCTTCGGCGCGTAGATGATCTGCTATCGCCTGCGAAACAATGCGAACATTTTCAAGGGTAAAGCTGTCGCACAGAATGCCACGCCACCCCGAGGTACCGAAAGTAATACGATTCATCTTTTCCCTCCAACAGTGCCAGCTAGATTCAAACTATTTTTTTTCATCGTCACCATTCATATTTTCATTCTAAATCCAGTAATTGATCCAAACATCAGTCAGTTTATCCAAGGGAAACGCCAGCAGAATATTTACCCCAGTTGGACAAAGCATGACAAATGTACCACAGAGATAAGAGTTATTCTTCTTCTCCCATCGAAGGTCCCTTATAATCGTCAATATGCAGAGCATAAGGACAGTCAGCGGGCAAAATGCCTGCTGCGATAAGTTCCGGGGTCAAGCGTTGGCAGTCAGATCTGACTTTATCGCGGTCAGCATAAACCCGACACAGACCTGTCTCAAGATCAAGTTGGTCGCAAGGTTTTTTAGTGTAGAAAATTCTCCCGTCAAAATCTATTTTCTCATAACAACAACGGCTACATTGTTCACAAAGGCTCTCCCATTGCGGTAGAGTTAGTTCTTCGAGTTTTTTATTATATTGATTCATCCCGACAGCCTAAACAATCCAGCAAACAGGGTCAATCAGATCAAACATCTTCGGATGATTAAAAAATGAAAAAAGCATTGACTCGAGGGCGGGTTCTTGTGTATTAGTAGCCGTTCTGAACACGAAGAGACACACAATATCGGAGGAATTAACGATCATGCAGTGCCAAACCGTACTAGCTGGTACCGAATGTACTTTCTGGAAAAAAGCTGGCTGCGCCGCACCAGGTGGAAGCTGTCAGGTTATTGTCGAAGAATGCAATGGTTGCGAACGTATCGCCAAGGGAACTATTGGTGATGTCTGCACCGCATTTCCAAGCCCATCTGCCAAGTGGAAAACTGGCCTATGTAACTATGCAACCCACCGCAAAGTTGACATTAAGGTTGATGACGTTCGCGTCAATCCACTTAAAGCCGCCAAGCGTGCCCAGGCGAACAAAAAGAAATAATCAGTTCGAAAAAAATCTGTATCAAAAAAGCCTCCAATCTTCTGGAGGCTTTTTTGTTTTTTTGATTGGACTCATTCTACATCAGTTCCATCCCAAAACAGTCCAAATTAAAGGAACAAACAAAGCCGTTGCCAAGCCATTCAACCCGATCGCAAGACCAGAAACTGCTCCTGCCAAGCGATCAACTTCCAACGCCCTTGCAGTCCCTATTCCATGACTTGCTGTCCCGATTGCTAGCCCAACCGATGTCGGTTTATAAATCCCTACCAGTCGACAGAATTCAGGTCCACAGATTGCCCCTATACAACCGGTTAAAATAACTAAAGCCGCAGTAAGCGGTGCTATCCCTCCGATTTTCTCACTGATACCGATCGCAATCGGAGTCGTCACCGACTTGGGGACAAGGGATAGAACAACCTCTTGACTCGCTCCCAAAACCCAAGCGGTCCCTGCTGCCGAAACAATCGATGCCAGTGCTCCGACACAGACCCCGGCCAGAATCGGTAGCTTACGTTTCAAGACCTGCTCACGCCGTTGCCATAAGGGCAATGCCAGAGCGACAACCGACGGCCCGAGCAAAAACATAACCAGGTCACCACCCTTGGCATAATTGGCATAAGAGATATGACTCAGCTTCAGCACAGAGATGATGACGCAACTTGAAACCAGAACCGGATTTAGCAAGATAAATCCGCTCCGGCGGTAGAGCAACTCAGCAACTCTGAAAACGGACAGAGTTAAAACAATCCCGAATAAGGGTGTCGAAACAAGCCCAATCACTCCTTCCCTCCCAAGAGCTGTTCGGCCCAACCCGTTACTGCCATAACGACGAAAGTACTAACAACTGTCCCGACGATAATTGGCAACCACTCTCTAGAAATCAGATCAAAGTAGAGCATGACGCCAACTCCGGCAGGGACAAAAAAGAGGGTCATATACCTGAGAAGCAAGTCTCCTGCTTCGGTGATCGACTCTTCCTTGACCACACCAACAGTCAACGCCAACAGAAGCAAGGCCATACCGATGACATTCCCAGGAATCGGCAAGTCTAATGCACGGGTGATTACCTCACCTGCGAACTGAAAACCCAAAAGTAAAACCAAACCCTGCAGCACAAGCACCTCCTCCGGTTGAAATATAACCAACTCTGATCAGGATTTTAGCCCTTCGACAACCGCAGAAACCTCATCTCTAATCTGCTTGGCAGCAGGATCGGTCTCAAGCATCAGAAATTGTTGAAACCAATTCATCGCATCATCATTGCGATCAAGGTCCATACAAATATTGCCCAAAGTCAAACAAGCAAAGGTTAATCCGGGATCAAACTCTATGGCTTGCTGACAATGCTTTTCGGCATGAATCAGATCACCGCTATCGTAGTAATACTCCCCAAGATTCAGATGGGCCTGAGCATCTTCAGGATCAAGTTCCAAGACTTTGCGATAGCAAGCCAAAGCTTCTACCTCCTGACCCAGAGAATCACAAACGTCACCCAGAGCATTCAGTGCAAAGCTCGATTCAGGGTTTACCTTAAGCGCTCTCCTGCAAGCTTTTTCAGCCAATTGCGGTTGCTCAAGCGAGACATAAACCAGAGCCTGGCTGACCCAGGCATCATCCTCTTCCGGATCGAGCTGAACAATCCTCTGATAGCACTCAAGCGCTTCATCCATACTGGCACCCTCGAGGAGAAGATCACCCAAGGCATAAAGCAGATCGATATTATCCGCATCCTTTTTGCGCGCCTTGCGTAAACATTTTAGCGCAGTCTGTGACTGCCCTTCCTCAGACAAAGCCTCGCCAAGTAACAAGCAAAGCTCAACACTGTCATCACACAGAGATTCTGCCTCTCGTAAGAAAGGCAGGGCCTGTTTATACTCACCCTCTTCGACTAGACGACGGCCTTTGGCAAGCAATTCATTGAGACGATCCATATTTAGTTCTCCAATTCGGCCGCAGAGCAACGTACAACTTCAACCCTGAATCCGTCAGGATCGGTCAAAAAATAAAATTTCGTCTTCCCTGCAGTCAGCCCCTTTAAGGCAGTCGGATTCAAACCCAACTCGGTATGGCGCTGATGTGAGTCCTCAAGATCTTCGACGCAAACGGCCAAGTGAGAGTAACCATCACCAATCAGATAAGGATCTTTCTGATCATAATTGTAAGTCAACTCAAGTTCGAACGGAAGGCCGGGGCAAACCAGATAACTCAGAGTAAACTTGGCGTCAGGAAAATCTTTTTTCCGGCCGATTTCAAAACCGAAAGCCTTACGATAAAACTCCTCAGAAGCTCGAAGATCAAGAACCCGGTAACAAATATGGATCATCGGATATTTCATTATTACTCCTCTCGAAAACATGAACAATTCTAGAGTGATTGACAGCCTGTGTCCGCCTCATTATAGTTGGCGGTCATGAGAGCTATTTTTATTTCAGATGCGCACTTGCGCCACCCACAGGATCAAAACTACCAAAATCTGCTCAACTTTCTTGAGCAGCAACAGGGTAACCTCGACGCCTTATTTCTGCTAGGGGATATTTTCGAATTCTGGATCGGCTATCGTTCAATCGTTTTCTCGGAACACCTGCCGTTACTCTGTCGGTTACAACAACTCTCCGACAACGGGTGCCAACTCTTTTATGTCGAAGGAAATCACGACTTCAACCTGGGCTCTTTCTTTACCGATACCCTGAAATGTACGGTGATCCCGGATCAGCAGATCGTCACTCTCGGCAAGCAGAAAATATTTATCTGCCACGGCGACCTGGCGAACCCTCAGGCTAAAAGTTACCGATTGATGCGTGCTTTCTTGCGCAGTAGCTTCCTCAAGTTTCTATCCAAAATTGTTCCACCCGGCCCAACCTGGCGCTTCGGAAATTTCCTCTGTGATCTCAGCCGCAAAAAGAAACATCACCATTACGACCCCTCCCCTGTTGTCATACCCTATGCCAAAAGATCTCTAGCCCTAGGGGCTGACAGCTTCGTCTGTGGTCATTTTCACTACCCACTAAGAACGTGCATTGATGAGGGACAGGTTGTTGTCCTAGGGGACTGGATTAAACAATTTTCCTACCTTGAGATGGTTGATGGTGACTATGAGCTGAAAACCCTTTCAGCCTCTTCAGCCTCAGACTCCACAACAGTGGTTGAGCACTGATCGACCAAGGTCTTCAGACTCATCGCAGCCAAGTTTTCGCGACCGGCACAAGAGAATTTCGCCAAAACCTCACTCGCGATCCCGACCTCTTGCAGATCACTTAAATGCAACACCTCTTCCCCCTTGCTACGCAAATCCTCAAGAATGCCAACAATAGTCATCGAATCGGCGGCACGGCCTAATTGATACCTTCTAAGATTCGTATTACGAACACAAATTTCGCTAACGTAACCAAGACCAACCAACTCAGTCAAAATGTGGCCACAGAGTCGCGGAGGGATGCCTAACCGCAATGCTAGACGCTCTTTCCCCAAGGGTTTCTTTGCGTGATAAAAACGACTGGCTAAAAAAACAAGCAGGATCAAGGTAACACGCTCGTAACTGTTCCGGCTTACCTCGTAACCGTGCAGATCACGACCACCGCTCTGGAGATTCTGACGCGCGTAAGTAAATTCCAGGCCGAGTAGCACAATGCTCCAGGAAATATAGACCCAGATCATGAAAATTGGTAGCGCCGCCATGGTTCCATAAATGGCGTTATACTTGGCCACTCCGACTTGAAAATTGACGTAGCTCCACTGGGCCAACTGCCAGAGCGTCCCTCCAAGCATCCCACCGGCTATAGCTGCCGGCCATTCAACTCGCGTGTTTGACATAAAAACGTAGAGGATAGCGAACGCAATCCACATCAGCAAATAAGGCCCCATCTTAAAGAGGGTCAATATCAGGTTGCCGACGACCTCCATATCTATCAGACGCTGCACCAACCGATTGCTGGTTAACGATGATGTCATCGACATTGCCGAGATCATTAACACTGGCCCAACCATCAAAACAGAGAGATAATCTGAAAAACGCCTGATCAACGGACGCATTCCTTTGACGCCCCAGACATGATTAAAACTATCCTCGATATTTGACAGCAGCGATATAACAGCTACCAGCAAAAAGAGCAGCCCAAATACTCCAAGCTTACCAACTTGAGTGTTATTGACGTACGAAAGAATCGAAGTAACAACTTCTTGAGAACCGACATTTAACTTTTCAAGGATTAATGGCTCGAGAGAGTTCTGAACACCAAAGGCTTTCAACAGGGCAAAGGTCAAAGCCAGCAGCGGAACAATGGCAAGGAGAGAAGAATAGGTCAATGCAGAGGCGCGCATCATACAACGATCTTGCAAAAAATCATGGATGACCAGAGCCGCAGTCTGTAACTGTCGCAAAAGGAAGGCCTGCACAGGATTGAGCTGTCGAGGATCTTGATGCCAAAGTAAACGGTGCCAACTATTTTTTACTCGCAGGATACGGCTATCGGTCGATTGCGCCATGGGGAGTTCCTATCAGGGTCGGTTATCAATTATGCAGTTTAAAACTTTGAAAGATCAACATCAGATGTAGATTCAACTAAATTATCATCAATGTCAGTAAGTTCAGCTTGCTCGGTATTCTTCTCTGAGGCCGAGCCTCAGGTTTTTCTACCATAAACGCAGCCTTAGATGTGATCCGCAATGTTGTGCAGAAGGCAGCACAGGAACAAGTGCGGCCGCGATGACAATTTCAACCCTCTATAAGGTCGCCAGCAGATCACCGAAACCGCAGACACGCGAATCGAAAGCTAGTTGCCATAACCAGCAGCATAAGCTGCCTCATGCGCCCAGACTCCGTGCTCCACGAGTTGCCAGTTTGATGATTTCACGGTTTCAATACTGAACGTTACGGAATTCTTATGAGACCCGTTGGAAATTTCAGTTACTATTTTTAGCTTGTTGGTGAAGGCCGAGAGAAGAGTTGTACTCATTTGCAGAACAAATTGACTCTTCCCAAAAATCATCCGGAAACAATCGGTTAGTGGATACTTTCGACGTTGAATAGGTCAAAAATACCAACTGCCGCTCACTCCGAAAAATACTCCAAAAACTACTTCTGAATAAATTATATCAGCTATCACTAATTACGGCCAAGTTCAATATTTGTCCAACACAAGGACAGCGTAAGCAAACAAATGAAGAACACAAGTTATTTCATAGCCCGGATTCAAGTTGTAAGTGCAAGTCTAGTTGGTTGGTTTGAAGGATAAGCTGCGGTAGTTTCATGGCTTCTTTCACCGACCAAAGTTAGAGGAGCACGATGAGTCACTACACGCAGCTTACCCGAGAAGAAAGATACCAGATTTATGCTCTGAAAGCAGCAGGGCAGAATAAGACCGAAATCGCTAAGGTTCTCGGTCGCCATAAGTCTACTGTCGGCCGCGAGATGACTCGGAACCGAGGGCTGAAGGGCTATCGACCCAAGCAAGCAGATAGCTTAGCTGTCAGCCGCCGCCAAGCTAAGTCAGTTCAGCGCATCACTTCCGAGTCCTGGGCACGAGTAGAGCGGCTTCTGCGCGAATACTGGAGTACTGAGCAAACCAGCAACTGGATGCAACGCGAAGAAGGTATCTATGTCAGCCCTGAGTGGATATATCAATACATTCTTCGGAACAAGCAAGAGGGCGGAGATCTCTACCGTTATCTGCGCTGTCAGAAACAACGAAAAAAACGTTACGGTGCCCCAGATCGGCGTGGACAGATAAAGGGACGCGTTTCTATCGACGAACGTCCAGATGTAGTCGATAAACGCAGTCGCATTGGCGACTGGGAAGCCGACACCGTCATTGGCAAGCAAGGGGGCACTGTGCTGGTAACTCTGGTGGAACGCAAGGCACGCTTTAGCGTGATCGGCAAAGCGCCCAACCGCACCGCACAAGAAGTTAAGTCCGTTATATTGGAACGCTTGCAACCTTTGGCTGCGCAGGTTCGAACTCTGACATACGACAACGGGAAAGAGTTTGCCATACACTTAGAGATTGCCAAAGAACTTAATTCCAGTGGATATTTTGCTCATCCCTACCATTCCTAGGAACGAGGTCTGAACGAGAACACCAACGGGCTTATTCGTCAATTCTTCCCGAAAGGGAAAGATCTCTCTGAAGTTACCGATGTGGAGGTCCAAGAAGTGATGAACAAACTCAACAATCGCCCCAGAAAATGTTTTGGGTTTAAAACCCCGAATCAGGTATTTTTTGGAATCAATCCACCGGTTGCACTAGCGAGTTGAATCCGCGTAGTAAATGCGTGGAAGAATTTGTCAAAATATACGGTTAACATGCGGGGCCAGATACCCCGCATGTTAACCGTATTAAGACAGAAAGATTAGGGGAATACTGGCGTCAAAGTAAAACCGCGAGCGTGACTATTAATGCTATATGATTTTCCGGTCACAATACCAGACTCACTGATCGACGTGACCTTGCTAGAATAAAAATCAGGATCAAAAGGATAAATATAATTCGGCGGTGAATGGGCACCGAGATCGTACATAACCAAATTCTTCCACAAGAAACCATGAACTATAGCAGCAGTCACATTCCCCTCTGAATAGATGACCCCAGTCGTCGAATATCCAACTATTTCGTCTCGATCATTGATCGCCACTGCAGTACTTGTAGTTCCACCGAGAGTGCCTATAGCGCTAAAAACACCATTTCCAGTCACGGGGTCAATCGACCAGACAAAAGCTTGCCCCCCCGAATTACCAATCACAATATCATTATTATTAACATCAACAACCTCAACAGCATCACCACTGGGATTACTGATCGGATACATTACCCCACCAGCCCAGAAAAACCCGTCATTTCCAGAGATACCGACAATGTGTTTGTTGTTGTTAATATCTATAGGAATTGTTGTAGCTGCGTCTGCCAAAGTGCCGAGTGCAGCCCAGCCGTTTATATCAAAATCAAAATAAACCCCATCATCAGCGGTAGCGGTCACTACCTGACCAGTATCATTCAAAGCAACGGCCTCGGCACCAGTAGCCCTGAGAATACCAGGCACGGGTTGAAGCGCGGGTACATTAATGGCGGGTATAGCTGAGCTTGCCTCGGTTAGCAAGTCATTAACAGTTGTGTAGCTAATTCCGTCCCAAAAATAGGCACGGCGCTCCCCCTTGCTATCTTCAGCAGTCAACAGCACTTCACCGGCGGAGTTGATATCAACAACTTTGGAATATAAACTAAATTCTCTGTCCCCAGTGGTGTTTATAAAATTCGGCGGAGCAAGGTCAATAAGAGCATTGGTTGTTGAGTTCCAGACAAATCCTCGAGATTGATCAATCCCAGCATACATATTACCAATCACCAGTCCGGCATCGTTGATCTGCAGCACTTCATAAGCAACGAAATCGTTGGTACCACCTGCCGTTTTTTGGTTATAGTAGTCGTCATAAAATCCACCCACTGCTGGGATCTGCGTCATTACATTTGGAGAAGCGGGATCCCAGAAGACAAGTCGGTTACCTGGCGATTCACCAATAATTTTGCCGGTAGAATTTACATCCTTGGTGCTGGCAAAGAACCACTCTTCTCCCGGTGCGTTAAGGTAGTCACCGATGTCTGTCAGAGTGCCCAGTGTTGCAGGGCTCAAAACGGTGGTGGTAGTTGGTAATGTTGTTGTTGTTGTTGTTGGTGGTGTGGTCGTTGATGTGGTCGTTGATGTGGTCGTTGTTACTGAAGTGCTGCCATTCTGAGAACCACACCCCTGCAGATAAAACAAAGCGAGTACCAGAGACACACTCAAGGCAAACTTTTTCATTTAACCCTCCGTTTAAATAAAGTATTGAATAGCCACGTTGGTTAGCATAAATCCAAAAAAAAGGCAAAGGATTTCAGCCATTAACGGCCCTCTCAAACGCTATGCATTGGTTCAAACCATTGCCCCCAAACCACAAACATGTTAATTTGCCGTCAATCCTCTGACGCTAATTTAGCTTGCGAGAGTTCCTATGCCACAAAATACTCAGATACTCCTGATTGACGATGAAAAAGAGAGCTGTCTCGCCCTCTCGACCCTGCTCCGCCAGGTAGGCTATGCAGTTGCTACATCCCATACTGGGGAGTCAGCTTTAGACCGTCTGAAGAACCAAAACTTTGACCTAATCATTAGCGATCTATTTCTGCCAGGTATTAGCGGAATAGATATTCTTAAAAAAGTTAAAGAGCTTTCTCCCCGAACCTGCTTTATTCTGATCACCGGTAACGCTTCTGCTGAAACTGCTGTCGAGGCCATGAAAGAAGGCGCCTTCGACTACGTCACCAAGCCCTTCAATTTTGAAAAATTGAAACTGCAGGTCGCCAAAGCTCTTGAGAAAAGTAAGTTGGTGGCTGAGAATCAATACCTGAGACAGCAACTTCATGGCCGGTACAATTTCGATAACATCATTGGCAGCAGTCTGCCGATGCAAAAAGTGTTTTCGCGCATGGAGAAGGTCGCTTCGACCGATTCGACTATCTTGATTTTGGGTGCTTCGGGGACAGGGAAAGAGCTGGTTGCCAAGGCGATCCACTACAATAGTCATCGGAGCGATAAACCTTTTGTCGCAATCAATTGCGGCGCAATCCCGGCAGATCTACTTGAGTCTGAACTATTTGGTCACGTCAAAGGGGCTTTCACCAGCGCCATTGCCGACAAACCGGGTAAGTTCGAGGTGGCCAATGGCGGAACCATCTTTCTGGATGAAATTGGCAACATGCCGCTGCAGTTGCAGATGAAACTACTCAGGGTTCTGCAGGAATACGAATTTGAAAGAGTGGGCTCAACGAGTAAAATCCGGATGAATATTCGATTGATATCTGCGACTAATTCTGACATTACCAAGGCGGTCAGCGATGGTAGCTTTCGCGAAGACCTCTACTATCGCCTCAATGTTATTCCGATTAACCTGCCAAATCTGAGTGAACGGCGTGGTGACATCCCGCTTTTAGCGCGTCACTTTCTCGAAAAAATCTGCGAAGAGATGAATCGGCCTCTGATGCATATCAGCAAAGAATCGTTACACACTCTCGAATCTTACCTATGGCCGGGCAACGTCCGCGAGATGGAGAATGTGATTGAAAGGACTGTCGCCCTGTCCGACAGTGAGACTATCGAGCCCTCAGATCTTCCTCCAAACATTGTTGAGAACGACAACATTCATCCCACGTCACCCATCAATATCCCTATCGGTGGCACCAACATGCCGGCAGTCATAGCGGATATCGAACGACAAATGATCAGCCTGGCCATGACCAGAGCAACTGGCGTCAAGGCGAAGGCTGCTGTGCTTCTCGGGATAAACCGCACCACCTTAGTTGAGAAGATGAAGCGACTCAACCTATAGCGGGCAGGACCTGATATAAAATGAAAAGCCGATACCCACCAGATCATTTTCGTGAACGCCCATTTGGTTTACGAGTTGAGTCGCACTAACAAAGAGTTGGCCTTGAGAGAGATCGGGTCCTGAAGGCGAAGAGCCAAGAATCATTGCGGCAAAGTGTGCAAGATATGCCCCCCAAGCCGGTGCCGCGGTAGAATGCCAGCGTGGGGACAACCTCAATTCTAACGCCGCTCAGCCCATATTTAAGCAAGATATTATTAACAAAGAACACACTTTGCCACGATTTACCGCCTTATATTCGCTCCGCCTAGATAAGTGCAATCGAGTAGGGTGAGGTGAGCAACTAAGCTCACCTCATCCCTCTCACAGAACCGTGTGTACGGGCCTCGTACACGACTCCTGTTCATTCTTCTCTCTGCGAATTCCAAGACAGGTAGTCAGACGCAACCGCAAGAGCCTCATTTGTTGGAGCCGGTCATGAGGCTCTGATTCACGTCATACTTGCATTACCTGCGCTTCCCTCTTCGGCTGCATCCGCAAAGCCTGCGATTCTTGGCCTAAAGTGCTGTCCCGTTCTATCCCAATGGGCAATATAAAACAGCAGGGTTCGGGTGACTTA